>ENA-OSEY01001747-OSEY01001747.1-marine-metagenome-genome-assembly--contig:-NODE-1747-length-14666-cov-4.091096_pt1 | contig 14666 bp, 9 predicted proteins | sample MGYA00248465_ERZ534230 | MGnify/ENA primary metagenome ERZ534230 (study PRJEB26409, sample SAMN06344110) | marine metagenome | isolation source: Sea water from surface | place: Atlantic Ocean:Southern...
TCTTCTTCGTGAACCTTCATCCAATTAACATTTCCTTTAAGGGTATTTATTTCACCATTATGCGCTATAGATCTAAAAGGTTGAGCTAAGTCCCAACTAGGAGCAGTATTGGTTGAAAATCTTTGGTGAAATATAGCAAATCTGGAGATAAATCTTTTATCTTTCAAATCAACATAAAAATCAGATAAAGCCTCAGCAAGAAACATGCCTTTATAAATAATTGATTTAGAACTAAATGAACAAATATAAAAATTATTTAAATTACTTTTTATTGACTCTTTTTCGATTATTCTTCTAGCTTCATACAACTTTACTTCTAAATCTTTTCCTATTTTAGATTTATCATTATGTTTAAATAGAACTTGTGCTATTTCTGGTCTTGTAATTTCTGCTTTTTCTCCCAGGACCTTTGGGTTAACTGGTACCTGTCTCCATCCATAGATATTAAAATTTTTTTTGGTAAGAACGCTCTCGATAATTGTTCTACATTGCTCTTGCGCAGCATAATTATTTCTTGGAAGAAAAACCATTCCTACACATACCTCGCTATTATCATGTTTGTGACCGGTGTTTTCTATTTTCTCAATGAAAAAATCTTGGGGAATTTCAATATGAATTCCTGCTCCATCTCCTGTCTTGCCATCAGCATCAACTGCACCTCTGTGCCATACAGCTTTGAGTGCTTCAATTCCATATTCTACTACTTTTCTTGATTTCCTACCTTCAGTTGATACTACTAAACCTACGCCACATGCATCATGCTCTTGGTTTTCATGATAAATATTATTTTTTTTTAATAAATTTTGGTTTTTTTTTCTTAAATTTTTCATGCTACAATTTTGCTTTCTTTAGTTTTAGATTTTAAATATTGATCAATTGATATTGCTACATCCCTTCCATCTTTAATTGCCCACACAACTAATGATGCACCTCTGACTATATCGCCTGCAGCGAAGACACCTGACAAATTTGTTTCCATTGAATTAAAATCTATTTTCACTGTTCCCCATTTGGTAACTTGTAAATCTTTTTCATTAAATAAATATGGAAGATCCTCTGGATCAAAACCAAGAGCTTTAATTACCATATCAGTTTTTAGTTTAAATTCTGAATTTTCATCTACTATGGGTTTTCTTCTTCCAGAGTCATCTGGATCTCCAAGTTTCATTTTATTAACAACTAAATTTTCAATCTTATTTATACCTTCAAATTTTTTTGGTCCTGATAACCAAATAAATTCTACACCTTCTTCTTCAGCATTTGACACTTCTCTTGCAGAGCCCGGCATATTTTCTTTATCTCTTCTATATAGGCATTTTACAGACTTTGCATTTTGTCTTATAGAAGTTCTCACACAATCCATTGCAGTATCTCCCCCTCCAATAACAACTACATCTTTACCTTCAGCATTTAGGGATCCATTATCAAATTGCTCTACTTTGTCTCCTAAACCTTTTTTATTAGAAGCAGTTAAAAAATCCATTGCAGGAAAAATATTATTTAGGTCACTTCCTGGAATTTCTATTTCTCTAGGTTTATACACCCCAGTAGCAATCAAAATTGCATCATGTTTTGATCTTAATTCTTTTAAAGTTGCATCTTTACCAACCTCAAAATTTTGAATAAATTTAATTCCACTGTCCTTTAATAAATTTGTTCTTCTCTCAACAACAAATTTTTCTAATTTAAAGTTAGGTATTCCATAAATTAAAAGTCCTCCTGGGCGATCATATCTATCGTAAACTGTAATTTTATATCCATCTTTTCTTAATTGTTCTGCACAAGCAAGTCCTGCTGGACCCGCACCAATTATTCCAATCGATTGGCTTTTTTCTTGTTTAATTTTAATTGGTTTAACCCAATTCTTTTCCCATGCATTTTCTGTTATAAATTTTTCTATTGATCCAATAGTAACTGTACCGTGCCCAGACTGTTCAATTACACAATTACCCTCACATAACCTATCCTGAGGACAAATTCTCCCACAGACCTCAGGCATATTATTAGTGCTTTGAGATAGTTCGTAAGCCTCTTGAAGTCTTCCCTCTGCAGTTAATTTTAACCAATCAGGTATATTATTACTTAAAGGACAATGAACTTGGCAAAAGGGCACTCCACACTGAGAACATCTACTGGATTGTTCTTTTGCTCTATCTTGAATAAATTCATTATATATTTCATTAAAATCATCTTTTCTCTCCAAAACTTCCCTTTTAGGTGGGTTTTGTTGACCTAATTTTGTAAATTTTAACATTTTTTCAGGCATTTCGGCTGCAACATATATCAAATTTAGATCAGATAAACACCTATTTAGGTAATAAAAACTGTCCTTTATTTGCTAAAATACCTAATTTATATGCGCTTTTTAACTATTTTGCATGGCTGTTATGCATTCATGTAATTGCTTTATTTTGCAAATAAATTGTTTAGGAAGAGTAATTAATGATTTCTGATTATTTACAAGCAATTTTTTTAGCTTTTGTGCAAGGGGTTTCTGAATTTATTCCTGTGAGTTCCTCTGCTCATTTAGTCATCTTTTCTGAGTTTTTAAATTTTAATGGTCAATCTTTGATTTTCGATGTTGGTCTACACCTTGGATCATTAGTAGCGATAATATTCTTTTTTAGAAATGATCTGCTAAAAATTAAAAACAATAAGAAAATTTTAAAACTAATTATAATAGGATCATTGCCTTTAATAATATTTGGTTATTATTTTATTAGTTTTGGAATAATTAATATTTTAAGAAATATTGAAGTAATAGGTTGGTCTACTTTAGTTTTTGGTTTACTTTTATATTATGCTGATAGTTTTAAGGTTGCAAGAAATTTAGATAAAGACCTCAATACAAAGAATATTCTAATAATCGGAATGATGCAGGTTTTATCTTTAATGCCAGGGGTGAGTAGATCTGGAATTATTATTACTGTAGGAAGATTGTTAAATTTTAATAGGGAAGACTCTGTCAAAATTTCTTTTTTTTTATCTATACCTGCTCTTTTAGGTGCAAGTATAATATCAATCAAAGATGTTACTAATGAAAGTTTTGAATTTAATATATTATTATTAATTTCAATATTAGTTTCGTTTATATTTTCATATTTAACTATTAAATATTTATTAATTTACGTACAAAAATTTTCTATGAAGATATTTGTAGTTTATAGAATAATATTATCTTTTTTTATTTTTTTTATTATTTATACTTAATTTTTTTTAAATCCTGGAGCCAACTGAGAAAATAATACTCCAACTAATATTAAAGAACATCCTATAATATTGTTTATATTTAAATATTGACTTAATAAAATCCAAGCCGCAAGCGTAGCGATTACACCTTCTAATGAAAAAATTATAGCTGCTGGTGCAGGAGTTATATTTTTTTGTGCATATATTTGTAAAACAAAAGCTATTCCTCCAGAAAGAACTCCAGCATATAATATTTGTATTTTTTGCGCAAAAATATTTGAGAAAATAAATTCTTCAAAAATTAAAGCTAGTATAATTGAAAAAAAAGATACTATAAACGTTTGTATTATTCCAACAAAAATTGGAATGTCAAATTTTTGGACTATTTTGCCGATAAAAATAATATGTAAACTCCAAAACAAAGCTCCGATAATTACTAGTAAATCTCCAAGTCTTACAGTTGAGTCATAAAAATCAGTTAAGAAATATCCTCCTACTACGCAGATAACTACTGAAGGCCAAATGCTCCAATGAATTGGAAACTTATATAAAAAAAAAATTATTATAGGTACCATTGGCACATAAAAAATTGTAAAAAATGCAGCATTTGCAACATCTGTGTAAAGAAGTGCGATTTGTTGAAATACAGTTCCACCAAAAAGAAAAAGTCCAACTAAAAAAGTATTTACTACAAAATATTTTTTATCTTTATTAATTTCTTGGATAATTTTCTTACTCTCAAAAATTAAAAAAAAAGGGACTAGAGCTAATAAACCAACAAAAAATCTAATACCATTAAAAACATATGGCCCAATTAATTCCATTCCTGTATCTTGAGCTATAAAAGTAGTCCCCCAAATGAAAGTGCAAATAAGTGCACTTAATAATGATATAGATTTTGACATAAATTAAAAAGCAAGGTTATAAGCAAAATTACTACCTAAAATTTCTTTCAAAGCATTACAAAATTTTGCAGCCTCAGCTCCATCTATAATTCTGTGATCATAAGATAAAGAAATTGGAAGAACAGTTCTAGGGTGAAAACTGTTTTTAAAATATAGTTGTTTTTTATAAGATCGCCCTATTCCTAAAATTGCAACCTCTGGAAAATTTATTATTGGTGTAAAGTATGTACCTCCAATTCCTCCAAGACTAGTTATAGTAATTGATCCACCAAAAAATTCTTTTTTATTAATTTTTAATTTTCTACTTAAATCACTAATTTCTTTTAGTTCATTTGCGATTTCTTTTATTTTCTTTTGATCAACATTTCTTATCTTTGGAACCATTAAACCGTGTGGAGTATCAACAGCAATACCTATATGAAAATATTTTTTAATTGTAATTTTCCCGTTATCAATATCATCAATTGATGAGTTGAATGATGGAAAATTTTTTAAATTGTTTGTCAAAGCTTTTGCAATAAAAGCTAAAGGTGTTATTTTAATTTTTTCTCCAGTGGCTGAATCAAATAAACTATTTCTGAATTCCTCTAGTTCAGTAATGTCAATTTCATCATGGTGTGTTACATGAGGAATAGTATTCCATGAATTTGTTAAATGCGGAGCTGCAATTCTTTTTACTCTTGGAATATCTTTGATTTCAACTTTACCAAAATCAGAATGCTCATATTCTGGTTTTATATTTTTTTTTTCACTTTTTACATTTGGTATATTTAATTCACTGGTATTTTTGATTTTAGAATTTATATAATTTTTTATATCCTGTTCTGTTACTCTTCCACCTCTTTCAGAGCCAACGATTTGATTTATGTTGGCACCAAGTTCTCTTGCAAACTTCCTTACTTTTGGGCTTGCAGAGATTTTTTTTGTGTCTGACATTATAGTTTTGTAGGTATCGGTTTCTCTGGGTCTATGTTATATTTTTTAATTGCATCTTTCGCATATTTTGATGGTATTAGCTGCTCCTTAGCTAATACACTTAAAGAATAAGTAACTATATGTTCTTTATCCACCTCAAAAAATTTTCTTAAATTTTGTCTAGTATCACTTCTTCCATATCCATCTGTACCAAGAGAATAAAAGCTTTTTTCAAGGTATGGTCTAATTTGATCAGAATATAACCTCATATAATCGGATGATGCCAAAATAGGTCCGTCTTCATTAGAGAGACATTCCTCAAGATAGCTTTTTTTATTTTCCTTATCTGGATTTAGCAAATTAAATCTTTCGACTTCTATAGCATCTTTTCTTAATTCGTTATAACTTGTAACACTCCATACATTACTATCAATTTTATAATCTCTCTCCAAAATTTCAGCTGCTGCAATAACTTCTCTTAAAATTGCACCTGATCCTAATAATTGAATCTTTGTTTTTTTATTTTTGTTAAAACTTTTAAATTTATACATCCCCTTTAAAATTCCTTTTTCAACATCTTTATCTTTTGGCATTTCTGGGTGGGGGTAATTTTCATTCATAGTTGTTATGTAATAAAAAATATTTTCCTGTTTTTCATACATTCTTTTCAATCCCTCTCTAAAAATTGTTGCCAATTCATAACCAAATGTAGGATCGTATGAAATACAATTAGGAACTACAGATGACAGAACATGACTATGTCCATCTCCATGTTGTAATCCTTCTCCTGCTAAAGTTGTTCTTCCTGCAGTAGCTCCAATTAAAAAACCTCTTGTTTGATTATCACCAGCTGCCCAAACAAAATCTCCTGTCCTTTGAAAACCAAACATAGAATAAAAAATATATATAGGTATCATTGAAATATCATGATTTGTATATGCTGTACCTGCTGCTATCCATGATGACATTGCTCCAGCTTCAGTTATACCCTCCTCTAAAACTTGGCCTTTTATATCCTCTCTATACGAACTCAGTTGTTCTGAGTCGACTGGTTCATATTTTTGTCCCTCGTGAGCATAAATTCCTATTTTTTGGAAAAAACCTTCCATACCAAATGTTCTGGCTTCATCTGGTATTATTGGAACTAATCTAGGAGATACATTTTTATCTCTCATTAAATTAGTTAGCATTCTAACTAAAACCATTGTTGTGGACATTTCTTTATCTCCTGTTGACTCTTTCATTTTGTCAAAAATATCTTTAGGTGGTGTCTTTATAGCTTTAGCAAAAGATGATCTCTCAGGTAAATATCCACCAAGTTTAATTCTACATTCTTTTAAATATTTAATTTCTGGTGAGTTTTCGTCAGGTCTATAGTATTGGATATTTTTTACCTGTTCATCAGTTAAAGGTACATCAAATCTGTCTCTATAATACAATAAATCTTTTTCATCTAATTTTTTCTGTTGATGGGTTGTATTCATACTTTCCCCTGACTTACCCATTCCATAACCTTTTATAGTTTTAGCTAAAATTACAGTTGGTGTTCCTTTGTTTTGCATTGCTGAGTGATAAGCTGCATAAACTTTATGCGGATCGTGGCCGCCTCTGTTTAATTTCCATATATCTCGATCGGTCATCTGCGATACTAATTCCAAAAGTTCAGGATATTTTCCAAAGAATTTATCTCTTACATATTTTCCTCCTTTGGCTTTAAAAGCTTGATATTCACCATCTACTGCTTCTCCCATTCTTTTAATCAATAAACCTGATTTATCCTTTGCTAATAATTGATCCCAGTAAGATCCCCATATTACTTTAAGTACATTCCATCCTGCTCCTCTAAAAATACCTTCAAGTTCTTGAATAATTTTTCCATTACCTCTAACTGGTCCGTCTAATCTTTGAAGATTACAATTAATAACAAAAATTAAATTATCCAATTTTTCCCTTGCAGCTAAACCTATAGCTCCTAACGACTCTGGTTCGTCAGTTTCTCCGTCACCAAGAAAACACCAAATTTTTCTTCCTTCATCTTTTAATAACCCTCTATTAATTAGATATTTATTAAATCTAGCTTGATAAATCGACATGATAGGACCAAGTCCCATTGAAACTGTAGGGAACTGCCAAAACTTTGGCATCAGCCATGGGTGTGGATATGACGAAAGTCCTCCTGGTTTAACTTCCTGTCTGAATCGATCCATTTCTCTTTCATTAACTCTCCCTTCTAAAAAAGCTCTAGCATACATACCAGGTGCACTATGACCTTGAAAATAAACTAAGTCTCCACCAAACTTATTATTTTTTGCTCTCCAAAAATGATTCATTCCAACATCATATAATGTCGCTGCAGATGCAAATGTACCAATGTGACCACCAAGTTCAGGATTTTTTTTATTTGCCCTAACAACCATAGCTGCTGCATTCCATCTAATTAAAGATCTTATTTTTCTCTCCAAATTTTGATCTCCTGGGGATTGCGCTTGATCTTCTGGATCAATAGTATTTATATAAGGAGTATTTCTTGAAAGAACTAAATCTGAACCTCTCTTATATGAATAATCAATTAATTGCTTTATAAGAAATTGAGCTCTTTCTTTTCCATCATTTTCTAACACTGATGATAAAGATTCTATCCATTCATTTGTCTCTAGAGGATCTATATCTCCTGCTTGATTTACTACCTTTATAATTGGATCTTTATTAATAATTCTATCTTTAACTTCATTAACAGATTGTTCAGATTTCTCTATTATATTTTCTATATTTTTTTTTGGTAAATTAGTTTCAGCCTCTTGAATAATTTTCTCAGTATCAACTGGAATCTTTTTAATTTCTTCTTTTTGATTAGATTTTCCAGAAATTGAAATTAATGAATCACCTTTGGAAACTTTATCTCCAATATTTACATCTATAGTTTCTACAATTCCTTCTTCGGTGGAAGGGACTTCAACGCTAGATTTATCACTTTCTAATGTAACTATAGAATCATTTTTTTTTATTTGATCTCCTTTTTTGACCAAAATTTCTATAATTTCTACACTCTCAAAATCACCTATATCTGGAACAGTTATTTTGTTAATCATTAAAAGTTAAATTTATGACATAATTATATCTTTTTTTAGTCAATCTTAAATGTGTAAAATGTTCTATGTTTAAAAAGTTCTCTAAATATATAAAAAATATAACAATAAATAATAAAATCCAAAAAATTGATGCAAAACTTTGGGTTCAAATGCATTTATTAAAAAAAAGATATAAGATAATTTAAAAATAAGCAGATTATTGTTTAAAATTATATTTATTTATCTATATTGATTATATAGGGCTGCTAGCTCAATTGGATAGAGCGCAGAGCTACGGACTCTGAGGTTGAGGGTTCAAGTCCTTCGCGGCCCACCAGAAAGTAAAAAATGAAAGTATCTTTAGAAAAATCTGTAATATATTTTTTTATTCTAATTATATTCTTATTAATATTCTTAACTATATTTCTTTAAAATGAGTAAATTTGAACAAATAAGTATCCATCCAGGATTTATGAAACATAATGGTGGTTTATTTTTTAAGGTAATTTCTAAAACCGAAAGTCAATTTAAAACTACAGTCAACGAAAATCATTTAAATCGAGCTGGTATAACACATGGCGGATATATAGCGTCTATAATTGATGCAGGTATAGGCACAGGTGTTCATAGAACCACTAGTAAAAATATATTTGTTACAATTTCTTTAGATATAAAATTTATTGGATCTTCAAAAATAGGTGACGAGATAATTGGAAAAGTTAAAATTGAAAAAATTACTAACTCTTTAGTATTTGCAAGCTGTAAGCTTGAATGTGAGGATAAAATAATTGCTTCAGCTTCAGGTGTATGGAAAAAAACAGCAAAACAATTTTAAAGGCTTATCATTCAATTTTTCTTTTATAATTTAAATAACCAAAGAATAAAAAGATAACCAGTGCTATTGGATAAATAAACATTTTATTTGGTCTATCTAAATTTTCAATTTTTAATTCACTAACTATATCATCTAATTCCAATCCTGCTTTCTTTGCAAGACCATTCCAAACTAAGCTGTCCACAATAATTTTATTTTTGTTTTCAATTAAAGATATTCCAAAATCATCAAATTTAAAATCTTGTTCAAAAGAATTTTTGTTAATTACAAACAATTTATATCTCTCACCATACTCACTTAATCTTGTGATTTTTATATGAACATCTCTATCTTTATCAATAGAAATAGATTTATAGTTTTTTAAGTCTACAAATTCAAATTTAGGATAAAATTTATTTAAAATAAATTCAGGAGCAAGAAAGCATATGGAAAGAAACAAAAATATAAATATTTCATAAATTTTTAATTTGCTAAAAAACCATCCTTGAGTAGCAGAAGTAAATATTAATATACCTATAAGTGATGTGACTATTACTAATAAAGCATGCCAAAAATTATCTATACCTATTAATAATAGTTCATGATTGAATAAAAATACAATTGGAAGTATTCCTGTTCTTAAACTATACCAAAATGCTTGAACACCAGTTTTCAATGGATCACCACCAGAAATACCTGCAGCAGCATAAGATGCTAATCCAACTGGGGGAGTAACATCAGCCATTAAACCAAAGTAAAAAACAAACAAATGAACTGCTATTAGTGGAAAAATATATCCAGATGCATTTCCAACATCAATTAATACCATTGACATTAATGAAGCAACCACAACATAATTGGCTGTAGTTGGCAAACCCATTCCCAATATTAAACACAAAACAATTGTTAACAATATTAAAATGATAACATTATCTCTTGCAACTGCCTCTATAACGATTATCAAGTTCGTACTTAAACCAGTTGAACCGACTGCTCCTACAATTACACCGGCGGTTGCTATGGCAATTCCAACAGCAACCATATTAATTGCACCTTTCTGAAAACCTTTATTAGTTTGATCAAACCAAATTTGTAATGCTTCAAATTTATTAGGGAGCTTTATTATTTTATCTAATAAATTAACAAAAATTAAGGCTATGGTTGCATAAAAAATAGAATATGAAGCAGTAAATCTAAAATAAACTAATAATATAATAAGTACGAAAATAGGTATTAAAAAATGTAAACCAGAAAAAAAAGTTTGTTTTAAATTAGGTACATCTTTTTCCTCCATACCTTTTAAATTTAATTTTAATGCCTCTAAATGAGAAATATAAAATAATGCTATGTAAGAAATTATAGCAGGTAAAAAAGCATGCTTAACAACCTCAAAATAAGTTACACCAATAAAACTTGCCATAACAAATGCAGCGGCACCCATAACAGGAGGCATAATTTGTCCATTTACAGATGATGAAACTTCAATTGCCCCAGCTTTTTCTTTAGAAAAGCCAGTTTTTTTCATAATAGGTATTGTGAAAGTTCCTGTAGTTACAGTATTGGCAACTGAGGAACCCGAGATTAAACCAGTCATCCCAGAACCTAATATTGCAGCTTTTGCTGGACCACCTTTCATTTTTCCAACCATTGCAAAAGCCAAGTTGAGAAAATATTGACCCCCTCCTGCTGTTTCTAAAAGCCCACCAAATAAAACAAACAAAAAAATAAAATCAACAGATACCCCTATAGGTATTCCAAATATTGCTTCTTGATCAAACCATTGAAAGCCAATTAATCTATTTAAAGATAATCCACCATGAGAAATTATTTCTGGAGCATATCTTCCAAAATAAGAAAATAATAAAAAACATACTGCTATTATTACCAAGGGAATCCCAATAACCCTTCTAGTCGCTTCTAATAAGATTAAAATCCCACAAATACCTATAATTAATTCAATGGGTATAATTGTTTCTCCAAAATTTAATTTGAGTAAGATGCCTCCTCTATCTACAAGTTGATCATAAAAAAAATAAATATATAAGCATGATAAGGCTCCTATAATTCCAATTAAAATATCAAAAATTGAAATTTTTTTTGATCTGCTTATTGGAAAAATTAAAAATGCCAATAATAATGCAAACCCTAAATGAATTGCCCTTGCAGGCAAACCTTTAAACATTCCAAAATTAAAAATGAAAGGGAAAGGAGACGCGTACCAAAGTTGGAAAAAAGACCAAATTACAGCAATAATTAAAACTATTTTAAGATGTAATCCTTTTAATTTTTTTGTTGGGGATATATCCTCGTTAATTTTACTCTCTATATTTGAGTTAGAGTCTTGATTTATCATTTAATTACTTTACCATAAAAAAAGGCCCAATACTTATGTTGGGCCTTTTAATTTTAAATATTTGATTAAAATTACATTAATCCAGCTTCTTTGTAATATCTAATGGCACCTGGATGTAAAGGTGCAGATAAACCATCAGCAATCATATCTTCTTTTTTCAAAGGGGCAAAAGCAGGATGTTGTTTTTTGAAATCATCAAAATTTTCAAAAACTGCTTTAACTACAAGGTATACTAATTCCTCTTCAATAGCGTTACTTGTTACAACAGTAGCTTTAACTCCAAAAGTAGTTACATCTTTTTTTTGACCTGTGTATGTACCTTTTGGAATGATTGCTTGGGCATAATAATCAGCACCATCAATTAGGCCTTGTACAGGACCACCAGTAAGATTGATTGGCATTGCTTTTGCTGCACAAGTCGCTGCTTGCTCCATTGCACCATTTGGAAATCCAACAGAATATCCATAAGCATCTATCTTACCATCACATAAAGCTTTTACTTGTTCAGAAGATGTAAGTTCTGTAACAGATTTAAAGTAACTATTATCTACTCCCATAGCTTTCATTAGCTCTTCCATTGTTCCTCTTTGACCTGAACCTGGATTACCAATATTTACAACTTTACCTTTCAAACCTTTAAAATCTTTAACTTTTGCTTTTTTTCTTGCCCAGATTTGAAAAGGCTCGTTATGAACTGAAAACACAGCTCTTAATCCATTAAACTGTTTTCCTTCCCATTTACTTGAACCATTATAAGCATGATACTGCCAGTCTGATTGAGCAACTCCAAATTGGAATTCTCCAGCTGCTATCTGACCGATGTTATAATTCGATCCGCCTGTAGATGGAGCGGTACATCTATATTGTTTATCAGTAACTGCTTTACTTCTTCCATGCTCAGAACTAGTTGCGTATTTATGCAACATTTTACATATTGCGTTACCTGTCTGGAAGTAAACTCCAGTAGGTCCCCCTGTTCCTATAGTGAAAAACTCCGCTGATTTTGAAACTGCAGTCATTGAAAATGTAGCTGCAAAAAAAACTAGAGCACTAGACAGAGATGTAATTATTTTTTTCATGTCTCCTCCATTATTTAATTAAACAAATCTAACCATCTAAAAATTGATGTGTCTAGCAAATAAAAGTTAAGTTTTTTAATATTAATTTCTTAAGATTCAACCCAAGCTTTAAGTCTTTTCGTGCCTTCAACAATTTTTGGAGCATACTTATTTAAGAGTTTATGATCAATATTTGTATTATCTAAAATATTTTTCATAAACTCTTTTCCATCAAAATCTGTAAAACTTAATCTTATAATCATTTTATGTGAATTAAATCCAAAATCAGAACCAGGCAAAGATGCAACTCCAGTATTATCTAATATATCTTCACACAATTTTTCAGAAGAAACAAATTTCTTATTTAAAAATTCTGGCATTATATAAAATCCACCTTGGGGTTTTGAAATTAAAACATTATTTGACCTTAAATTTTCAAACATATAATTACCTAATGTCTTAAGAATATTTCTAGATTTTTTTAAATACAGATTATGATCATTTTCAAAAGCAGTAATTGCAGCATACTGTATTGGAGAGCTTACAGAAGTAAATGTTTCACTGGCCAAGACTTTTAAAGAATCAATAAGATTTGATAATTTATCTGGTATGACAAAATACCCTAAACGCCATCCTCCTGCTCCGCACCATTTACTAAGACCATTGCTTATTATAGTTTGTTCAGGACAAAATTCTGATATTGATTGATAATTATTTTCAAATGTTAAATCAGAATAAATTTCATCTGATAACACAATTAAATTATATTTTTTTATAATAGAGCTAAGCTCCTCTAGATTTTCACAATTTAAACCACATGGATTATTTGGGGAATTTAAAAATAATAAATATTTTTTATTTTTATTTTGTGAAACTATTTTTTCAATTGAATCAGGTGATGGGAACCAATTATTATCTCTATTCGTATCTATAAAATGAAATTTATTTCTACCTATTATTGCCTGTGGTTTATATGAAACCCAGCTAGGAGCTGGCAATAAAATTTCACCATCAAATAATAATTGCAATAAAAACATCAATTCTTTAGAGCCAGGTCCAACAATAATGTTCTGAGATTTATAAATATAATTTTTTTTTTTACTTTCGAAATTTGCAATTGATTCTCTTAATTCAAGCAGTCCTTGCATTGGTAAATATTTATTCTTAAAAGAATTTTTTTTTAAACTAGCTTCAACATCATCTGGAATTGGAAATGGAGATTGACCAAAACCAAATTTAAAAATTTTTTTTCCTTGATTTTCCAGATCCTTTGAAATTTCATTAATTTTTAAAGTAGATGAGGTTTTTAAATTTTGTAAGATGTCTTTAATCATTAATATTTTAATTCCTTTATATTTTTAAATTCATTTAAAACTTTTGGATTTGATATTGCTTCTATATTTTTAATTTTGTTACCATCAATTATATTTTTAACTGCTAACTCTACTATCTTTCCATTTTTAGTTCTAGGAATGTCTGAAACTTCTATAATTTTTGAAGGAACATGTTTTGGTGAGGCGTTGGTTTTAATCTCTTTTTTTAACCTATTTATTAGCTTTTGATCTAATATTGAATCTTTATTTAATACTACAAAAAGTATAACTCTAACATCATTGTCCCACGACTGTCCAACAACTATCGACTCGTTTATTTCTTTAAAATTTTCAACTATCGAATATATTTCTGAAGTGCCAAGTCTTACTCCACCTGGGTTAAGAGTTGCATCAGATCTTCCATAAATAATATATCCACCAGAATTTTTTTTCTCTGCATAATCACCGTGATGCCAAATATCTTTAAATCTTTTAAAATACGCATTTTTATATTTTATATCTTTTTTGTCATTCCAAAATTTTAATGGCATTGATGGAAATGATGATTTACAAACTAATTCTCCTTTTTTATTTTTTATTGATTTTCCATTAGAATTAAAAACGGTGACATCCATACCCAGGCCATTATTTTGTATTTCACCAGACCTAACTGGTTCGTAAATGTTTCCTAATACAAAACAGGAAATAATATCTGTTCCTCCAGAAATAGATGATAAATGAACATTCTTTTTTATATTTTTATAAACAAACTCAAAACCATCTTTTGACAATGGTGAGCCAGTTGAACAAATTGTTTTTAATTTTTTAAGTTTATATTTTGAAATAGTCTTAATTCCAAATTTTTTTAATGAATCAATATATTTTGCGCTTACACCTAAAAGTGTAATTTTCTCCTTTTCGGCAATTTTAATAAGCAGGTCTTTATTTTTATACATTGGTGAGCCATCAAAAAGTACTATTGATGCTTTGGATGCTAAAGAGCTAACTAACCAATTCCACATCATCCACCCACATGTTGTAAAATAAAAAA
>ENA-OSEY01001748-OSEY01001748.1-marine-metagenome-genome-assembly--contig:-NODE-1748-length-14662-cov-6.017209_pt1 | contig 14662 bp, 15 predicted proteins | sample MGYA00248465_ERZ534230 | MGnify/ENA primary metagenome ERZ534230 (study PRJEB26409, sample SAMN06344110) | marine metagenome | isolation source: Sea water from surface | place: Atlantic Ocean:Southern...
TTTTCTTAAAAGGAAAATTCCCCTAAGTACCATTTCAGAGACTTTTTCAGGATGAGTTTGAGCATAAGTCAGGGCTAAAGTACTTCCCCAGGAACCACCAAAAACCATCCAGCTATCGATGTTTAATTTTTCACGAATGGCTTCAATATCCTCAACTAAATGCCAAGTCGTATTTTCTTCAAGCAGCCCATGTGGCTTACTACGTCCGCATCCTCGTTGATCAAAGTTAACAATTCGGTAAAGCTCAGGATTAAAAAAACGTCTGACATTTTTATCTCCGCCACCCCCAGGTCCTCCATGCAGAAAAACAACGGGTTTACCATCTGGATTTCCTGACTCTTCAAAATAAATTTTATGAGAGCCCTGGACAAGGAAATCAGAATTAAAGGGAGAAATATCTGGATAAAGTGTTTTCATCTAGAGAATAAAAACTATATTCCTTTTTTTAGGGACTCTTTTACTAGCTCGCTTGCACTTTCAATTCTTGAGTATTCATCTCTTTGATCATTAAACAGCCTTGAGGGAGAGACGGACTCAAGCTCACCTGTTTCATCATTTGGATCTGTATAAAACCCAAGCACATAACCACCTTTTGAATAACCAATAAGCTTTCTTAACTCAGGTGAGAAATCTTTGGCTATTTCTGGGGGGCATGAAAGGTATTGATTTTCTTCTTGTCTTAGCCAGCTCGGAGCATAATGCAAAAACACTCCCAGTCTCGATTCTTTTGAATTATTTTCTCCTCCACCATGCAAAACTGACCCTGTATAAATTAGCACAGACTTAGCCTTCATTTCGGCATAGGCAATTTCGTCAGGCTTAGGTTCTCGATCTTTATCCCACTTATGAGAACCTGGAACAATTTGTGTGGCACCATTTTCAAAAGTAAAATCTGTAATTGCCCATATCGCACTGAACTGAGTCTCAATTTTTCTTGGAACATATCCGCCCCATACCCCTCGATCCCTGTGCAAAATCTGTGGCGTTTCTCCAGGGCCAATATTAATTGCAGAGGTGAAATGAAGTTGATAATTGTCACAATGATTCTGAAGAAATAACTCAGCCATTTGGTTAACCATAGAATGCATTGCAAGATCTCTTGAGGTTGCAGATCTTGCTATTAATGCACCTACTCTCTGAGTTTTAAAACCCGTAAAATTGTCTTGCCCATTTTGTGCCTGTTTTAAATAAGGCTTAAGTTCTTTTTGTATGCTACTTAGCTGATCATCTGTCATTACATTATCGATGATTACTCCTGCATCTTCATCAAGCGCATGGAGAACTGATTCAATGGGGTCAGTAACCTTGAAATGTTTAATTTCTTTATTCATTTTTTATTAGATTATCAGAAAGAATCTAATACATACAAAAGCTTTTATTAGTGAGTTTGAATATCAATCAGATTAAAAGTAATCTAACAGTGATATCTATGAAATGTAATGTTTAAAAAAATTGTTGGTCAGCTTTGGAAAGTAGCCACTGGATATATAGTCTTTTGCGTAGCCAGCATTCAGTTAATCAGCGTTCTTTCTGACAACATCGAGTTTGAAGAAACTCTGGGCTTTAGTTCAGCTGCAATTATTCAATTTACATTCTTTGCTGCCCCAATCGGACTGCCTTTAATATTAATATTTGCTTATTTACTTCAAAAATCAAATGATAGTGCCGTTGACCAAGACGCTCTTTATAAAGATCAAATCTCACTTGATAAATCATACAAGAAGAAAATTGCTGTCATCCCCTTTGAAAATTTGAATAAGGATGATGATGGAGCTTTTCTTGTCGATGGGATCGTCGAAGATCTTATTACAGAATTTTCAATGATTAAAGAAATCGAAATTCTTTCTCGTCAGACTTGCTTTGATTATCGAAATAAAAACTACTCTCTAGAGGAGTACAAAGATAAATTTGATGTTGATTACATAGTTTCAGGAAGCATGAGGTCATTAAATGAAAGACTAAGAATTTCGGTAGAGCTATCTGAAATGGATGAAGGAAATATTATTTGGGGCAACAAATTCGAGTTAGATAAAGATGATATTTTTGATGTTCAAGATGAGATCGTTAGGAAGACAATTATTTCTTTGCTTGGAAATATTGAGCTTCAAAGTCTGGAGAGGGCCAACAGAATACCCACCGATAGCATGACTTCTTATGAATGTCTTCTAAAAGGTAAAGATTATCATCATCGTTTTACCAAAGAAGACAATCAAAAAGCTTTGGATGTATTAGAAAAAGCAATTCAAGCTGATGAACATAATTCGCAAGCACATGCTTGGAAAGCATGTGTTCTAGGTCAAGCCTTGGGAAGAGGGTATTTAGATAATACTGACCAGCTTGTTGAGGACATCATCTTTCATATCGATCTCGCAGTTAAGTTAAATAAAAATGATTTTGAGGCCCATAGAATGCTTGCAGAAGTCCATCTTTCGATGCATTCATTTGAAGAAGCTAAATTAAGCGGTATGAGAGCCTTTCAACTTAACCCAAATGATCCAAGAGTGACATCTGTTTATGGAGAAGCGCTTTTAAGAAATCACCAAGTTGATGAGGGAATAGATTTCTTATTAAAGGCGTATGAATTAGATCCAATTCCTCAAGGTCAGACCACATCTGACAGACGAGTCTCAGCAATTTATTTTGGATACTATCTAAAAAATGATCTTGAGAATGCTGAATTATTCTTTAATAAGATCATGGAAATGGATTTTAGATCATGGCTTTTGAATATCCATTTAAAAAGCAAGCATGAAATAGAGTTCAAGAACCTTAATTGGTATCAATCAAATCTTCAAAAGTTTAATAATTTAGATTTTCGAATGGAGATAGATAGATTTCATTTAAACAATCCTGATCTTCAATCCGAGCTCCAAGCTCTCGCTGAACAACACCTTTAAGGTTCCATGAGGATTGCTCCAGATAGTTTCCTCAAAAGGATCTTATTTCTAGGCCCAAGTGTAATTGTTACCGGAAGCATTGTCGGTAGCGGCTCTATAGCCCTATCACCCTTACTAGGCGCTGCCGCAGGGTTTTCATTATTGTGGTGGATTCTATTAAGTTTATGGAGCAAACCTTTGATACAAGCAGAGATCAGTCGTTATGTTGTAGCAACGAAAAAGACCTTTCTAGAATCATTTGCCGAAATGCCTGGTCCAAAGACCAACTTTAATAATAAGCAGGCTTCATGGTTGGTATGGTTTATGTTCATTGGAGTTATTCCATCAGTTGCAGGAATGGGCGGCTTGATTGGAGCAGTTGCTGAATCTGGATACTTGATGATTTCAATTATCAGCGTCGAGACATGGGTATTTCTCTTGTGTCTTATTACTTGGCTGATTTTGTATATCGGAGGTTACCAGTCTCTAGAAAAAATTTTACTAGCTATGGTTTTTACTTTTTCTATTGTCACTTTAATCATTGCAATTGCTATGCAATCTACACCTTTCTCGATTCAAGCAGAGGATATCCTAGGAGGCCTAAGTTTTAAGTTTCCAACCGAGCATACAGCATTAGCGCTAGCAGTTTTTGGATTTACAGGGATTAGTTATGGCGAAATCATGGCCTATACATACTGGTGCAAAGAAAAAGGATATTCAAACCACGATGGCGATCCAAAACAAGTTAGAAATTGGATTAAGACTATGCAAACCGATGTTTGGATAACAGTTTTTCTCGTTACCATTGGTACCATTCCGTTCTTTTTATTGGGGGCATCGATTTTAAACTCTCAGGGTCTGTACCCACCTCCTAACGGAGATATTATCCAAACACTTTTGGTGATGTTCACTAGTATTTTAGGAGAATGGGCTAGATGGTTTTTCATCCCATTAACATTCTTTGTTCTATTTTCAACTTTTCTTTCCGGCACTGCAGCCTTTACTCGTACAATTTCAGATTATTTCATTTCAATGGGTCTGATTGTTGAAAAAGCAAGCACAAGACAAACCCTCATACATTACATCGCATTTTTAATCCCAGCATTTTCATGTCTGGCGTATTTTATTCTCCCGAATCCAATTTTATTATTGATGATAGCGGGTATTTGGGCTGCACTAGGATTGCCAATCGTTAATATTGGTGCCTTATATTTAGTTAATAAACTTGATAAAGAACTTCAACCGAGTAATTTAACAAAAATAATTCTTACCATTACTCTTGTTTTTCAGTTAGGCATAGCAGGACTACTAATTTTCAGCCAGATGAGCTGACAGTTTGAATATTATCTTAAAACCGAGTATCGGCTACAGTAGTTCTATGCAAGAGGCGCTGATATCCATCATACCCGCCTGTTGCAGCATGCAATAGAGATCTGTTATCCCATATCACAAGCATTTTTTCTGACCATTTATGAGAGTAAATGAGCTCTTCTTTGGTTTGCCATTCATATAGCTCAATTAAAAGATTATCACTTTCTTCTTTTTCAAGGCCCTCAAAACCTTGGATGTATGCTGCAGAGGAGTAGAGGGCTTTCTTATTGGTTTCGTGATGAGTTCTAACCAGAGGGTGATTATATTTTTCACGAGCCTTTTCGCTAGGAATAATTTTCATTGACCTGCCATTTTTTTGATCCTCTTCCCCGTATGCTCCAGTTGGTGCGTAACCCAATTCAGCAGAATGAATTGCAATTAGTGAGTCAACTTTATCTTTTAGGTGAGATGGCAGATTTTCATATGCTTTAACTTGATCGGCAAATAAAGTATTGCCACCTTTGGGAGGGATAATAATTCCATAAAGACATGTACCAGCAGGCGGAATATCTAAAAAGCTCCAATCCGTGTGAAAGACTTCTGCAAAGATGGGAGTAGTTTCATTGGGATCACGTTGGATGGCAGCAATGTTTTGATGCCCATCTATGTGACCAAAAAAAGGATCGTCTCCAAATTCGCCAAATGCTAGAGTAAAATTCTCTAAATCATCATCGGTCAGGTTTTGATCTGGAAAGATTAAAACTTTATTCTCCAGCCAATGCTCTCTGAGTAAGCCACCAAGATCATCAGATATCTTTTGAGAAAGATCTATGCCAGTTACATAGGCTCCGCATGATGCATTTGTTTTTTCTACTGTAATGCCCATCAAATAATTATGCGTCACCCAAATTCCACATTCAAATAAACAAAATATTGAAAAATTCTATTTTGACCATAAATATATTGTTACATCGTTGTTTTGCCTAAGTCTTGGTTTATGTGGGCACACATATACCTTACATACTTAGGACGCCCAGCACTTAAAAAATTTAAAACAGGAGAAAAATTATGAGAAATCTATTATTAATCTCCATGCTGGTTATGGCGCCTTTAAGTTTTGCTTCTTACCACGGTGGTGGTAGTGGAGACAGCAGTTCAGGCGGTAGTTCAGGTGGAGGCGGTTATGGGAGTGGTAGCAGTGGTGCTGCTGCTGGCTTATTGCTTGTCGGAGGCTTGATTTATTTTTTAAACAGGGACTCTGATGAGGAAGTAACCGAAGAATTTGCCTTAGTAAGCAAGAACAAAGTTAATAAATTTGAATTCAATTTTATTAATGATGATTCATTAGCATTTGAGGACGCATTTAGGCCTACTAACTTCTCAATGCCACAAAATAATTTCCAACTCAATATCAAATATAAGTTGAATTAATCCCTTGTTAAGCCCCATTCTATATTGGGGCTTTTAATGTTATCCTTTGATGATAATTGTGTTACATTATCACACTCATGAGGATCAACAACTTCACTTCCAATAAAGCTTTACTAGTTTTTTCTGGCTTATTCTTTGCTTTTTCCATTTCTGCTGATCCTTTTTTGCACGATGATTCCTCTGAGGAAAACAGCATTGAATGCCATATCTGCAGCAATGACGTAACCGAATCAACCATTGAGATAAATAAAATTGATGGAATTACAAAAGAATTACCCAGAAATATTTCGGCAACCAGTTTATTAGACCCCCAATTATCTACTAGTTATTCAACTAGAGCTCCGCCAACAATTTAAGACTTTTCCCATTTCTTAAATTTTCTTCACGGAGGTAGATATGAAGAACACATTTAAAGCATTTTTGGTTATAGGTGCACTTTCAATTTTTAATATAACCGCATTCGAAGAAGTTATTGTTACATCTTCATTTGTTAACACTGAAGATAATGGCTCATTGCACGTCGTAGATGGCGATGAAATTGACGCCAATGCAAATGGCAGCTTAGGAGAGGCAATTGATGACCTTTTAGGTGTTTCATCTGCTGATTATGGATCTGCAATTGGGCAACCAATTATCAGAGGAATGTCAGGCATACGTGTAAAAGTTCTTGATAATGGCATGGTGAACAGAGATGTTTCTGCACTCGGTCCAGATCATCCAAACGATACCGATCTAAATAATGTTCAACAAATAGAGATTATTAAAGGTCCCTCATCGCTGCTTTATGCAAATGGTGGCATTGGAGGAATCATAAACATTGTTGATAACACCATTTCTAAGACAGATTTTGACGGTCCTGAATTTAATATTGGAGCTGAATCTCAGTCAGTTGCTGATGGTGATGCAACCAGTTTCACCTACACTGACAATGTGGGTGGTTTTAACGTTGCGCTCTCTTATAAAAATGCCGAATTTGGTAACTTTGATGTACCGGATGGTGCAATCATGCATGAAGAAGAAGAGCATCATGATGAAGACGAAGATCATGAAGAAGAAGAGCATCACGATGAAGACGAGGGTTTTCTAGCCAACTCAGATTATGAGCTAGAGTCTACTAACATTGGTATCTCGAAAACAGGAGACTGGGGTTATTTTGGTATTTCTGTTAAGTCTTTAGAAAATATGCATGGCATTCCTTTTCATGGAGAAGAACATGGTCATGATGAACATGGTGAAGAAGATCATGATGAGGACGAGCATGAAGAAGAAGAGCATGAAGATGAGCGTATTTTTGCAACAACTGATTCAGACAAATTAGATATCAAGGGCTCTTATAATGTAAATGGATCCCTTTTAAGTGCAATTGATTACTCCTTCAGAGACACTGACTATGTATTAATTGAGCAACATGCAGAGGAAGAAGGACATCATGATGAGGAAGAAGATCATGATGACCATGGGCACGAAGAAGGCCCTACAACATTTGCGAATGATGCTTCTGAATTTGGCTTAACTTTTAATCTTACAGGCAATCAAAAGTTTGTAATCAATGTTGCTGATGAAGAGTCTTCAGTTATCGGTGCTGAATCATTCATGAACCCAGTTGCATCAGATGAAACAACTTTTGGATATTTTGTTTCTCGTGATTACGGTGCTTATTCAATTGACTTAGGTTTAAGACTTGATCAAATTGATCGAAGTGGCTCCATCACTGAATCTGAAGAGCATCATGAAGAAGAAGAGCATCATGAAGAAGAAGAGCATCATGAAGAAGAAGGTGAAACCAGCTATTTTGATAAAAGCTTCGATAACATTAGTTTTGCAGCATCTCTAAATCGTGATCTAAATGATTATTTCGATATTGATTTTGGTTTTGCTGTCGTTGAGCGCGCTCCGAGTGCGACTGAGTTGTTTATGAATGGCCCCCACTTGGCCACGCAAAGGTTTGAGGTGGGTAATACAAATTTAGCAGTAGAAGAATCTACCAATTTTGAGTTTACTGTTAACTACAACAACGAAGGTGCTTACTCGTCATTCACTATGTATAGGAATAGTGTCGATAATTACATCTACCTGATGGATGAAAGCGAAGAGGAGCATGAAGAGCATGATGAAGAGCATGAGGAAGGTCATGACGATCATGAAGGCTTAACACTTGCAAATTTCATGCAACAAAATGCTGAATTTGAAGGTGTTGAACTGCAAGTTGGAAGAATGTTTGAACTTGCCTCAGGCACATTGGACCTTAGATATTCAAGGGATGAGGTTTCTGCAACTTTTGATGACGGGCATGACGTTCCAAGAATCACTCCAGCAAGAAATATGTATTCTTTAGCTTATACAAAAGACAGCATGGTTTTTAAATTGATGCTTAAAGACGTTGATAAGCAAAGCGATGTTGGAGAAGGCGAGACCACTACCGACGGATATCAAATGCTTAATGCGAGACTTACCAAGGTTTTTGATCTTGGAGATTCAAATTTAAGTGTTTCTATTTTTGGAAATAACTTGCTTGATGAAGTTGCAAGAAATCATTCATCTTACGTCAAGTCAGAAGTTCCGTTGCCCGGAAGAAACTATGGAGTTAAATTTAACTTAACTTTTTAATCATAGTTTTTTTAGTCTGTGCCCTAATATTCCCCTCAATAATATAGGGCACTGACAACTTCTTATTGGTCTAAATGTTTAGCTAGGTGTGAATGAAAATTCACGATGGCTTTTTCAAAATAGCCAAACGTTAAATGATCATTAGCTTTGGTACTTAATGTTTGCTGAATCGCTCTTGCTGCTTCACGGTCTTCATCTTGTCCGGTATCCCCAACAAATTTTGCATCTCGCATAGCATCTTCTCTAGATAATTTTTCTTTCCTATTGCTTTTGTTTATCAAGGTATAAATAACCCATTTTGATCGGGTGGGGCTAATTGGTTCCAAAATAACTAAATTTGTATGCTTTGACAGCACCGAGATGCTGACATTTGGAAATAGGCTGTATACCGATGTAATGGTGCCATCAATCACTCTCTTCGACGGCTGAATATCTCTTAGTTTTTCAATGCGCTTAAATGGAAAAATAACTCGAGAATTTTGACCGTAGTTTTCAACAACATTAATATTGTCCAACCCATAAGGATAAAAAGTATCCTTATGCAGAGATTTAATGTGATACCCCTCGAGCAGAGTTTCGTGCAATATCTTCCAGTTCGCCTCATCTTCAATCCCAGATTGATTAATCAAGGCTTGATCTTCAGTAAAGTAATCTAGAGTTTCATCTAGAAATTTCTTATCGATGTCTCCGTCTTGGCAAACATAAACAATACCTCCTTTTTCAACAGCATTCACTTGCTTGAGTCCATGCTCTTGAGGATCAATGCCAGGAAAACCATCAGCACCTGGAATATGTCTATTCTCTCCCTTTAATCCATAGGTCCAACCATGATAGGGACAAACAAAAGATTTTTTACATCCGCTACCTGAAGCAACTTGCATGCCTCGATGCCTGCAAGCATTTATAAATGCATTTATATTATTTTCATCATCTCTTGTTACAAGAATCGGAGTTCCAGCTGCAATTCTTGATACGTATGAACCTTTTTCTGGCAGAGCACTTGAGGGACAGAAGGGTACTGGCAGGGATCTCAGCAATTTAATTTCATTATCAAAACGCTCTTGATCTATATAATTTTTAACTGGCTCTTTCCAAACCTCATCGCCTAAATCAGTTGTTTTGTTATCAATATGAGAAAAAACACGCTCAATAATATGATCATCATCCAACAGCAATGAGGTTGGATTGGCAAGTGAGTAATGATTTGATTTGCTCATTTAGAATAATTATTACACATAAGGTATTTGATTTTTAGAAATGGTGCCCAGAGGTGGAATCGAACCACCGACACAAGGATTTTCAGTCCTTTGCTCTACCGACTGAGCTATCTGGGCATTGATCGAAGACCGAAATTATAACCGAACTGTACCAACCGTAGAATACTTCTATAAAATAATAAATAAACTAAAAAAATCATTATGAAAAAAGTTTGTCTAGTTTTAGGAGCCGGTAGAGGAATTGGAGCAACGGTTGCAGAAAAGTTTGCCTTGGAAGGACTTCACTCACATCTGTGCAGAAGGAGTGATGGTGATGCATTGCAAGAATCCTTAGATCAGATTCAATCCAAAGGTGGTGAGGCAACAGGAGAATTAATCAATGCAATTGATGATGGTGTAATTGAAAAAACAATTGAATCAGTTGAAAAGGATATTGGTCCAATCGAGGTTTTGATTTACAACCTTGGCGCTCAATCAGGGATGAAGCTATTGGATGAAACTTCTTATAAAGAGTTTGAGTGGGGCTGGAGAATGGCAAGTTTTGGTTTATTTAGAGCAGCAAAAACTTTATGTCCGCTGATGAGTGAGAGAGGCAGCGGAACCATTATTGCAACCTCTGCTACAGCCGCAATGCGAGGAAATAAAACACAACATTCGCACGCAGCTGCCATGGGCAGCAGACGAATGCTGTGTCAGACTCTAAATGATGAGTTTGCGGAGAAGGGCATCCATGTTGCTCATGTTGTAGTTGATGGCATGGTAGACGCGCCAGATACTTTAGGCAAAATGCTAGGAGATGAGTTATTTAACCAACTTCGAGAAACTCGCGGCAAAGAAGATGGGATTATCCTTCCTGAGAAAGTTGCAGAAGCATATTACTACCTTTACACACAGCATCGATCGACTTGGACGCATGAATTGGATTTAAGGTCTTATACAGATACTTCTTGGTGGAATCACTCTTAATATTCAGTCGAGTTCTTTGAATCCAGCAGCCTGTTCAACTTCTTCGTTATTAAAAAACTTCTCCATTTGACCAAAAAGCCATTGCCTATCTTCGGGATTTGATGAATCTAAATGTTTCTCATTAATGAGCATTGTTTGATGAGTTTTCCATAACTCCCAAGCTTCTGATGAAACAGTTTCCATAATTTCAATTCCTTTTGGGCCAGGCATAGGTGGTCGGTCAAGTGCGGGCAGTTCTTTATTTAGTTTTTTACAAAGGATTTTCTTTTCCATGATTTTTTATTACTTTTTTTATTGGTTTTGGTAAGGCAATATTTTCAACATCACTTACTTTAACCCATTGATATTGAAAATTATTTTTAGGGATAAACTTTTTTGTAACTTTTTTTAAATTAATATCAATTTCCAAAATTCTATGACTAAGCCTATGTTTGATTTTCTTAATATTATAGGACCTAACTTTTGATGAAGATTCATTAGTATAAGGAAGTGACCACAAACCCCTCCATATCTCTTGATCATCAATTTTTCTCAAGAGTATCTCTTGATCTGCTACAAAAAGACTAAGTTCCATTTTTATGGTCTTTAGATCTGTTATTTTCTTACTTTTTATAGCTTCTACTTTTAAAAATGCTGAGTCGCAATTAGTGCTTAAGGGACATCGGGAACATTCTGGATTCTGAGGAGTGCATACAGTTGCACCAATGTCCATGATCCCTTGTGTGAAGAGATTTGAGTTAGTTGCATTCGAAACGCTTAAAGATAAATCCCATAACTCTTTTTCGCTAAAAATATTTTTGCCATCAGAGAAATATCTCTGAAGGATCCTTTTAACATTCCCATCCAAAATGGGTGTAGGTATTTGATGTGCAATCGACATGATTGCACCGGCTGTTGATTTACCAATCCCAGGCAGCTTAATGATTTCTTCAAAAGTTTTCGGAAAGCGTCCCTTATGTTCTGAATGGATAATTTCTTTGGTTTGAAATATATTTCTTGCCCTTTTATAAAATCCTAAACCTGACCATAGGGTAAGAATCTCATCTTCTGAGGCATCTTGAATAGATTTGAGGGTTGGGTATTTTTGTATAAATTTTTTAAAATAGGGCTTAACTGTAACAACTTGAGTTTGTTGCAACATAATTTCAGAGATCCATATCCGATATGGGGTAATTGCCTTTCTCCATTGCAAATCATGACGACCGTGCAATTCATACCAGTTAATGACTTTTTCTGAAAAACTATTGGTTACCAAAAAGCTCTTCTTTGTTTTCAATTAACCCATCTCGAAAGGAATAAATAATTGGAGCACCGGTTGGAATTTCCAGCTTTACAATCTCATCATCACTGAGATTATCAAGCTCCTTAATAAGAGACCGCAGCGAATTGCCATGAGCCGCAATCAAGATATTTTTTCCTTCTGCTATGAGCGGTTTAATTTTATTTTCAAAGTATGGAAGTACTCTTTCCCCAGTATTCTTTAGGCTCTCACCCCCGGGTGGAGGTACATCGTATGATCTTCTCCAAATATGAACTTGCTCTTCTCCCCATTTCTTTCTTGCATCATCCTTATTGAGGCCAGCAAGATCACCATAATTCCTCTCGTTTAACGATTGATCCCTTGTGGTCGGCAATGATTCAATGCCCAACTGATCTAAAATTATATTCCCAGTATTAATTGCCCTAATTAAAACTGAGGTAAAGAGTTCATCTAAATTAATTTTTTTCTCAAGTAGAAGCTTGCCGGCTTTTTCTGCTTCATTTCTTCCTTGATCAGTTAGATCTGGGTCTTTCCATCCAGTGAATAGGTTTTTTGCGTTCCATTCACTTTGTCCATGACGCACTAAGATTAAGTAATTCAAATCTTCCATTATCTCCTCACATTAAATCTATTTTAAGCGATAATACGCTAATGATTGAGTTCAATTTATTTTTAATCGACCACTGGTACTATTCGTTACCCTTATTTTTGTTTTTAGTTCTTTGGTGGAGAACTGAATCTCGAAGAGGGGGTAAAAGAATTTCGACAAGCGAACTTACAACTCTGGTAAACAAAGAAAATGCAAAAATACTGGATGTAAGACCTAAGGATGAATTTGAAAATGGAACCATTACAAACTCAATTAACATCCCTTATCAGGATATAGATTCTCGTTACGAGGAACTGCTCGCATTTAAGGAGACTCCTATTGTTTTAGTGTGCGCTCTTGGAAGAAATGCAGGGCTGACAGGGGAAAAGCTTTCGAAGAAAGGTTTTACGAATTTAACGGTACTGAAAGGCGGAATCTCAAGTTGGCAACAGGATAATATGCCTCTAGTAAAACCATGAAAAATGTAACTATTTACACTACGATGACGTGTCCATATTGCTACAGGGCCAAATCTTTATTGAAAAAGTTAAGCGTTCCTTATAAAGAAATCGGTGTTGATTTCAAGCCCTCGTTAAGAGCTGATATGGCTGAAAAAGCAGGCAAAACCTCAGTTCCTCAAATTTGGGTTAATGACAAGCATATTGGAGGATGTGATGATCTGTATGCTTTGTATGAAGAGGGTAACCTAGAAAAGATGCTTAGCCATTAATCTCTTTAATCTTTTTAGCAAGCGTATTTCTTCCTAAGCCTAACAATTTTGCAGCTTCTTGCTTTTTCCCGTTAGTTTTATCTAAAGCAAATTCGATCAATAGTTTATCTATTTCTGGTTCAATTGATTCCAATAAGTTTTCGCGAGTTGTTTCATGCAACCCATCAATCCAAGCCTTGAATCCATCTCGCCAATCATCACTGCTTGGATTAAGAACTTTTCCGTCCAAAATATCCTGTGGTAAATCACTTGGTTGAATATCTTTACTTGGTGCCATTAAAGCAAGCCAGTAGCATGTATTTTCTAGCTGCCTTACATTACCGGGCCATGAATACTCAGATAATTTTTTCAAAGCTTCTTTAGACAGCACCTTAACAGGCTCAACGAGATCATCAGCATGACTCTTAAGAAAAACAGAACTAAGATCAGCTATATCTTCAATTCTTTTTCGCAGAGGTGGAACATCTATCCTGATAACGTTTAATCTATAAAAAAGATCTTCTCTAAAAGTTGCAGAAGAAACTAGGTTCTCAAGGTCTTGATGTGTTGCAGCAAGAATTCTTACATCAACTTTGATTGGCTTGTCTCCACCAACTCTATAAAACTCTTTATTTGATAAGACTCTAAGAAGTCTGGTTTGAGTTTCCAGAGGCATATCCCCAATCTCATCAAGAAATAAAGTCCCTCCATTGGCTTGTTCAAACCTTCCAATTCTTTGTTCAACTGCACCAGTGAATGAGCCTTTCTCATGCCCAAACAGCTCACTTTCAATTAGCTCTTTAGGGATGTCAGCCATGTTTAGTGCAATGAATGGCATATCATTCCTTGGACTATTTTTATGAAGTGATTTGGCTATTCATTCTTTTCCAGTACCTGACTCGCCTTGAATAAGAACAGTTGCAGTGGTGTTTGAAAGTTTGCCAATGGATCTAAATACATTTTGCATTGAGGGAGCTGACCCAATAATTTCAGTCTTAGTAATCTTTTTAGGTTTTTCAATATCAGTTTTCTCTAATGCTCTCTTAATGATTAATGATGCTTCTTCTAAGTCAAATGGTTTAGGTAGATATTCGAATGCACCTCCACCATATGCATCTACAGCAGCTTGCATATCAGTAAATGCCGTCATAATAATGACAGGAACATCCTCGTAATTATTATTTAGATGTTTTAAAAGATCATAGCCATTAACTCCTGGCATTTTTATGTCAGAAATTACGAGATCGGGAACGTCTTTATCTAGCTCGTTGAGCAATAATTCACCATCGCTAAAAGAAGAGACATCTAAACCATCGGATTTTAAATGCTCATCAAGAATCATTCTGATAGCGTCGTCATCATCAGCTATCCAAACTTTAGGCATTTACTTGCTCTGCTAATAATTGACTTTCAATTGGTACAACTACCGAGAATATAGTGCTGCCTTCTTTTCGCTCGTAACTTATTGTACCCCCATGCATTCTCACGATATCTTGAGCAATTGATAATCCAAGACCCGATCCTGATTCTTTCGTTGAAATCATCGGAAAAAAGATTTGATCTTTGATCGTATCATCAATTCCTGGCCCATTATCTGCAATTTTAATGGTTGCAAGTGTTGAAAAAATCTTCCCGTTAATTGGTTGACGAAAAGTTACGCCAGTAGAAATTTCTATATAAGCATCCTTACCGACA
>ENA-OSEY01001751-OSEY01001751.1-marine-metagenome-genome-assembly--contig:-NODE-1751-length-14638-cov-3.646247_pt1 | contig 14638 bp, 14 predicted proteins | sample MGYA00248465_ERZ534230 | MGnify/ENA primary metagenome ERZ534230 (study PRJEB26409, sample SAMN06344110) | marine metagenome | isolation source: Sea water from surface | place: Atlantic Ocean:Southern...
AAACAAGTTGATGATTGGATCAAATCCCATGGGGTAAGATATTTTTCTGAATTAACAAATATGGCTCAACTTACTGAGGAGGTTGGTGAAGTTGCAAGAATAATTTCAAGACAATATGGGGAACAGTCTCATAAAAAATCAGATAAAAATAAAGATCTTGGTGAGGAATTAGCAGATGTGATTTTTGTTGCAATTTGTCTTGCTAACCAAACTGGAATAAATCTTAGCGAGGCATTTGAAAAAAAACTAAACATAAAGAAAATACGCGACCACCAACGCCATCATAACAACCCAAAGTTAAAATCATAGGTCATCAATGCATCTTGATATTAAGCATATCACCAAAGAATGTAGAGGCAAACTAAATATTACCGGCTCAAAAAGCGAAACAAACAGATTATTACTATTACAAGCATTTATCCCAGGATTTAAAATAAAAAATAAATCCAACTCTGAAGATAGCAAGTTAATGAGTGCCGCCCTCAGGTCAAATGATGAAATTATTAATGTAAATCATGCCGGGACTGCAATGCGTTTTCTTACTGCCTATTTTTCTCAAATTGATGGGCGAGAAGTTTTAATTACCGGCTCAAAAAGAATGCAAGAAAGACCAATTAAAATACTTGTTGACGCTTTAAATTCGATCGGTGCTGATATTAGATATGACAAAAAGAATGGTTATCCTCCATTGCGAATTAGAGGAAAAAAGCTAGAGGGTGGCTTGGTAACTCTTCCAGCGAATATAAGCAGTCAATTTATTTCAGCTTTGATTATGCTTGGCCCATTTGTTGAAAAGGGTATTGAGTTGAAATTGACTGGAGAAATTACTTCAAAGTCATATATAAAAATGACTCTATCACTATTAGAAAGATTTGGAATACAAGCAAAATTTGAAGGGCAAACGATAAAGGTTGAATTTAATAATAGCCCAAAAAAAATAGATCAAATAGTCGAGTCTGATTGGAGTTCAGCATCATACATTTTTAGTATTGTTGCACTTTCTAAAGAGTCTGAAATTTTATTAAAAACTTTTAAGTCAAAAAGTTTACAGGGAGACTCTGTCATACTAAAAATTTACAAAAAACTTGGTGTGTCATCCTTTTTCAACGGTAATGAACTTTTATTAAAAAAGGAGAATTCCAAACTACCCAAAAAAATATATTACGATTTATCAAATTCACCAGACATAGCTCAGACTATTACCGTAACCTGTTTTGGGTTGGGTATAGAATGTGAATTAGTTGGATTGCATACTTTAAAATTAAAAGAAACAGATAGACTTTTTGCACTTTACACTGAATTAAAAAAATTGGGTGCTAATATTATAGTTACTGATAAAAGTCTTTATTTGTCATCTAACAGCTCATTTATTAATAATTGTTCTATTGCAACTTATGATGACCATAGAATGGCAATGGCTTTTGCTCCATTATCACTCAAAGTTCCATTATCCATTCAAGACCCATCGGTTGTTTCAAAATCTTATCCTGATTTTTGGAACGATCTTATTCAATTAAACTTTGATGTTAAAAATAGATAATTGCAATTTTACTTGACAACGTCTTAATCAAGGTGGTATATTTGCAGACAAAAAAAACAATGAAGCTTTCCGATTTTCAATTTGAACTCCCCAATAAACTTTTGGCACAGAGGCCTTCTCAAGACAGAGAAGAATGCAGATTAATGGTCCTTAATAGAAAAGAAGAAAAAATTGAGCACCATATATTTAAGGATATCATTAACTTTTTTGATGAAGATGATGTAATGGTTTTAAATAACACGAAAGTCTTTCCTGCTCGTCTTTTTGGAAACAAAGAAAAAACAGGAGCACGAATTGAAGTCTTTTTGCTTAGAGAATTGAACAAGGAACAAAGACTTTGGGACGTATTAGTTGACCCTGCAAGAAAAATTAGAATTGGTAATAAGCTTTATTTTGGAGATGACGACAGTTTAGTTGCTGAGGTTATTGATAATACTACTTCAAGAGGAAGAACTCTTCGTTTTCTTTTTGATGGAAGTTATGAACAATTTAGAATAAAATTAAAGGAGCTAGGTCAGACACCTCTACCAAAATATATTAAAAGACCCTTGGAAGAAGAGGACAAAGAACGCTATCAAACAATTTATGCAAAGCATGAAGGTGCGGTTGCGGCACCAACAGCAGGACTTCATTTTTCAAAACATTTACTCAAACGTTTAGAGATAAAAGGGATTAACATTGCGGAACTCACTTTGCATGTTGGATTAGGAACTTTTAGCCCAGTGGAAGTAGAAGATTTATCTAAACATAAAATGGATTCAGAAGAGTTAATTATAGATAATATAGCTGTTGAAAAAGTTAATAAAGCAAAACTAAAACGAAAAAAAATATGTGCAGTTGGAACAACAGTCATGAGAGGCCTTGAAAGCTCTGTTTCTTCTTCGGGAATGTTAAATCAATTTGAAGGATGGACTCATAAATTTATTTTTCCACCCTATGATTTTTCTATTGCAAATTGCATGATTACAAACTTCCATACACCTAAATCTACACTAATGATGATGGTATCTGCATTTGGCGGGGCAGACTTTATAAAGCATGCATATAAAACTGCTATTAAAGAAAAATATAACTTCTATTCATATGGAGATGCAATGTTTATAATATAAACTTATAATATCAGATTTTCGTATTTTATTTTTATTTGTGAAAAATTTCAAAAAAGACATCAGGAGTCTTAGCAAACTTGAATTACAGAACTTTTTTCTTTCAAATCAAATTTCACCATATAAAGGAACTCAGGTTTATAAATGGCTTTGGGAAAAAGGAATTCATAATTTTGATGAAATGACAAATCTTTCATTATCCCATAGATTACTATTGAGAAAAAACTTTCAAATAAGGCATGTAAGAATAAATAATAAACAATACAGCAACGATAAAACTATAAAATACTCTATTGCTCTTCATGATAATTTAGCAATTGAATCGGTTTTAATTCCTACTTCAAAGAGAATAACAGCATGCATTTCTTCACAAGTTGGATGCAGTTTAGATTGCGTTTTCTGTGCAACTTCAATTTTAAAACGGATGCGTAATTTAAAAATAGATGAAATTTTTGATCAAGTTTTTTTGATGAATCAAGAAAGCTTATTGAATTTTGAAAGACCTATATCAAACATTGTATTTATGGGGATGGGTGAACCTCTTATGAATTATAATAATGTTCTAAAAGCAATTCAAAAATTGACAAGTAATGATGGATTAGGAATGTCACCAAGAAGAATTACACTCTCAACCTCAGGTATTCCCAAGATTATCAGGAAGATTGCTGATGAAAAGGTAAAATTTAAACTTGCAGTTTCATTGCACAGTGCGATACAGAATGCTAGAGAAAAAATTATGCCTTTTGCGAATAAATTTAAATTGGACGAATTGCTAGATTCCCTTATATATTGGTATACTAAGACAAAAAGTGTTGTAACTATTGAGTATATTGTATGGGAAGGAATTAATGATAAAGTTACTGACATAAATGCTTTAGTTGAATTTTGCAAAAAAATTCCTTCTAAAGTAAATTTAATTCAATATAACCCTGTAGATAATTTTAAAATAAGTGAGGCTAGCCAAGACATCATAAATGCTTATATTAAAGCTCTTACCTTTTCTAATATAAAAGTTACATATAGAAAATCTAGAGGTAAAGATATAGATGCAGCATGCGGTCAATTAGTAAATAAATTAATCTCAAACTGACACCTTTTTTTGAATTTTATGATTCTCAGTGAATAATATATCAATATAAATGAAAGTTGTTGAAAAAATCAAAAAACCAATTTATGATGAGATGGAAGTCTTTGAAAAGAAATTCAGAGATTCCATGTCATCAAATGTTTCGTTACTCAATAGAATAACTCATTTTATTGTAAATAGGAAGGGGAAACAAATGAGACCTATGTTTGTTTTTCTAGTATCTAAAATGTTCGGAAATGGTAAAGTTAATGAGCGAACTTACAGGGGAGCAGCTGTAATTGAATTGATTCACACTGCAACTCTGGTCCATGACGATGTGGTTGATGAAAGTTACAAACGAAGAGGTTTTTTTTCAATAAATGCATTATGGAAAAACAAGATCGCGGTACTTGTTGGTGACTATCTTTTGTCAAAAGGGTTATTATTGTCTATCGAGAACGAAGATTTTGACATATTAAAAATTATATCAGTAGCCGTGAGAGAAATGAGTCAAGGCGAATTATTGCAAATTGAAAAATCAAGATCATTAGATATTACATTAGACACCTATTTTGAAATTATACGTCAAAAAACTGCAATTTTGTTAGCTTCATGTTTCGCGATTGGTGCAAAGGCCGTAAACTGTAATAAAAAAGAAGTCCAGAAAATGCACAAATTAGGTGAATTAATTGGTATGGCATTTCAAATTAAAGATGATCTATTTGACTATGGGGAAAAGAAAATTGGGAAACCCATTGGTATTGATATAAAAGAAAAGAAAATGACTCTTCCACTAATTCATGTTTTAAATCAATCGAGTAAATCTGAAAAAAGATTTTTAATTAATACGATAAAAAATAGTAATAAAAATAAAATTAAAGTTAATAAGCTAATTCATTTAGTCAAGGAAAAAGGGGGTATAGAATTTGCTGAAAAAAAAATGAATTTGTACCGTCAAAATGCAATTAAAATTCTGCATGAATTTCCAAAGAATGATTATCGTGATTCACTTGAACTAATGCTAAATTACGTTATCGAGAGAAACGTTTAACAAATTTTTTCTTCTTTAAGTTTGGTAATAAATTGATAAATTTATAAAAAGATCAATTTGATATCAAAAAAAACAATAGATCAAGTATTCCAAACAGCTAGAGTAGAAGAGGTTGTAGGAGACTTTGTTACATTAAAAAAATCAGGTGCAAATTTCAAAGGACTAAGTCCTTTCACACAGGAACGCACCCCAAGTTTCATGGTATCGCCAGTCAAACAAATTTGGAAAGATTTTAGTAGCGGAAAAGGTGGAAATATTGTTGCATTTTTAATGGAGCATGAACATTTTAGCTATCCTGAGGCAATAAAATTTTTGGCAAATAAGTATAATATTGAAATTGAGGAAACATCAACTAATGAAGAGGAAAAAGAAAAACGGAATCATTTAGAAAGTCTCTATTTGGTTAATCAATTTGCCCAAGAAAACTTTTCAAAAAATTTGTGGGAATCATCTGAAGGTAAGTCAATAGGTCTAAGTTATTTTAAGGAAAGAGGATTTGAAGAAAATACAATTCGTTTTTTTGGATTGGGATATTCACTAAAAAAATTTGACAATTTGTACAGTGAGTCATTGGGTTATGGCTATGATAATAAATACCTATTGGAAACAGGCTTAGTTATTAAAAATGATAAAGGATATATTGACCGCTTCAGAGGTAGGGTTGTTTTTCCAATTAAGAGTATGGCAGGAAGAATTCTTGGATTTGGAGGAAGAACACTAATTTCTGACACTAAAGTAGCCAAGTACATTAATTCACCAGAAAGTGATGCATATAGCAAAGGAGAAGTTTTATATGGTTTACATGAGGCAAAAAAAGCAATAGCAAGGGAAGATTCATGCTATCTAGTTGAAGGATATACTGATGTTATTCAAATGTATCAAAAGGGAATTGAAAATGTGGTCTCTTCATCTGGAACCTCACTTACCCTTGAGCAAATTAGATTGATAAGAAGATTAACTTCTAATATAATTATTTTATTTGATGGTGATTTAGCAGGGCAAAGGGCAGCATTAAGGGGAATAAATTTAGTTTTACAGGAAGGCATGAATGTAAGAGTTTGTTTTTTCCCTAGTGGAGAAGACCCAGATAGCTTTGTTAAAAGCAACGAACTTGAAAAAGTAAAAACATACCTTTCAGAACAAGCAAATGACTTTATTCAATTTAAAATAGAACTTCTTCTTAAAGAGTCTGACGGTGATCCAATTAAAAAAGCGCAGACTGTTCGAGATATTGTTTCCAGTATATCTAAAATACCTGATCCGATTAAACAAGAGATTTACATAAAAGAATGTGCTCTTTCAATGGAAGTTTCAGAACAAGTTTTGTTTGATGCACTTGCCCAAGAAAAAATCAAAAAAAATAAGCTGGTCAAAAATAAAATGATCATTCCCGAGACCAAAAACGATACATTTGGAATTGAAAATAAAAGAAAACCAAATTTATATAATCCTATTTTAAATCTTGAGAAACAGATTTTAAGTATACTTGTTCATTATGGAAGTTACGAGGCTTTTTTTGATGAAGTTCTAATTTTCTCTGACTCAGACGGAAATTTAGTTGAAGAATCTAAAGTAGTACAATCAAAAGTTTATGAAAAAGTATTTTTAGATTTACAGCAGGATGAGATAGAAATGATTCAACCTGAATATCAATCTTTGTATACACAGATAATAGACTCTTATCAAAGAGAGGGTAAAATTAGAACTGAAAAAATAGTTCAACAAAAAGATATTAATACAGTAAAATTACTCACAGACATATTACTATCTGACGAAGAACATCAGCTTCACGCTTGGGAAAAGAAAAATATCTTTGTAAAAGATCGAAAAAGTGTTGTAGGTCAGCTTGTGAGTGAAACCATTTTAACTTTTAGGAGATATCTCGTTGACCAAAAAATTCAAAATATTGTAAAAATGGCTGAAAATCAAGGGGGCAATTACAATGAAGTGGAATTTTTGGAAGAAGTAATTCAGTATCAAAACTTAAAAAAATTACTTTCGCGAAAATTAAATAGAGTACTATAAAATGTTGTTTCTAAATTATCGTTAATTTTTTCCCTTAGAACGATCCTATTAATTTGATGAATTTACTTTTATTGCGATAAGTTTTAAATACCCTCAAAACCACTTAATAAGGGTCAACTAGAACAACTTTCAAAAATTTTATTCAATTATTAAACAAATTTCAAAGAAAGTTTTTTGGTATAAAACATACCGGAATTGGATTCATTTTGTGTTGATTTTTCTTATTGAAATTTAGATATATATCGAATACTTCTGTTTCTCGTGTTGTAAAATTAGATTTGGATAGCTTATTCTTATGAGCTTCCATAGCCCATTCAAGTTCAGCATAACTGGCTCCTATTTGGTCTTCATCAGTTCGATTATCTTCCCACAGACCGTCGGTTGGTGCAGCTTTTTGTATAGAATCTAATATTTTTAAATGTTCTGCCAATGAAAAAACCTGAGTTTTATTTAAATCAGCTATAGGGCTAATGTCAACACCTCCATCCCCGTATTTTGTATAAAATCCAACTCCAAAGTCCTCAACTTTGTTTCCTGTCCCTGTAACTAAATAATTATTTAGTGCAGCAAAATAATATAAACTTGTCATCCTTAGCCTGGCACGGGTATTGGCCAAGCTATGAAATTGCGCATCATGATTTTCTGTCTTAGGAATTATTTTTATAAAAGAGGAGAAGACTTTATCAAGAGATATTCTTGATGACGATACATTTTTGAAATTTTCTTTTAACCAGTTTATATGATCAGAAGCTCTAGAATCTTGTGATGATTGTTGCTTAATTGGCATTTCTAAACAAAGTAATTTAAAACCTGTTTTTGCACAAAGTGTAGAGGTTACTGCAGAGTCAATTCCTCCAGAAACACCTACAACGAAGCCTTGCATTTTAGATTTATTTAAATAATCCTTTAACCATTTTACAATATGTCTTTCTACTTTTTTTCCTGATTTCATTTTTTAATTGTTAAAAAATTAAATTTGCACAAAATTACATTTTTGTAAATATGATAACAAATCTTAAAACGGTACTTAAAGCTTTTTTTTCTTTTTCTCACTTCTACCATATTATTTTTGTTTTATTTATTTTTTTTTACTCATGTAATAATCGAAATAATAATGAAAAAAGAAAACCAATTTCATTGAGTTTTGAACGCTTTGATTTAAAGTTTTATAATCAACCACCGAGTGTGATTCCAAAATTAAAAAAAGATTATTCTTTTTTATTTCCAAAACAATTTTCGGATAGTATCTGGGAAAATAGACAAAAAGATAGTTTACAATTAATTCTCCAAAATGCTGTTCAAAATGAGTTTCCAGATTTATTGGATGTTGAAAGTGATATAACAGATTTATTTGAAAGAATAAAATTTCAATTTCCTGAAATTAATCTATCAAGAGTTATATTTTTAACTAATAATGTTGACTATCAATTAAAGACTGTGTTTGCTGACAGTATACTTTTGATTTCCCTAGATACTTTCTTGGGTCCCAATCATATTCTTTATGAAGGCATTCCAAGTTATATTAAGAAAGAATTAGATAGAAAATATATTACGCCCCAAATTTTAGATAAATTTACAATGTATAGTTTCCCTCCTCCAAATGAAAGAACTTTTCTTGCAAAGATATTGTATGAGGGTAAAAAAATGTATTTAAAAGATATATTTCTACCGCATTTAAAGGATAATATAAAAATTGCTTATACTGAAGAAGAAATAAAATGGGCACAAGAAAATGAACGTTTAATTTGGCAGTATTTTGTAGAAAAACAAATTTTATCTAAAACGGATTCTGATTTAGTGGGACGTTTCTTAGAGCCGGCACCATTTTCTAAATTTTATTTGCAAATTGATAATGAATCTCCTGGAAAAATAGGTGTTTGGCTAGGTTGGCAAATAGTCAGAAGCTATTGCAAGCAAAACCCAGAGACACAAATAATAGAACTTCTAAATCTTTCTTCACAAGAACTTTTTAATCTTTCAAAATACAAACCAAAACAATAATGACAACAAACAAAAAAACTCAAATTACAATTGATGTTAATTTAGATGAAAATAAAGTACCAGAAAAAATAAGTTGGTCAGCTAAAGATGGTGGTATTTCAAAAATGGAATCTAAGGCTGTATTACTTTCATTTTGGGATTCAGAAAATCAAGAAACGCTTAAAATGGATTTATGGGTTAAAGATATGCCATTGGATCAGATGAAATTATTTTTTCATCAGACTTTTGTGTCCATGAGTGATACATTTTATAAAGCAACTAATGATGAGAAGATGACCCAAACAATTAGAGACTTCTGCGATTATTATGCAGAAGCTTTTAAGTTAAAAAAAAATTAATTTTTCTTATACTTATAAAATTCAGAGTTAAGGATTTTAATATAGTCTAAAACTTTTTCTTTCCCTGTGTTTTTTTTTGAAGATGACAAAAAAATAGGAGGGATAGATTCCCAATTATTCTGGAACATTGTGTTTTTGTATTCAATAATATTTTTTTCAATTACATTAATTTTCAGTTTATCAGACTTCGTAAAAATTATTGAAAAAGAAATCAAATTTTTATTTAGCCATAACATAAATTCAAGATCAAAGTTTTGTGGCTGATGACGAATGTCAATCAATAAAAAAGCATTTATTAATTGTTTTCTTTTTTTAAAATAGCTTTTTATGAGTGCTTCAATTTTATTTTTTTGAATTTTAGATAATCTAGCAAATCCATAACCAGGCAGATCAACTAAGTACCAACTTTCATTGATAAGATAATGATTGATTAAGATTGTTTTTCCAGGAGTGGAAGATGTTTTGGCTAATTTTTTTTTATTACAAATCGAATTTATTAACGATGATTTACCGACATTAGATCTTCCAATGAAAGCGTATTCTGGTAAATTATTTTTTGGGCACATTTCTACATCTGTGTTACTAATAATAAAGCGACTTGATTTGACTTGCATGTTTTTTCAGAAATTTCTAGCCTCAAGCCAATTCTCTAAAATTGTATTAAATTTTTGTGGATGTTCCATCATAGGGGCGTGTCCACATTTATCAATCCAATACAAATTTGAATTAGGAAGCAGTTCATGAAATTCTTTAGCTACACTAGGAGGTGTTACTATATCCTGTTTACCCCAGATTATTGCAGTAGGAGTTTTTATTTTTGGTAATTCATTTGCCATATTATGTCTAATCGCGCTTTTCGCGAGTGCTAAAGTACGTAACAACTTATTTCTATCATTGACTGATTCAAATACTCTATCGACAATTTCTTTGCTTGCTATTTTAGGATCAAAAAATACAGCCTCACTTTTCTTCTTAATATACTCATAATCTCCTCGTTTAGGGTATCCATCACCCATATTGTTTTCATACAAACCTGAACTACCAGTTAAAACAAGACCTTTTACTAACTTAGGATAGCTTTTTATAAAAAGAAGTCCTACATGGCCTCCTAAAGAATTACCGAGCAAAATAATATCACTAAGTTTTCTAAATGATATAAACTTGTAAAGGTAATTTGAAAGTGATTTTACGGAAGTATCAAGAATTGGCAGTGAATAAACTGGAAGTTCTGGTATAATTACATGATATTTTTTACCTGGGAAGTGATTCATCACACCCGAAAAATTACTCAATCCACCCATTAAGCCGTGAAGAATAATGATCGGTTGTCCAGCACCAGATTCTACGTAACGGAATTTATGTTTTTGAATTATGTTATTCATTATCCCTTAATCCTACAAAATTTAAGTTCAAATATAGACATTTACAACATAGCTAATACTTTTTATTTCAATCCAAAAGGTATGATGGATATGATTGAAAAGTGTCAAAACTTATTAACAATGTGGCGAAATGTGGTAAAATGTGGTAAATTAAATTTATATTTGATATAAATCATAATGTTGAGTGGAACATCTTATCGGTACATACGAATGTAAAGTTGATACTAAAGGCAGGGTAATGATGCCGATTGCTTTAAAAAAGCAACTGTCAAAATTAATTAATGAAGGTTTTGTTTTGAAACGATCAGTATTTAACCATTGTATTGAAATGTATCCTTTGAGTGAGTGGGCTAAACTTATGGACAAGTTAAATGGCTTAAATAGATTCAACAAGAAAAATAACGACTTTATACGTCGGTTTACTGCTGGTGTTAAATCAGTTGAAATGGATAATTCTGGACGATTCCTAATCTCTAAAGATTTAATAAAATATGCTTCCATAGATAAAGAAATTGTAGTATCGTCATCAGTCAATATTCTAGAAATTTGGAATAAATCAACATACGAAAAAGTAATTAATGAGGCTACTTTAAATTTTGGAGCATTAGCCGAAGAAGTAATGGGTGATAAAAATTATGGAAGTATATCATAAATCAGTTTTAACTGAAGAGGTATTAAGAGGACTAAAAATTTATCCAAGTGGTGTATATGTTGATGCTACATATGGGGGTGGAGGGCATTCAAGAGAAATTTTAAAAAAGTTAAATAAAGATGGAAAATTATTTGGTTTTGATCAAGATCCAGACTCTGCTATAAACAAAATAGACGATAGTCGTTTTGAATTAATAGTCGCAAATTTTTCTTTCTTAACACAATATCTAAAATATTATCAAATTGATTCCGTAGATGGGATACTTGCTGATTTGGGTGTTTCATCACATCAATTCGATCAACAATTAAGGGGTTTTTCAATTCGAAAATCTGGCAGATTAGATATGCGTATGAATAAAACTCAAAGTTTAGATGCTCATAAGGTAATTAATTCTTATGATGAGAAATCATTAAATCAAATATTCAGAATATATGGTGAATTAAGAAGTGCAAAAAAAATTACACAGAATATTCTTGACTCTAGAAAAAAAAATGATATAAGTACAACTTTTGATTTGATTGATGTATTGAAACCACTGACTCCAAAGAGACTGAAAAATAAGTTTTTAGCACAAATTTTTCAAGCAATTCGAATTGAAGTGAATAATGAACTTGGGGTTTTAAAATCACTGTTAAAACAATCTTCCAGTCTACTAAGACCAGGGGGGCGTTTGGTTTGTATATCCTACCATTCATTAGAAGATCGTTGTGTAAAACATTTTTTTCAAAATGGAAATTTCGATAAGCGAGAGGATAAAGATTTTTTTGGAAACCCACTAAAAGTTCTTAATAGAGTCGGAAGGTTAATTATCCCCTCTAGTGAGGAGATAAAATCAAATCCAAGGTCTAGAAGTGCTAAACTTAGAATTGCTCAAAAAAAATGAAAAAATTAAAATCTTTTTTAAACATTGACTTTTTGGTTAGAGACAATTCTTCAAAAAATTGGAAAATGATTCTTTTTATTTCAATGCTTGCCGTTATTATGATTTCAAGTGGTCACAGTGCAGACAAAAAGATTTTTAAAATTTCATCACTGAACACTAGTATAAAATCTTTAAAAAGTGATTTCATACAAGCCAAACAAGAGCTTTTGATTTTAAAAAAAGAATCATCTGTGAGCCAAAAATTATTATCTAAAGGCATTGTGCCAGCACCCATACCACCTATCAAAATTATTGTATCGGATGAATGATAAACAAAATTTTTTTAAAAGATTAATGTTGAGGTTTTACTTTTTTACATCATTACTTTTATTTTTCTCTTTTCTATTAATAGGAAAGTTAGTATACATTCAATTTTATCAAAATAATGAAGGCCTTGACATTCAACCTGATACTCTTGTGAAGAATGTAGTTTTGGAACCAAGTAGAGGAGATATTTTTTCAGCAGATGGAAATATTTTAGCAACTTCAATTCCTCGTTTTGATTTATATTGGGATGCAATAATTCCCTCACAATATTTATTCAACACACAAAAAAATGATTTGGCAGATTCTATATCAGCTTTTAAAGAGGTACCAAGTGAAATAATTATAAATAAACTCGAAAGCGCCAGAAAACAAAAAAATAGATATTTACTAATTGCTAAAGGATTAAGTTTTTCTGAATACAAAAGGTTTAAATCCTTTCCCATTTTTAATCAAAGTCTATACCGTGGAGGATTAATTGTTGAACAAGATATTAGAAGAGAAAACCCACTTGGTAAATTAGCTGAGCGAACCATAGGCTATGAAATAAAAGGTAAAAATGGTTCTTTTTTTAGAGTTGGTCTAGAAGGAGCTTTTTCAGAATTTTTAAGAGGTAACCCCGGGCTAAGATTGAAACAAAAAATTGCGAATGGACAATGGAAACCAATTAGTGATTCCAATGAAAAAGAACCGACAGAAGGCTATGACATATACACAACCATAGATGTAAAATTTCAGGATATTGTTCATAATGCACTTCTTTCCCAACTTGAGAAGTACAAGGCTGAACATGGAACTGCTATTCTGATGGAAGTTAAAACTGGTGCAATAAAAGCTATCGCAAACCTTGGAAGAACTCACGAAGGAAAATACTTTGAAAAATTAAACTATGCAGTGGGAGAAACAAATGAACCAGGATCAACATTTAAACTAATGGCTATTATTGCGGCTCTAGAAGATAATGTAATTGACGAAAAATCAATCGTAGATACTGGTAAAGGAGAATTGATTTTTTTCAAAAAATATAAAGTTAAAGACTCTAAAAAAGGAGGTTACGGTCCTATAACTGCTGCAAAAGCTTTCGAGGTTTCTTCAAATGTAGGATTAGTTAAAATTATTTATGATAATTACAAAAAAAATCCTGAAAAATTTGTAGATAGACTTTATAATATGGGCTTGAACAAAAGTCTCAAACTCCCTATACTTGGTGAGGGAATACCTAAAATTCCACACCCTTCAGATTCTGATTGGGATGGTCTAGACTTACCCTGGATGGCATATGGCTATGGTGTTAGCTTAACTCCGTTACAGCTTTTAGCATTCTATAATGCAATTGCAAATAATGGTGAGTTAGTAAAACCTCGTTTTTTAAGTAAAATTAGTAACAAAGGAAATTCACCTGCAAAAGTATTTAAAAAACAAATTTTAAACCCCTCAATTTGTTCAAAAAAAACTTTGAAAAATGTAAAAAAAATGATGTTAAATGTGGTTGAAAAAAAGTGGGGAACTGCACACAAAATCAAAGATTCGTTACTTAAAATGGCTGGTAAAACAGGAACTTGTCAGGTAGACTATCATAAAAATGATGTTCAATACATTTCTAGTTTTGTTGGATATTATCCAGCAGACAGACCAAAATATTCTTGTATAGTTGTAATCCACAGACCTGACAAATCTATGGGTTACTATGGTGCTACAGTCGCTGCACCAGTATTTAAATCGATTGCAAAAAAAATATACAATAATATTCCGTTTGAAGTTAAAATAAGTTCAGAATCGGTTTCTAATCTTGATAAAATTGATAGCAGATTAAAAATAAATAGTGGTGTACCCGATGTTGCTGGTCTTTCAGACGAAGATGCAATAAAAGTTCTAAAAAAAATTGGTTTAAGAGTAGAAGTTAGAGGGAAAGGAAAAGTAAAATCACAATCAATAAAACCAGGGTCTAAGATACAAATCAATCAAAAAATTTTACTTGAGTTAACTTGAAACAACTACAAGACATATTATATAAAGTGCCTATTGAAGGAATTTTTGGAAATCCAAAAGTCAAAATATCTTCCATAAGCTTTGATAGTAGAAACATTAAAAAAAATTGTTTGTTTATTGCTCAAAAGGGCAATCAATTTGACGGGAATCAATTTATTTCCAAAGCGATTGAAAATGGGGCGACAGCAATCGTATGTGAATCAATACCAAGTTTACTAGATGTTGATGTGACGTTTATATTAGTTAAGAATGCATCTTTGGCTTTGGGGATAATTTCATCAAATTTTTATTCTAACCCATCT
>ENA-OSEY01001753-OSEY01001753.1-marine-metagenome-genome-assembly--contig:-NODE-1753-length-14616-cov-3.082881_pt1 | contig 14616 bp, 13 predicted proteins | sample MGYA00248465_ERZ534230 | MGnify/ENA primary metagenome ERZ534230 (study PRJEB26409, sample SAMN06344110) | marine metagenome | isolation source: Sea water from surface | place: Atlantic Ocean:Southern...
CTTATGGTAAGAGAGCCAGGTGGCACTGATATATCAGAACAAATACGTAAAATATTACTTCATAGTCATGATCAAGAAATTTCTGATAGAACTGAAGCATTACTGATGACAGGTAGCAGAGCACAGCTTACCGATGAAAAGATATTACCTTTTTTAAATCAAGGTAAAATAGTTATTGCTGATAGATTCTTAGATTCTACTTTAGCTTATCAAGGAGGAGGAAGAGAATTAGATCTTAATTGGTTGATCGACTTGAATAATTTTGCAACTAATAATACTTTTCCCGATATTACTTTTTTTATAGATATTGAACCAGAGATCGGCGCTATGAGAAGCGGATCTAGTAAAGATAGAATAGAAAGAGCTGGATTAGAATTTCAGTCTAGAGTTAGGCAATCTTATATTAAATTATCCACACTTTTTAATGATAGATATTTAACTTTAGATGGAAATCAGGAAAAAAAAATTATTCATAAAAAAATTGTTTCACATTTATTAGAAAAGGATCCATGGTGAAAAGATCAAAATCTTTTAAAAAAATTATTGTTTCTCTAATTGTGATTGGTGCGGTTTCGATCGCTGTCACTCAATCAAGTTTTTATAGAAGGATTAGCCAATCACAAAGATTGTTCAATCAAATTTATAATCAAATTTTTTCTACCTATCTTCATGAATTAAACCCTGAAGAATTCACAAAAGCGACCATAAATAGCATAACAGCTAATCTTGATCCTTATACCTCATATATGGTTGAAGAGGAACAGCATCAAATGAACATCTTAAGTAAAGGTAAATATGGTGGAGTTGGTATTCAATTGAGCTATAGAAATGAACAAATGATTGTTATTGCTCCTATGGATGGCGGTCCTGCGCAAACAGCTGGTATTTTAAGTGGAGATATTATTCTTAAAGTAGACGATGCTTTTGTGAAAGACATGAGCTTTAATGATGCAGCTGCAAAAATTAGAGGTCTCAAAGGATCTGAAGTGGTACTTACAATAAAAAGATATGGGGAAGATGATCCAATAGATTACAAATTGATTAGGTCTGATATCAAAGTTAAAGATATTACTTATTCTGGTATGGTTTCCCCAACAACAGGCTATATAAGACTTAACAGATTTTCAAGAAACACCACCAATGAAATGAATCAAGCATTCAAAGATCTTATTGAAAACGATGTTAAAGAAGTTATCATCGATTTGAGAGATAACGGCGGAGGATTATTGACTGCTGCTGTAAATATGATAGATATGCTGATTGAAAAAGGGCAGACTATTGTTTCCACAAAAGGTCGAATGAAAGAATCAAATAGAAGTTTTCTTTCTAGAACAAAACCCATCATTGGAAAAGATGTAAAAATAGCAATTCTTATTAATCAAGGCAGCGCTTCTGCTAGCGAGATTGTTGCAGGGTCCATTCAAGATCTTGATAGGGGTATTGTCATTGGTCGAAAATCATTTGGTAAAGGGCTTGTTCAAACGCTTTATCCAATTGATAAAATTAGATCTTTGAAAGTAACTACAGCGAGATATTATATACCCAGCGGGAGATTTATACAGAATAATGACTATATAAATGAAAAGGTTGTCCTTGAAAGTGAACAAGAAGACTCTATCTTTACCACTTTGAATGGTAGAAAAGTACTTGGTAATGGAGGGATAACTCCAGATTCAATAATTTATTCAGAAACAATGGAGCCTCTAACAGTTCAATACTGGAGAAGTGGATTTTTCTATTCATTTGCTCAAGAGAATAAATTTCAATATGAGAAATTTGAGGACGTTGAAAATGATAATGAATTAATGTCAAAATTTAATAATTTCATATCAACAAAAGATAAGGTGAGATTGCCAGGGGAAGAAGTGTTAGAAGAAATTGAAGAGAAAATGACTGCTTTAGGTAAAATAGATAATAAGACAAAAAAAGCCATGAATGATTTAGGGTTGTTTTTCAAAAATCAAAAGAATGATAGAATGGTATCTGAAAATACTGATATGAAGCAATTACTTTTATTGGAATTTGCTGGCTTGTTTAATGGACCAGAAGGAAGAATAAAACAAGCATTGAAAGATGATAAAGTAGTTCAATCTGCAATCAACATCCTATCAAGTGATAATTCTTATCAAATGGCTTTTAAAAATTCTCAAGTTATAATTAATAATTAATTCTTTAGTTGAAATATTAATTGAAAAATGTTTTAAAATTTAATTTAGGGCGATTAGCTCAGTTGGTTAGAGCGCTACGTTGACATCGTAGAGGTCAGCGGTTCGACTCCGTTATCGCCCACAAGTTTATGAATAATATTAAAATTACATTTCCAGACAACAGCGTTAGATCTTATGAAGCTGGAGTTACAGCTATTGATATAGCAAATAGCATAGGGCCCCGACTTGCTAAAGAAACAATCGCTGCATCAATTAACAACAATCTTGTCGATGCCTTTTTACCAATAAATGATGACGCAAGAATTGAATTGCATACAATCAAATCTTCTATAAGCCATGATATTCTTCTTCATAGCACGGCCCATCTAATGGCTCAGGCAGTAAAGCGAATTTGGCCTGATTGCCAAATAACAATAGGTCCAGTAATAGAAAATAGATTTTTTTATGATTTTGATATTGATGTAACATTTTCGGATAATGATTTAATAAAAATTGAAAATGAAATGCAAAAAATTGTTGAGGAAAATCACAATGTTTCTAGAACAAATTTATCTAGAAATGAAGCTATCAAATTTTTTAAAGAAATCGGTGATAATTATAAGGTTGAAATCATCAACGACTTGGACCCAAGTGAAAATTTATCCTCATATCACCAAGGAGAATTTGTTGATCTGTGTAGAGGGCCCCATGTTCCAACAACCGGGCATATTAAGTATTTTAAACTTTTGTCAACATCGGGTGCTTATTGGAGAGGGGATGAAAACAATAAAATGCTTCAACGAATCTACGGTACTGCATTTTTCTCTAAAAAAGAGCTCAATAAATATTTAAACTTTTTAGAAGAATCTAAGAAAAGAGACCATAGAAAATTAGGCAAGGAGCTATCTATATTTTCTTTTGATGATGAGGTTGGTTCTGGCCTTCCATTATGGCTACCAAATGGAGGGGTAATTATAAATGAGCTTGAAAAATTAGCCAAAGAAACAGAAGACCGATACGGCTACCATCAAGTAAGGTCGCCTCATATTACTAAGGGTGATTTATATAAAAAATCTGGGCATCTTGATCTTTATAAAGAGAGTATGTTTCCCGCTATGGATATAGATGGCACTGAATATTATTTAAAACCAATGAATTGTCCTCATCATCACAAGATATATGACGCTAGTCCAAAAAGTTACAGAGATTTACCATATAGAATTGCAGAATATGGTACATGCTATCGATATGAAAAATCTGGTCAATTGTTTGGATTAATGAGAGTTCGAAGTATGCAAATGAATGATGCTCACATTTATTGCAGTGAAAAGGATTTTAAAAAAGAATTCTTAGATGTTTGCAAGATGTACTTAGAATATTTTGATATTTTTGGTATTGAAAAATATCAAATGCGTTTAAGTCTTCATGATAAAGCTAATTTAGGTAAGAAATATATCAATCAACCAGACTTATGGATTAAAACTGAAGATCAAGTTAGAAAAGCATTGGAAGAGGGGGGAATTAATTTTACAGAAATTCCTGGAGAAGCTGCCTTTTATGGCCCTAAGGTTGATGTGCAGGTATGGTCAGCCATAGGAAAAGAATTTACTCTAGCCACTAATCAAGTTGACTTTGCAATACCAAGGAAGTTTGACTTATCTTATACTGATGAACACGGCAATTATAAAACACCGCTTTGCATTCATAGAGCTCCGTTGAGTACCCATGAGAGGTTCATTGGTTTTTTAATTGAGCACTTTGGAGGTGATTTTCCATTATGGTTAGCTCCTGTACAAATAGTTCTTTTACCGATATCAGATAAATATTTAAATTACGCAAATAACTTAAAAGAAAAATTTGTTGATAGAGGATTTAGAGTTAAGTTAGATGACCGCCCTGATAAGATAGGTGCGAAAATTAGACAGTCTGAAATAGATAGAATCCCATTAATGGTTGTTGTTGGCGAAAAAGAAGAACAAGACAATTCGTTATCATTAAGAAGAAGGTTCATTGCAAAGCAAAGAACTCTTTCTGTAGATAATTTTATTTTAGATATACAAAAAGAAATTATGAATAGGAGTTTGCCTAATCGCGAAAGTTAGTGATATAAGAATAAATGAGGATATAAGAGCTGATTCAGTAAGATTGATTTCTGAAGATGGTGAGCAATTAGGAGTTATGTCTCTAGATCAAGCTATTGAAAGAGCGAGAGAAGTAGGCCAAGACCTTATAGAGGTATCACCAAATTCTAAACCCCCTGTTGCACGTATTTTAAATTATGGTAAACTAAAATATGAAGAAAAGAAGAAACAACAAGCCAACAAAAAAAAGCAGCATGTTGTAAAAATTAAAGAGATAAGAGTTAGGCCTCGCATTGATACCCATGACCTTGAAACTAAAGTTGGTCTTGGTAGGAAATTTATTCAAGATGGTTGTAAATTAAAGGTCACATTAATGTATAGAGGACGTGAGTTATCTAGAACAGATTTAGGATTAGAGGTTTTAGATAAAGTTGTAGAAATGCTAGCAGATGTCGCAGAAGTTGAAAAACAAGGTGAATTAGAAGGAAGAAGACAGACTATAGTTCTTTCTGCAAAATAGGAGATATTATGCCCAAGCAAAAAGTAAGAAAGAGTGCATCAAAACGTTTTACTTTGACTGGTTCAGGTAAAATTAAAAGAAATAAAGCAAATCATAGCCATATGCTTATTAGAAGAAGTAACAGCGCGAAAAGGAAAATGAGACAATCAGATCTTGTTGATGTATCTGAAGAAAAACGTGTTAAACGTATGCTTGTTAAATAATTTAGGAGATATGTAATGCCTAGAGCAAATAGTTCTGTTCCAAGACACAGACGTCATAGAAAAATTGTAAAACAGGCCAAAGGTTACTATGGTGCCCGAAGTCGAAATTTTAAAGCTGCAAAAGATGCTGTTGAAAAAGCTGGTCTTTATGCCTATAGAGATAGAAGACAAAGAAAACGTCAGTTTAGAAGACTTTGGATCACAAGAATCAATGCAGCTGCCAGATTAAATGGTTTCACATATTCACAATTTATTTCATCATTAAAGTCAAATAATATTGATTTAGATAGGAAAATTTTAGCTCATATGGCAATGAATGATCCTGATTCATTCACAGCTTTGGTTAAGACATTAAATAATTAATGGACATAAAGGAATCAATTGAATCCGTTCGGAGACAATTCCGATCAGATTCAGATCCTTTTCCTTCAGACAAAGATTCTCTAGAAAACTTAAAAATCAAGTTTCTAGGTAGAAAAGGGTTGATCGCAAATTTATTTTCACAGATACCTAACCTCTCTAATGATCAAAAACCCATAGCGGGTAAATTACTTAACCAGCTAAAAATAGAGTTAGAGAACAGTTTTCCATCCAAGACTGAATCCGCATCTCACTTAGAAGAAATAATAGATAGATCATTGCCTGGAGTTATTTACCCTCCTGGCAATAAACATCCAATTCAATCAACAATGGATGAGATTAAACGACTTTTTGGTCAAATTGGATTTGCCGTTGCATATGGTCCAGAGATTGATGATGACTTTCATAATTTTTCAGCTTTGAATTTTCCGAAAGATCATCCTGCTAGGGATATGCAAGATACTTTTTTCACTAAGGAAGATTTAATACTTCGCACTCATACATCTAATGTACAAGTACACTTAATGGAAGAAAAACAACCCCCTTTGAGATATATTGTGCCTGGAAGAGTTTATAGGAATGAGTCTATAAGCTTTAAAAGTTTTTGTCTTTTTCATCAGGTTGAAGGCATTTATATTGACAAAAATGTTACTTTTAGCGATTTAAAGGGCACTCTTGAATACTTTGTTAAAAAGATGTTTGGTTCAAAAACTAAAATGAGGTTTAGACCTAGTTTTTTTCCTTTTACCGAGCCAAGCGCAGAAGTTGATATATGGAGTGAAAAAAACAATCAATGGTTAGAAATCTTAGGCTCTGGTATGGTTGACCCTGAAGTATTTAAAGCAGTTAATGTAGACAATAATTTATGGAACGGCTTTGCTTTCGGGATGGGCGTTGAAAGAATCTGCATGCTTCAATATGAAATTGATGATATACGATTGTTATATCAAAATGATGTCAGGTTTTTAGAGCAGTTCTAATGAAGATCTCTTATTCATGGATAAAAGATTTTTTGGATATCAATTTAACTATTGATGAAGTAGCTGAAACGCTAACAATGCTTGGCCTTGAAGCTGAGATATCAACAAACTTTGATGAGTTAAAAGAAATTATTGTAGGTGAAATACAAGCTATTAAAAAACATCCAAACGCAGATAGATTAAATATTTGTAAGGTGTTTGATGGAGTTAACACATTGCCTGTGATTTGTGGCGCAAACAACGTTAGCAAAGGAATTAAAATTGCTTTTTCTCCAGTTGATTCCGTTCTGCCGGGTAATTTTAAAATAAAAGAAGCTAAAATTAGAGGAGAGATCAGCAAAGGAATGATTTGCTCCGAAAGAGAGCTTGGCATATCTGACGAACATGATGGTATTATGATATTAGACGAAAATGCTATATGTGGACAATCACTTCCTGATTATTTTTCTACTAATAACGATCTTATAACCTTAGATATAACGCCAAATAGAGCAGATTGCTTTTCACATCTTGGTGTCGCAAGAGATCTAGCTGCAAAATTACACTTAAATCTTAATGAGCCTGATTTTTCTACATTGCCTAAATCCTCTGATATATCATCTATGATTGAGATAAGCATGGATGATTTAAAAGATTGTCCAAGATATGTTGGAGGCATAATTCAAAATGTTAAGATTAAAGAGTCCCCTGATTGGCTTAAGAAAAAATTAGAATCTATTGGCATAAGAAGCATAAATAACCTAGTCGATATTTCAAATTATGTAATGATGGAAATGGGTCAGCCTACTCACTTCTTCGATTTAGATAAAATTAAAAATAAAAAAATATTGGTTCGCAGAGCTAGAGATGGTGAAAAAATAACAACGCTTGATGAAATTGAAAGATCAGTCAATAGCAATGTGATGCTCATTACAGATGGTGAATCACCTATCGCTGTTGCAGGTATAATGGGAGGTTTTGATTCAGCAATCAATGAAAATACTAAAAATGTCTTAATTGAGTGTGCTTACTTCAACCCTGCGACAATAAGAAAAAGCTCTAAAACATTAAATATGATTACCGATGCTTCTAAAAGATTTGAAAGGGGAGTTGATTACAACGCACCTGTTTTGGCATTTTGGAGAATTGTACATCTTATCGATGAATTAAATTGCGGTGAATGGATACCTGACATTATGGATACATATCCTGAAAAGATTGAAACCAATGAAATTGTCCTAAAGAAGAAACTAATCAATGAGATAGCAGGAGTTAACATCCCGAATGATTTTGTTGTAAAAACATTAAGTTCTCTTGGTTGTAGAATATATGAAAAAGATGATTTAACCTGCTCACCTCCTTCATGGAGACCAGACCTTACAAGAGATATCGACCTTATTGAAGAAGTCATCAGAGTTTATGGCTATGATAATATAAAGTCCTCTAATAATTATACTTCCATTATGAATTTTGATGATTTTGACCCTCATCATAATTTAGATAAAATTAATAGTTCTTTAATTGGTCTTGGATTTTATCAAGTTTTCAATAATTCTCTTCAAACCAAAGAGGAAGCATATTTTTATTCCAATAAAAAAGATCTTATTGAAATGAAAAACCCGTTATCCGATAAAATGACACATTTGCGTTACTCCTTAATACATGGATTGATGCAAAATATTGAACATAATGTCAATAACGGCATCCATGATTTGATGCTTTTTGAGCATGGCAATACATTTTCATATTCTGATTCAAAAAGATTGGGCATTGATGAAGTACAAACCTTGACAGGTATATTGCATGGTAATTATCAAGAAAAATCAGTACACAATTCTAAATCCAAAGCATTTGATTTTTTTATATTGAAAGGTTTAATAATTTCATTTTTTAAAAAAATTGGCATAAAAGATTTACATTTTATAGAAAATGAAATGGACATAAAATATTTCACTTATTCTTATTCAATTAAATATAATAATGAAATGCTGGGCTATATGGGGCTTCTTTCTAGAGATATATCAAAAAAATTTAATTTTAAATTCGACGATGTGTATGCATTTAGCATTGAAAATTTAGATAACCTTTTTAACATAATGAATGCGCCAAAACTTTTTAAGAAAATAATTCCATATCCCCCTATTGAAAGAGATCTTAATTTTGTAATTGATAGCGATTTAACCAGTGGTTCAATAATAGACTTTATTTTGTCTAAAAAGTTTGATTTTTTAATAAATATAGTTCCCGTTAGCATTTTCAAACATAGCACTTTAGGTCTTAACAAAAAGGCTTTATCCTTAAATTTGATATTTCAAAGTGATTCAAAAACACTTGAAGATAAAGTTGTAAATCCAATTATAGATGGAATTATAGAGGTGGTTTCTAAAAAATTTAATGCTAAATTACGGTAAGCAATTTAATTAACGAATCTCCGATCATGGAAAATAACGAAAATTTTGTAAAAGTAACTATCTATGGACAAGAGTATACCATAAAAGCGCCAGCTGATGCTTCTTACATTAAAAATATTGCTGAATTCGTTGATGAAAGAATGAGAGAAGTTCAAGAAGAATTATCAACTCCTCAAGTTCCAGCAAAAATTGCTATCTTAGCAGCGATGAATATTGCCGATGAATTATTTACCAGAAATAAAGACTATGATAATATGCAGCATGAAGTAGAAGGTAAGGTTTCCAACTTATTAGAGATAGTTGAAGAAGCAATTCACAATCAAGAATAATCTATCGATCTAATGAAAACACTTACTTTATCTGGGTTGGATGCGAGTAAGTCTCTATATAAATCCTATTTACCACGAATTGAAAGATTAAATAAAAAAAACATTCAACCAGGCTTAGCTGTCATTTTAGTGGGAAATAATCCGGCTTCTCAAGTTTATGTAAAAAGTAAAAGTACCCGTTTTCATAAAATGGGTTTGTTTTCAGAGACTTTTAAATATAAAGAAAACATAAGTGACGTCCAGCTCTTATCCAAAATCGAAGAACTAAATAAAAATAAAAAATTTCATGGGATTTTAGTTCAATTGCCATTACCAAAACATATAAATTCAGAACTAGTACTAAATAGCATTGATCCAAAAAAAGATGTAGATGGGTTCCATCCCTATAATTTAGGATGCTTAGCAATAGGCAAACCTTCATTTGTTCCATGCACTCCAAAGGGAGTTATGAGAATTTTTGAACATTATAATATTGAATTGTCTGGAAAGCATGTTGTAATTGTTGGCAGGAGTAATATTGTGGGTAGACCACAATCAATTCTTACCAGTCTAAAAGGTTCTTATAGTAATGCAACTACAACACTTTGTCACTCTGGAACAAAAGATCTTTTTAGCTATACCTTGATGGCTGACATTGTTATTTTAGCTTTAGGTTCCCCAGAGTTTTTATCAAATGAAAATATTAAAAAGGGATCAATAGTCATTGATGTGGGTATTAATAGAGTGCCTGATTCAAACAAAAAAGGGTATAGACTTGTTGGAGATGCTGATTTTTCATCTATGATTGGCCATGCAAGTGCCATAACACCTGTTCCTGGAGGAATTGGACCAATGACTATTGCAATGCTAGTTGAAAACACTATTGAAGCTGCTGAAAACAATGGCTGATAAGAAATTAAATTATAAACAATACTTAAAGCTTGATAAAATATTATCTTCTCAGCGCTTACTTAGCGAAAGAAACAAAAACCACTCTCATGATGAGATGTTATTTATTATTATACATCAAACATATGAACTTTGGTTTAAGCAAATTATATATGAGCTGGACTCAATTATCAACTATTTCTCAAGTACTTTAATTGATGAAAAACATATTTCACTATCAGTATCTAGGCTAGAAAGAATTATAGAAATACAAAAAATTATTGTTGATCAAATAAGAGTCTTAGAAACCATGACCCCGATGGATTTTCTTGATTTTAGAGAATACTTACATCCAGCTTCAGGCTTTCAAAGCTATCAATTCAGACAGATAGAAAATAAACTAGGTTTAAATAAAAAAGATAGACATCAAATTGATAACATTGAATACAAAGATTTCATTAACAAGGATGAACAAATAAATGTAATAAAAACTGAGGAGCAAAATTCATTATTTCAATTAATAGAAAATTGGCTTGAGAGAACTCCTTTTCTTGATTGGGGAGATACTACATTTTGGATAGAATATGAAAAAGCCGTAGATAGAATGTTAAATGAAGATATTGAATCAATTAAAAAAAACTCCTCATTAACAAATGATATTATAAATAAAAGGCTGGAAGAAATAAATAGAACCAAGGAGACCTTTGGAATTATTTTAGATGAATCGAAGCATCAAAATATGGTAAAAAGAAAATTATGGTCTCTTTCCCATAATGCAACTAAAGCTGCTCTCCTAATATTTTTATATAGAGATCAACCTATACTAAACAATCCCTATCGTTTTTTAAGCAAAATAATGGAAGTTGATGATCTTCTTACAAACTGGAGATATAAACATTTAATTATGGTTTCAAAAATGATCGGTAAAAAAATGGGTACTGGTGGATCCAGTGGAGCAGACTATTTGAACGAATCAATTAATAAGCATAAGATTTTTTCGGATTTTGCCAGCTTAACAACATTCCTAATACCTAGGTCATCGTTGCCACCGCTTCCAGAAAAACTGACTAATAGATTAAATTTTAATTTTAACTCCTATTAAAATGAGCATCAGTGATAAAGTTGCAGTAGTTTGTGGAAGTACTAGTGGTATCGGAAAAGCCACCGCTATTTTATTAGCCCAAAGAGGATGCAAACTTATTTTGCTTTCTAGAAATGAAGATAAGCTTAAGAAAACAATCGATGAATTAACAAAAATATCTAATGTTAATCATGACTATATTTCTACAAATTTTGATGATTTATCCAGCTTTAAAAAAATAACAAATGATTTTTTTACTAATTATAAAGGGAAGGTAGATATTTTAATTAATAATTCATCGGGTCCACCCATGGGTGCATTATTGGATTCATCAACCTCCGATTTTCAACTAGCCTTCAATAGATTGCTTTATACAAGCCATCATTTAGTTAAACTTATAACCCCATTCATGATCAATAATGATTTTGGAAGAATAATCAATATTACTTCAACTTCTGTTGATAGGGTAATTCCTGGCTTAGGGGTTTCCAATACTGTTAGGGGAGCAGTGACACAATGGGCCAAAACTTTGGCAATAGAATTAGGTTCTTATAATATTACTGTAAATAATGTTTTACCAGGCTATACCAAAACTAGTAGGCTTGATGAACTAGCGAAATCAAAATCATTAGATAAAAAAATATCTGTTGATAAAATATATAATGAATGGGCAAATAATAATTCCGTTAAAAGAATAGGACAGCCAGAAGAAATAGCTAATGCTATTATTTTTTTGTGTGAACAATTATCAGGATATATAACTGGTCAGAATATAATAGTTGATGGTGGAAAACTTGGTATATGAATAAAAATATATTTAATACTAGTTACGCAGTTGAACTTGATAAAAATAGCTCTATGTATAACCACTCTAAGCTTTTCCACTATCCAGTAAAAAAAAATAAAAAAATTTTATGTTTCAACGGCAACTCATTAGGTCTTCAACCAAAGGGGGTTGAACAATCAGTATTTAAAGAACTTGATGATTGGAAAAATTTAGGATCGATTGGATATTTTAAAAATTGGGTCACTTATCATGAAACGTTAAACAAACTTTCATCACTAATTGTAGGAGCCAAACCTTCAGAAATAATGATTATGAACGCGCTTACGGTCAACATTCATCTTTTATTGATCTCATTTTACAAACATACAAAAACAAGATATAAGATCCTGATTGAAAAAGATATTTTTCCATCAGATAGATATGCCATCGCTTCACATCTTAAAATGAAGAAATTAAATCCGAGTAAAGTTATAGAAGAAATCAATGCCAATAACCATTATATAGAAACTGATGCAATTTTAAAAAAAATTGAAGAAAACAAGGAATCACTATCACTGATTTGGTTAGGCGGAGTTAATTATTATACTGGTCAAAAATTTGACATGAAAGAAATTACTAAATTTGCTAAACGGTATAATATAATGGTAGGTTATGATTTAGCGCATGCTGTAGGAAACGTTGAATTAAAACTTCATGATTGGAATGTGGATATGGCTAGCTGGTGTAATTACAAATACCTTAATTCTGGCCCAGGGTCACCATCGGGTGTATATATCCATGAAAAATATCATAATTGGGAAAGCGATAGATTAGAAGGTTGGTGGGGCAATAAATATTCTTCAAGATTTGAAATGAAAAAGAATTTTGATGCAAGTAAAAATGCATCAGGGTGGTCAATCAGCAACATGCCAATTCTAAGCTCAGCGCCATTAAGAATATCGCTTGGTTTATACAATAGTATTGGAATGGACCGTTTTAGAAATGCAAGTGTTAGCTTAACAAATTATCTTGAATCATTAATTAAAAAAGAATTAGATCGGTATATAAAAATAATAACACCTTCGAATTCTAGTGAACGTGGATGCCAGCTTTCTTTAAAAATTAAGGGTGGTAAAAATGTTTACGATTATTTGAAAAAAAATAATATAATATGTGATTGGAGAAATCCTGATGTGATAAGAGTGGCTCCAACGCCCATGTATAATACCCATGAAGAGATTTTTGAGTTTGTAAAAATTTTAAAAGATTATGACTTCAAATAACGCTAAAAAAGTGCGCCTAGGAGGATTTGAACCTCCGACCTTTGGAACCGGAATCCAACGCTCTATCCAGCTGAGCTATAGGCGCATAATCAATTACATCCGATATTTCGATAAGAAACTAAATGCATTAAAGTAATACTTTAATATAATAAATTTACACAATGTCAATTAATTCTTCCTCTAATTTAAAGAAAATATTTAAACTAGATAATAAAATAACATTTTTAAATCATGGGTCATACGGAGCATGCCCCAAACCAGTTTTTGATGATTATATTAAATGGCAAAATGCTTTAGAGAATCAACCTGTTAGTTTTTTTAGTAATGATCTTTACGTTCATTTAGAAAGGTCACGTAAACATTTAGGTGCTTTTGTTAATTGCAAATCAGATGATATAATATTTGTTCCTAACCCAACATACGGTGTTGCAAATGTTATAAACAATATAACAATCAATAGTGGAGAAAATGTTTTAACCACAAACCTGGAATATGGATCATGTGATAGAATGTGGTTTTATCACTCAAAAAAAAATGATTATAAATATATAAATTCTAAAATTACACTTCCTGTTTTTGATGAAGACTCTTTTTGTGATGAATTTTGGTCATTTGCAAATGCTAAAACCAAATATATTTTTATAAGTCATATAACAAGTAGCACAGGCATGATTTTACCCATTCCTAAATTAGTCAAGGAAGCTAAAAGAAGAGGTATTAAAACTATTATTGATGGAGCTCATGTTCCAGCTCATATAGAATTAGATATTAAAACTTTAGATCCCGATTATTATATAGGTGCATGTCACAAATGGCTTTGCTCTCCAAAAGGTGTTTCTTTTTTATATGTTAAAAAAGACTTGCAAAAGAATATTCAGCCGCAAGTAATGAGTTGGGGCTGGGGGGAAGAATATGATGAATTTAAAAGTTCAACCCAGCATAAAACAAAAAGTAGATTTTTAAATATTTTTCAATGGCAGGGCACTAGAGATATGAGTGCTTTTTTAAGTGTTCCAAAAGCTATTGAATTTCAAAAAAAATATGATTGGGATCAAGTTAGAGAAAGGTGTAAAAAAATGATAGTTGATGCCAGGAATGAAATAACCCTAATAACCGATCTACCAAAAATTTGTCCAGATAATTTTTTAGGACAAATGGCGACAATACTTTTTCCAACTAAGGATCATGTTAAATTAAAAGAATCATTATTTGAAAAAAATATTGAGATTCCAACATATCATCAAAACGGTTACACAGCCTTTCGTATTTCAATTCAAGGATACAACTCTGATTCCGATATTCAATATTTTTTAGATACACTTAAAGTATTACTTTAGTTATTGACGTGAAAAATTATATTTTTGTGTTTTTGATATCAATATTTTTATCAAATTGCACTACTGCGTTCAACAATAATCCATTTAAAAAAATTGAAATTTTAATAAATAATTTTAATGGTGAAGTGGGTTTTTATTTTTTACATCTAGACAAAGGTATTGATTTTGGAATAAACGAAAACAAAATTTTTCCATCTGCAAGTTTAATTAAGATACCTATTATGGTTCAGATTTTTAATAGAGTTGAAAATGATAATCTTAATTTAGATAGT
>ENA-OSEY01001754-OSEY01001754.1-marine-metagenome-genome-assembly--contig:-NODE-1754-length-14596-cov-4.335147_pt1 | contig 14596 bp, 15 predicted proteins | sample MGYA00248465_ERZ534230 | MGnify/ENA primary metagenome ERZ534230 (study PRJEB26409, sample SAMN06344110) | marine metagenome | isolation source: Sea water from surface | place: Atlantic Ocean:Southern...
AAATTATGATTAATAAAAAATATGCAAACAAGGATCACGCAAATAGATTAATTAATGATTGGTTTTCTGAGTATCAAAAAGAAGATATGTCATTTCTGGATACTGTATTGAGAATAGATGTATCAAATTTAATAGTAGACGATCCTGTGAAAAGAGTTGATAGTATGACTATGGCATGGGCGTTAGAGACAAGGGTTCCATTCTTGGATAAAGATCTCGTTGAGTTCCTATTAACTATTCCATCAAAAATCAAAATTGAAAGTAATGGTAAGTATTTTTTAAAAAAAATATCTAGTAAATATTTGCCTAATGATATTATTGATAGAAAAAAATTTTATTTTCCAGTGCCACCACTAAAGGTCTTGAAGGGTAAATTTTTAGATTTTGTTAGTGAAACCTTATTATCTTCGGAGTGTTATAGTAGAGGAATATTTAATCATAATAGAATTAAAGAACTTCTCAACGAACCAAATAATCATTATACAATGTTAGAGGGAAACACGCTGTGGCATTTAGCTCTTTTTGAAAGTTGGATGCAGAAAAATGTCTAAAAAAAACCCACTCGAATAAGAGTGGGTTTTAGTATCAATATATTAGTGTAGATTAAAAGCTATGTGTTATACCTAAACCATATGTCTTGATAGAACTACCTGTTCCTTGTAAACCTTTTCTAATATAACCAATAGTTATATCAGTAGCTTTACTCAGTTGCATTCTGTTAGAGATACCGAAAGTATTATAGTCTTCATTAGCGGCTATTTCACGGCTATCACCACGAGCATGAACTAATTGAATTGTGTTATGCCCCATAGTGTAATGAACACCATATGTATCAATATCACCCTCTCCATTAGTAAAGTCTGAACCAACTTCTAGATCTTCAGTTGTATAGAATACACCTAGACCAGGCATAACTTTATATGAAGCAAAAATTTTATCATTTGATTCTCCATCCGCACCTAGGCTTTTATCAAAGTTTCTAGCTACACCGAACTCTAATCCAGGAAGGATCATGTTCTCAACTCTCAAACCTAATGAGTAATCATTTTTTGCAACATTAGCATTAGTTTGCTCACTCATTGCTCTCATGTATTCAATTTCAAGCGGACCTACTTTACCGTGGTATCTAACACTAGATTCCCATGTGCCATCTTGTCCAAAAGTACCAGAACTAGTAGCACCATGATTATTCATAGCTATACCTGTATCCATATTATGATCATATTTTCCCATAGTTTTGTATGGTGTTTCATATGAGCCCATACCTATATAACCTAAAGGTGTCATAAGTCCTAGATTACCAACGTGTAAATCAATTGCTCTACAATCTTGAGCATTTGTACAGTTAGTATCATCATTTGTTGCATCACCATCGGCAATGTCCATTTTATACTCGGCTTTACCAATTAAGGTAAGTCCGCCAAGATTTTCTTTGAACATAATTCCGAGTCGTGATTTTTGTCCATTATCACGGATACTATCAACAGAATTAGCTGCACCTGTCGATTTGTGGTCATAGCCAACGTAAAGTCTTCCGTAGAAATGAACACCACTTCCTGCTTTAGATGATGCAGCAGAATGGCTCGAATGATCCATTGCTCCACCAGCGAAAGAAGTTGTTGAAAAGGCTACAAACATAGCTGCAGCCATACTGATTTTCTTAATCATTTCACTCCCCATTAATTATAATTAATTATATATTAGCTGATTTTGACATAGATTCTGCAATAAATAAAAGGTTTTTTGCTCATTTTATGTGCATGAGTTGCCACAAAAAGGACATTTTGGTGGTGTAGGTTCTGCTATTAGGAAATAAGGTACTGGCTAAAAAATTAAGACAAAACCTTATTTTTTGGAGAATATTTCAATAGTAATCTACAATATATGTATTAGAATACATTCTTTGCACTATGGTGAGATATGAGCGATTATTTGATGCAAACCTATAATAGGAAACCAGTATCATTTGTTAAAGGTGAGGGGGTTTATTTGTGGGATAATAATGGGAAAAAGTACATTGATGCTCTATGTGGACTTGCCGTTACAAGCCTTGGGCATTCGAATGAGTTAATAAGCAATGTCCTGTCAAAACAATCAAAAACTCTCATTCATACATCGAATGCATTTCAAATAGATACGCAAAAAAATCTAGCTACTAGATTGTGTAAGTTATCAGGTATGACAAACGCATTCTTCTGTAATTCAGGAGCAGAATCTGTAGAAACAGCAATTAAAATTGCAAGGAAGTATGGTAATGATCACAATATTTCTACGCCAAAGATTTTAGTAATGGAAAACAGTTTTCATGGCAGAACACTTGCTGCTTTATCTGCTACAAGCAGCAAAAAATCACATGAGGGATTTACACCCCTTGTTGAGGGTTTTGTAAGAGCTCCTTTTGATTCTGTAGAGAAAATAGAGTTAGCTCTCCACAATCATGAAGATATCGTAGCGCTATTAACCGAGCCAATTCAAGGAGAGGGTGGTATAAAAATTCCAAAACCAGGATACTTAAAGAAATTGAGAGATATATGTAATGATAAAAACTTATTATTTATGGTAGATGAGGTTCAATCGGGTTTTTGTAGAACAGGGAAGTGGTTTGGATATCAGCACGACCACATCACTCCGGATGTTGTAATGGTTGCAAAGGCTCTTGGAAATGGAGTTCCTATTGGAGCATGTCTTGCTTCTGGAAAAGCTTCAAATCTTCTTAAACCTGGTTCTCATGGCTCAACATTTGGAGGAAATTATTTGTCAACATCGGTAGGACTTCAAGTTTTGGATATTATGAGAGATATGAACCTTTGTAGAAATGCCAGAGAAATGGGAGACTATTTTTCAAAAAAACTCAACGAGAGGCTTGCGAATAAAAAAAGAGTGAAAGAAATTAGATCAAAAGGACTAATGATAGGAATTGAGCTTGATGAGGAATGCACAGATATTGTTATAATGGCTTTGGATAATGGGTTAGTATTAAATGTTACAAAAGATAGAATTATAAGAATGTTGCCACCATTAATAATCAATAGATCTCAAATTGATGAAATAGTAGGTATTCTTGATAAAATAATATGATGAAAAAAGTTAGGCATTTTAAAACATTACTTGATATCAATAAAAACGAGTTTCTGTCTATTATAAAGAGAGCTGTAGAATTAAAAAAACTCCAAACAAACAATGAATACCCTGATACATTAAGAAAGAAAATAATGGCTATGATTTTTAAAAAAAATTCTACGCGCACAAGGATTTCTCTTGAATCATCGATGAGCAAACTCGGAGGTCATGCCATATATTTGTCATCAGATTCGTCACAGTTAAGCAGAGGTGAATCCTTAGCAGACACTGCAAAAGTGCTTTCAGGAATGGTTGATATAATTGCAATCCGTACACATAGTCATGAGGAAGTCCTTGAATTGTCCGCCAATTCAACAGTTCCAGTAATTAATGCGCTAACCACTAAATTCCATCCATGTCAGCTATTAGCCGATATGCAGACCTTGTATGAGGAGAAAGGACAGATAAGCGGTAAAAAAGTTGCCTGGGTAGGTGATGGTTGTAATATGTGTAATTCATATATAAATGCCTCTAAAATTTTAGGCTTTCACTTAAACATAGCTACGCCTCATGGTTTCGAACCTGATGAGAAAACTCTGCAAAATGCTTCAGATACAGCAGAATTATGTGATTTACCTGGAAAAGCTGTAGAAGGTTGTGATTTAGTTACTACGGATGTCTGGACTAGTATGGGTGATGAACACGATCATGATAAAAGAAAAGTTTTGTTTAAAGGTTATCAAATTAATCAAAACTTAATGGATAAGGCTAATGAATCAGCAATATTTCTTCATTGTCTCCCAGCGCATCGAGGTGAAGAGGTTGCTGCAGAAGTAATTGATGGCGCTTCAAGCAGAGTTTGGCAACAAGCTCATAATCGCTTATATTCCTCACAAGCTTTAATTGAATTCCTCTTGAACAACTAAATAATGCAGTCTAACTATTAATTCTATCAATTAATTCTTTCTTCTTAGCATCATTATTAATAATTCTCTTTACTATAGAGCGAAATTTATTAGTATCTGAATTCAATATAATTTTCTTTATCTCAGGAATAGCGCTCGGGTGCATACTGAATGATTGTAAACCCATGCCAAGTAATAATCTTGTGAAATTAATATCTCCAGCCATCTCTCCGCATAATGAAACTGGAATATTATACTTCTTACCGGCTTTAATTACATTATGTATTAGTTGTAGAACAGCAGAATTAAAAGGATCATATAAATAGTTTACTTCATCATTTACTCTATCTATAGCCAGTGCATATTGAACCAAATCATTAGTACCTATTGAAAAAAAATCTACATGCTTAGCGAATTGAGAGGCATTTACAGCACTCGATGGTACCTCAATCATTATTCCTATATCTACACAATCACTAAAATTATTTCTTTTACTACTAAGGTCCTCTTTAGCCTTCTTAATTAAATTTTTCGCATGCTCAACCTCTGATAATGTTGTTATCATAGGAAGCATAATTTTTACATTTCCATAATGTGCTGCTCTAAGAATTGCTTTAATTTGATTTAGAAAAATTATTTGATTATTAAGGCTATACCTAATTCCTCGTAATCCCAATGCAGGGTTTCTTGCAATAGCTCCTGATTGTATATTTTCAGGTACTTCTTTATCTGCCCCAATATCCAATGTTCTGAATATTACAGTTTTACCCGACATTCTTTGAACAACTTTTTTATAAGTATTATATTGCTCCAATTCTGATGGAAAATCATCTCTATCTGAATAGATATATTCGGTTCTAAATAGACCAATACCATCTATATACTCAGCTTTAAGCATTTTTAGTTCCTCTGGAAGTTCAAGATTTACCATCAGCTCTATTTGTTTTTTATCTTTTGTAATTGCATCCCTATGCATTATTGAAATTAGTTCTTTTTTATTCTCAAACTGATCAAGTTGGATCTTTTGATAATATTTTTTTGATCCTTTGTCAGGATGGATGATAATTATGCCTTTTTCTCCATCAATAATTATCTCGTCATCATCTCTTATTAGTTTAGTAATGTTTTTTACACCCACAATAGATGGAATCTCCATACTCCTCGTAAGAATTGAACTATGCGATGATCTCCCTCCAAACTCTGAGATAATTGCAGAACATTTTGAATGAAATGCGACCAAAACATCAGCGGGACTTAAATCATCTGTGATAATAATTTTTTTATTAACATTTTTAATAGACGTATTCTTTATGTTTTTGTTTCTACGGAGATTTTTAATGATCATATTCACTACATGCTGAACATCATCTATTCTTTGTTTAATATAATTGTCAGTCATATCTTCAAAAGAAGCTTTAATATTCAAATATTCTTGATGAACAGACCACTCTGCAGAATAACGACTTTCTTTGATTCTTTTTCTGATGTTTAACAAAAACTCTTTATCATTAATTAATAATATGTGAGTATCTAAAAATAATATTATATTCTTTTGTACAGAGGGTTTTATTTTATTCTTAATTTTTTTAAGCTCATCTAAAGTCGATTTATGAGCATTATCAAACTTAAGTAACTCTTTTTTAATGTCCTCATTTTTCTTAAGTATGGATTTCTCAATATTTCGTTGACCATGCTCAATTATTTTACATTTACCTATAGCAATTCCTTTTGAGACTGATAAACCATTTAGAATTATTGGTGATAGTTTATTCATTTTCATCAAAATTCCTCTCTATTAGCTTTTGTAGATTATCGATCGCAGAAATTTCATCTTTACCATTAGCAGTAATTAAAATTTCAGAACCTTTAGATGCTGCAAGCATAAGTATTTTCATAATACTCTTAGCATCAGCTACCTTATCACCTTTTTTAATTTCAATATTGGAATTAAATTTATTCGTCAATGTAACTATTTTTGCAGCCGCTCTCGCATGCAAACCAAGTTTATTTTTTATTAATAGTTTTTTTTCTTTCATCGTTTATTTCAAGAACTCCATCGCGACCACCCTCTATTGCTTTAAGTGTAAGATTATCTAAATTCAGATTTGGATAGTTAAATATATTCAATAACATTGATAGATTTATACCCGATACAATTTTGACATTTTTGTAGCATGAAAACTCTTTTGCTATGTTACTAGGAGTTGAACCAAACATATCTGTTAAAATTATTACACCTTTTCCGTTATCTAGCACTTTCACATATTGTCTAGCCAAATTTATGATGTCAGCGGGTTTATCATAATAATCAATTGATAATAATTCTGTTCTCATAGGCACGGAACCATAAGTTGATTTTGCAGTTAACAAAAGCTGCGACCCTATATCATTATGCGTTAATAAAAGAAGTCCTACGTTCATACTTATCGAATACTAAATTTTATATTATTATACTGGCCTTATCTATTCATATAAAGCCCTTATCTTATTTGATCAAATTCCTATAGAAGAATAGTCGTATTTTAAGTTCCAAATTGAGAAAAAAATTAATGACTGAACTTTTGTATATGTCTTTTTATTTCTTCTTTGGAGGTTGAATTTCTGATATTCAATAAAAAACTTTTATCCTCTAGCATGGCCGCTATATTTGATAAAAGATCAATATGAAGGCTATCCTCTTTTTCAGGTACTATTAGAGCAAAAACAATATCAATATCATTTCCATCAATAGATTCGTAATTGAGAGGTGCATCAAGTTTGATAATGATTATTTTCGGTTCTGTTGTATTTGGTATGCGCGCATGTGGTATTGCAATACCTTTTCCTAGACCAGTTGTTCCAAGTTTTTCTCTTTCATAAAGTTTCTCAAAAATTATATCTTTTTCAACTTTATGATCTTGAGACATTTTCATAGCAATAAATTCAAGAAGATTTTTTTTACTCTTTGATTTAAGGTCTAAAACTATATTTTCACTTTCAATATATTCTGAAATATTCATTTTGCTAAATTTTTTCTCTCATTTGATGGTGGTATTGATAGAGATTCTCTATATTTAGTAATAGTTCTTCTAGCAATTTTGAATCCATTCTTGGAGAGGCTATCCGCAATTTGAATATCACTCAATGGAGACTTAGGATTCTCTTTAGCAATAATATCTTTCAAAAGTGATTTAACCGATGTGGATGACGCCATAGCTCCAAATTTAGTTTTTATCTCTGATGAAAAAAAGTACTTCATTTCATATACTCCTCTGGGAGTTTGAATATATTTTTTATTTGTACATCTTGATATTGTTGATTCATGCATCCCGATTTTTTGAGCAATATCTTTAAGCCGTAGTGGTAGCATGGCAGACTCACCCTTGTTTAGAAAGTTAATTTGTTTTTTTATGATAGTTTTCCCAACCTTAAGTATGGTTACATTTCTATTTTGTAATGCTTTTAGAAAAAATTTAGCATCTTGTAGATTGGACTTAACATATTCAATATCTTTTTTCGATGTAATTTTTTTGGCTAATGCTTCGTACTCTTTGTTAATTCTTATCTTTGGATTGATATTAGGATTAAGTTCTGTAACCCATTTATTATCTTTGAATGTAACAATAACGTCTGGGATAATTTGTTCATGTTCTAATGATTCATCGATGATATTACCAGGTTTAGGATTTAACGATTTAATAATTTTTATACAATCTTTGTTATAATCTTTTTTTTCTAACTCAGCAAAGAAATTATTTATAGTTGATAATTTTGGATTAATTGTGTCATCTAGCTTATTGATAATTTTTTTAGCTTCAACATACAATTTATCATCAAGATGATAATGTTCAAGCTGAATGAGGAGACAGTCTTTGAGAGATGTCGCTCCAGATCCAATAGGATCTAGATGCTGGATTTTATGTAAGACTGCAAAAATTTCTTGAAATGAAATATCCATGCTCTTATTTAAAAGGATGAAGATGTTTTCTAAACTTTCAGTCAAATAACCCGAATCACTAATATAGTCAATTAAGTTATAGGCTATTAACTCATCAGATTGATTTATTGACGACATACTAATTTGCCACATCAGATATTCTCTTAATGTTTGATGTGGTTGGGCTAATTGTTCGTAGCCATCAATTGATTCGGCATTGTTCGTCTTTTTTGAATCATATATATTATCTCCAGTTGAGTATATTACTTCTGAGGAAACATCACTTTCCAGAAATGGATTTGCGAGGATTTTATCATCGATTTCTTTTTGCAATTCAATAGAGTTAAGTTGTAATAACTTTATTGCCAATTTGATTTGTAAAGTCATTGCAAGTTTATTATTTAAAGAAATTTTTTGTTTAATATTTGTTATCATAATCTGAAGTCTTCCCCTAAATAGACTTTTTTAACAAGCGAGTCTTTGATTATTTCTTTTGATTTTCCGAATGATATAACTTTACCATCACTTAGAATATATGACTCATCACAAACTTTAAGAGTTTCTCTCACATTATGGTCAGTTATGAGAACTCCTATACTAGAACTTGTTAGCGACTTTATAATCTTTTGTATTTCTATTACTGATATTGGATCTATACCAGCAAATGGCTCATCTAGCAGGAGAAATTTTGGTTCAATGGATAAAGCTCTAGCTATTTCAACCCTCCTTCTCTCACCACCCGATAGGCTTGCACCTTTATTATCAAGTATATTTTCAATTTGTAAAATGTTAATCAAATAGTCAAATTTATTTTTAATTTGAATATCTGACAATGACTTTCTCGTTTGTAATATAGCCATTATATTATCCTTAACACTGAGATTTCTAAATATCGATGCTTCTTGAGGAAGGTAGCTGACCCCAAGATCAGAACGAATGTGCATTGGTGAGTTAGTTATATTTTCATCGCCCATATAAATTTGGCCTTGGTCACACCTTATTAAACCAACCAACATATAGAATGTAGTAGTTTTTCCGGCTCCATTAGGTCCAAGTAATCCAACTACTTTCCCTGTATCTACTTTAATGGAAACCTCAGATACAACTGTTTTGTCAGTATACTTTTTTGTTAAGCCCTCGCATGACAAATGTACAGTCTTTTTCATTTCTTTGTTCTCGTCTTTAAGATTGTTTTCACTCGCTCTTTTATTTTTAAAGCATCATTAGATGATTTTTTCAAAACTTTCCAGGTCTTACTCTCCATATTATAGACTAATTTGTCACCCTGTATTTGCCCTACCTTATCTTCATCAAATGATAGTCTCTTAGCTTTTGATAATATTTTAACATAACCATTATCTATATCTGCAATTATGCCCACACCACTTGTTTTGGAATCAGGTGTTTTAATAACTCCAAATTTATCAGTTTCAACTTTTTCTTCTTTAGGATATATGACTGCTGATTGTGTAGTAATATCCATTTCTATCGATCCAAGACCGTCATGTTTAGTGAATTGTACATCTCCATAGAGATATACTGATTCGAACAATGAATCTGGATCAAGAGCTTTTTTCGCTGTGACTATCCAGTATCCATCATTTTCACTTAATATTTTCATAGATGGACTGACAACCTCAGACCTTTCGCTGTTAGGAAATTTTTCTAATCTTTTACCATCTAAAATCCAACTTATCTCTCCTTTTTTATTAGTTTCAGTCATAGTAAAATCCGTCAGATAGTGATTGGCAATTTTATCATCAAGCTGATCATCCCTATTTAATGCACTTGATAGAATGTATTCAACTATTATGATTAATAACAGCAAGAATAGTAAAAGATAGATATTCTTTTTAGTTTTGTGATTATCTAGGAATTTATTTAACACTTTTTTTTGCAATACAAATCAAATCACAGACATCTCTAACCGCGCCTTGTCCACCTTTCCTAGGCGTAATCCAATGTGGTTTAGCAGTATGATTAATATAGTTAGCATTAGGCACTGTTATACTCAAGCCAACTTTAGAGAGTAGATTAGAATCAACTATATCATCACCAACAAAGCATGTTTGAGAGTAACTATATTTTTGGGAAAAATTATCATTAAAAGATTTTAGTTTATCTCTGCAATCTTGAATTATATTTTTAATACCTAGCTCTTTACCTCTTTGTTCTACAGCCTTCGAAAATCTACCACTTATTATTGCAATTTCAATTCCTAAGTTTTTTATAAGCAATAGTCCGTGACCATCTTGCGCATAAAATTTTTTTGATTCTTCTCCTCTTTCATCAATATAAATGCCGCCATCAGTGAGAACACCATCTACATCTAAAATTAAAAGAGAGATTTTACTTGCTCTTGCAAGAGTATCTGTTGATATATTTTGCATGTATGCAGAATATCTTTCCAATTCCATATCTTATTCAATTCCTTTCTTGAGTAACAAATTCAAAGTTAGTAATCCAGAAAGAGATTTTTTTCTGTCAACTACAATTAAAGAGGTAATTTCATTTTTTTCCATAATATTTAATGCTTCTGCGGCTAATATATCATCTGTAACTTTTATGAATTTTTTAGTCATAACAGTTTTTAAGAGTATATTTGAAATATTTGGATTTTTTTTCAATGTTCTTCGTAAGTCTCCATCCGTGAATATTCCTACTACATTTTTTTTATCATCTATTGCTATTACAACACCATGGTTATATTTTGACATTACTTCGATAGATTTCATTAATTTATTATTGTAATTTGTTAAAGGTAATTTTTTTGTAAACATAACGTCGCTGACTTTTTTCAATAGCCTTTTTCCAATGGATCCGTGGGGATGAGATTTTGCAAAATCTTTAGATGTAAATCCTCTACATTCTAGCAATGTTATCGCCAAGGCATCTGATATTCCTATGGCAGTAATAACACTTGATGTAGGTGTCAAATTCAGCGGACATGCCTCAGAGGGTACTCCACAATCTATAACTATATCGGATGATTTTGCCAAAGATGACTCTTTATCACCAACAACTGATATGATGTTAATTTTTAGTAACTTTATGATCGGTAATAATTGAAGTATTTCTCTGGTTTCACCTGAATTTGAATAAATTAAAACAACATCATCATTCTTTAATCCTCCTATGTCTCCGTGTAATGCCTCTCCTGCATGTATGAATGTGGATGGTGTTCCAGTACTTGACAGTGTTGCTGATGACTTTGCAGCAATATGACCAGATTTACCTAATCCTATTGTAACCACTCTCCCTTTGCATTTTAAAATTATGTCGCAAGCTTCCTGAAAACTCTGGCCAATTTTATTTGCAATAGAAGCAAGAGATTTACTCTCAATCTTTATCACATTTTTTGCGATTTTAATTTTATTAATTTTTCTCATACTATTGATATAAACTGTATTGATATACTACAAATGATATTAGCAATGTTATATTTATTAATCTTGTCGATATTACGTTATAATTTTTTCGTATGATTATCAACATAAGTGTTGTAAAGAATATCATTAATATATCTCTATAAATATAGTTTTTGCCTATCAAATCTGATGATGTATCGATAAACCCTACTATACCTATTACTAAAAGGATATTAAAAATATTAGATCCTAAAATATTACCAAATATAAAATCAATTCTTTTTCTTCTTATGGATGCAATACTTGCTGCTAGCTCAGGAATACTTGTACCTATCGCTGTAATAGATAACCCTATAATGTAGTCAGATACACCTATCATTATAGCTATGCTAATAGCTCCTCTCAAAAATATTTCTGTACCAATTAACAGGATTGATAATCCAAAAAAAAGAAAAAATAAAATCCCAGTTACTTTATCACTCGATCGTCTATTTGTACTAGGCCGCACTTGGTTAAACAATATTTTATATAATAATAGAAAAACTAAAAAAGAGAGAGAGAGTATAAATGAATCTTTTAAATCAATTACTCCATCAGATAATAAATAAAATATGAGAAAAGATAAAAATATAAGGAATTTTAAAAAATAACTCTCTTCGCTACTCAAATCTTCTTGGAAAGTTGATGGTTCTATTTTTAAAAATAATAAACTAATAGCAAATACAAATGCAATGTTGGCAATATTCGAGCCTAACGCATTTCCTACAGCAATATTAGATTTTTGATCTAAAGCACTTAATATAGATATAAAAATTTCAGGCGCCGATGTTGCGATACCAATAAACAATAAGCTAGATATAAAGTAGGAAATTTTTAGAATACTTGATAATTTTTCGGTATTACTGACAACAATTGATGCACCTAAAGTAATTAAAATTAATCCTGCTATGAAATAGACAATCCCTAAAGTGAGCATAAATTTTTATAGAATAAGTTAATAGTCCACGCTGTGAACATCTATTTCAAATTCCTCTTTCACGTTACCATCATTAACTTGTGATTCTCGTTTTTGTAAATAAGATTCACGTATGAATATGTATTTATCTTTTGCAGCCGTATCAAGAATCTTAGTAGCTCTTAAAAGTCTTGCTCTTGTATCAACGATGTCAAGTGTTTGAAGTACTTGTCTCTCCTCATGATGTAGCTGTTCAACAGGAGAGAGTTCATAATCTACTATCATTGATGGTCCATCTCTAAAAGATGATGGTCCTAAAAAAGGCAGCACTAGGTAAGGCCCATCCGGTACACCCCAAAACCCTAAAGTTTGACCAAAATCCTCTTTATTTTTGCTTAAGCCTAGCGGAGTTGCAACATCAAATATGCCAAATATACCTAATGTTGAATTCAAGAAGAACCTCATAGTATCTCGCCCGGCTTGAGCAAATTTAAGCTGAAGTAAATCATTTGTAATTGTTCCTATTTCGCCAAGATTACTGAAAAAATTAGAAATACCAACTTCAACAGGATCAGGAGTAACATATTTATACCCCTTTGCTATAGGCTTTAGGACATTATCATCAACTATCTCATTAAATTCAAATATAGCTCTATTCATAGGCTCTAACGGATCATCATCGCTAGCGTATGTACTAGGAACAATTATTAAAGCTAGTAATAACAGAAATAATGGATACTTTTTATGCATTCTCATTTGTTTGAACATATATTAAACAATGATATTATTATACACCATGCTATGAAGTTTTTTAAATACATAATAATTATTTTAGTCTTATATGCACCAACATCTGTCATATCACAGTCCAATCCGGACATATTTCTGAAGCAAAGTGTAGAAGAGGTATCTTTATTTATATCGAAGAATAAGGAGCAGCTAGAGAGAGACGATAAATTTTTGGAAGAGAAAATGAATGAACTTGTCATACCTAGATTTGATATAGTTCTTATGTCTAAGATAACACTTGGAAAATCAACCTGGACCAGTATAAGTGAAAACCAAAAAAATAGATTCATTGAATCTTTCAAAAGCCTAATGGTAAGAACATATATGAAATCTCTTACTGTATTTGATGGTGAAAAAATTAAATTTTTGCCTTATGTGCAAGGAAAGAGAATAGATGTAGCTAAAGTAAAATCTGTCTATATGATGAGCGATGGTGATCTACCTGTAAATTATAGGCTCAAAAAAAATGATAACGGAGACTGGAAAGTTTTTGATATAATTATAGATGGAATTAGTTTACTTAAAAATTACAGAACTGATTTTCAAAATCATGTTAAGAATAATGGAATAGAGTCGCTTATCAAAAAGCTTAATGAAGATTAGCTAAATGGTCTTATTGATATAATTAATTTAGGCAACAAAGTTAAAACTGCTAACAGAGCAACTAACATAGCTAATCCTGTAAAGAGTCCGAATAAAATAGTCGGAATAAAATTAGAGAGAATTAAAATAGAAAATCCAAAAATTATAGTTATACCTGTGAAGAATATTGCTCGCCCAATACTATCATGTGAATTGATTAGTGCATTTTGATAGTTTTTTGATTTTATATATTCTTCTCTGAACCTATAAATATAATGAATACTATTATCAACAGCAATTCCAATAGTGATAGCTGCGATTGTAATGGTCATCATATCAAGTGGTAAATTAAGTAAACCCATAAGGCCTAGAACAAATGTTGCCGCCAGTAAATTTGGTATAATTCCTATTACTGCGAGTAGAATAGATTGAAATAGCACAAGAAACATTATCGTAATACCAAGCATTACAAAACCTAGGGACATAATTTGTGAATCAAATAAACTTTGAAGCATATTATTATACAAAATAAGTATTCCCGTTAAATAAAACTCGTCATTGTTTAATCCAACTTCTTTTTCTAAATCATTATTTATTTTTTTAATCAGAGCATTTCTCCTTAAATCTTTTTTAGAGTCCAAAATACGTACGTTTATTCTTGCTTCATTCTTATCAATAGATACATATGGGTTTACCGCTATATCTCTTACTTCATCAGGTGCTCTTTTGTAGAGTAAAGCCAGCTCTAAACTGTCCAATTCTTTATTATCGTTTACTATCTCCGCTACTCTAACTGTAGAGGCTAATGATAAAACTTTTCCTATTTCTGGAAGAGAGTCAAGATAATCATGGACCTTTTTGATTTTATTAATCTTATCAACAGTGAACCAATCTGCGTCTTGAGATTCCTCGTCATCAAGAAGATCCTCTTCAAAGTCATCATTTAATAAATTCTCATTATCTTTAAATTTTATGATGATATCCATCGGTGTAGTGCCGCCAAGCTTATCATCAATTTGTT
>ENA-OSEY01001755-OSEY01001755.1-marine-metagenome-genome-assembly--contig:-NODE-1755-length-14587-cov-2.157615_pt1 | contig 14587 bp, 5 predicted proteins | sample MGYA00248465_ERZ534230 | MGnify/ENA primary metagenome ERZ534230 (study PRJEB26409, sample SAMN06344110) | marine metagenome | isolation source: Sea water from surface | place: Atlantic Ocean:Southern...
CCTAACGTATCTTGAGGCTGCAAAATTAATGCAGGGATTTACCTATGAAACGAACCGTAAAGTATCAAATCGCTCAACCTAGGTGCATAATACCCTTTGAATCCTGACCCGAAATCGTGTGCTGGAACTCCTGTCATAAGTCTGGCTAAACTATTAGAAATTCGAGATGGGATTCTTTTTCCAGCAGGCTCATCAGCTCTATCATATCTCCAACTTGAAACAACTGCATGCCCTTCGTTCAAAAGCTGTAAAACTTTAGGTATGTCTCTTGGATGGTGCTGTAAATCTGCATCCATTGTTATTACTGCGTCCCCAGTGGAATTACGAATTCCGGCTAGAGTTCCTGCGGTTTGACCACTATTGTAAGCTAAATGAATCGCCTTAAATCTTGAATCCCAATGATTGATAACTTTCATCTTTTTCCAGGTAGAATCTGTTGAACAATCATTAATCAGAAGAACTTCCCAATCGTATTCAACTTGATCAAGAGCTAGTTTTAGCTCCCTTGCCAATGGTGTTAGACATTCTTCCTCATTATAGCATGGTACTACTATACTAATTTTAGAATCGGATGTCAACCAACCCTTTTCCAATTTTGAATCGTTAAAGCTCACTAATCAGCCTCAATTTGATAATCTGGTAAAATTGATAAGCTCTCACCTGGAAAATTCCATACTAGAAGGAACATTAAAACCATCCTAGTTTGGTAAGTCGGCGCAATCATAACAAATGGAGCATACCAACATATGTACCACGTAGGATAATCAGGGCTGCCAAACATAAGTATCATCACTCCAAGCCCTAGCATTAGAACAAATGATTCTGCTGATGAAAGACTAATGTTATCGAAATAGGTTGAATTAGCTTTAAACAAGAAGGAAACAATAACTGCATAAAATGCAAAAAACTCTAGAGCATAAAGCCATGGAGGGGATAAACCAGTTCCTTCTTCATAAATGTAAAATCCTGCTGCAATTTGTGTTCCATAGTATACTACAAAAGAGATTGCAATTACTTTAATCGAAAATATAGTCCACCCTGATTCTGTTTTTAAACCATCATTGGAAATTAAGTTATCCCACTTTCTGAGGAACCACATTAAAATTTTGACGAAAAAATTGTCCTCTCCTTCATAGCGAGAAAGTTCAATTCCTGATAAATGCCTAGCAAAAATCCACCCTGCTACCATAACAAAACCCATAATGCCGAAAAAAGTGATAAAGAAATCATTGAAATTTACTCCTAAAAAATCTCTAGAACCTGTAAATTCATAGAATGCTTCTGCAAAAGATTTCATCCAATCTCCCATCCAATCTCCTCCCTGATATTCTCTGTAAACTTTGACTGCACCAGGATATCTCCACTCCAAAATGCCATAAGACAAAAGTGAAGCTACAGGTAATCCAGCTGAGAACAAAAGCCTGCCTCTCCAAGAGTATATTATGAATAAGAAAAAAGGAATCATAACTACTGGATAAAATTTCAATGCAATACCCAAACCAATTAAGAATCCTGAGGAAACGTACACAAAATCAGCTCTCGGAAATTTCTCCTCTGGCCAAAGATATTTTAGAGGAGCCAAGGTACAAAGGATAACAAACGGATCATAATGGCCTGAGAGACCTGAAGTTTCTATAGCTATAGGAAATATAGCGTAACTTATTGCTGCATACTGTGCGTGCTCCTTTTCAAAATATTCATATGCAATCCAAAATAATGCAACAACTACTAGTGCATCTCCGAAACTGGAAACAAATCTAAATGATGTATAGTAAGTAATATCTGTAGACAATACTTGGTTAATTACATCTGTAGAAAATCCTATTATCCATATGTAGAGAGCAAACAATGGTGGCTTGTTGATATCTTCTCTTTCGATATAGGGTTTTTGACCATCTACTAAAGCCTGCGACCTCTCAACGTAATATTGAATGTCTTTAGTAATAACCTGTTCTTGTCCTAGCCATCCTAGACGAAGAATTAATGAAAGCGCAAATAAAAAATAAATTTGTTGCTTGTAACTAGCACTTTTCAAAAATGAAATTTTATCAATAATCAAATCTAAATAGTAATAAATGATTAAGAACGAAATGGTCATGGCTATTCCATTTACTACAAAATAACCCCAGACAATAACAGAAACATACGAAATTAGATAAAGTACTAAACCGAAAGTTGCAAGATAAGGAAGTGATTTTTCAGATTTACTCTTAGTTTCCATAATAGTTTCCTCGAACTTACTCAAACATGCGTAAGCAACAGCATTGATAGTAACTCAAGACTACCGTTAATAAATATGAAGGCATTAATCCCAAAATCGCCTTGTTCGGGCATATGTAATTTCAGCTTCTATTATGGCCTTAACAAGATCCGATTCATCTCTCAATTGTTTTCTTAATATTCTGCCCGCTGTATCAGGCCCAATTCCTCTACCTGCAATAACCAAAGCAGCTCTCTCTCCGTGGGACCTAGCTAAAGAAGCTGACTTAGCTAATTTCTTATTACTGACTTCACGATTGATCTCCATCGGATGAAGTAACGCTACCATTCGACTATTACAACTAGGGCAAACCAATTCATGTTTTGTAATCGCTTTTACTTTCCTTTTACGCGCATTATCGCAAGAGAGACACCTCAGTGACAAGTCTGTGCGGAGTAAACGCCTTTTAACTGCCGTAACAACCGAACTATCCGATTTTGGAGGTTTAAGATAATCTCTGTAAGGGTCTAATCCAGCATGGCCATGAGGAGTTTTCGGAGATAGCTTGACTGTAATTTCTCCTGAATTAATTTGGTGAATAAACTTTTCCATACCATTTTCATCCAATTGATGAAACAAGAATCGTTCAACTGCTTCAGTGTACAGCGGCGTATCTGAATAAGCTTCCATTAATTTTTTCATACCAAATTTGCCGATATCGGCATCTGGAGCTATAGCACCCATTTTTCGAGCTGAATGAAGAAGTTGAGGCTTAAGAGAAGGGCTGTCTTTTATTGCAAACCTGAGTAAGCTACTGACCTCTGGAACAAAACCTTTCAATATTGCTAATAAATCTTTAACCGTAGTTCTTGCTGGAACATCGAGAATTATCCTGTAAGGATCAAACTGAAAGCCTATCTTGTAACCACTTTTTGCTGTTAACATTGCAGTTACAATCATACCAATAGTTCGATTCAATCTACTGCCTCCAGGGTAATTCAAAATGAAAAGTCTTTCATGTTGTTCAACTGTTAAACATTCAGGTGAAGGCATCACCCCTGCATCCGCAATACTTTCGTGATAACTTTGTAGTACATCTAAAGCTTCTCTAGTAATTGGCAATCCTGCCCAGTTGCCATCTGCTAACCTCTGAGACGCCTCTTGAGCAACTGAAAAAGGTACTGGAATGTCTTCACCTATCCATCTAGGCAACTCACCTAACGAAGCTGAAGGTGATACTGTGACTTCATCGTCAATTTCAACTACTGCCCAAACCGAACCTCTAAAAACAATTTTATCACCAGGAACAAGATCTAGAATAAATCGCTCATCTAGTCTACCTATCATCTTTCTTGTAGTAATATCTCTGACCCCTGAAGTTCTTTGGTCGGGAATTAATGATAAATTCCCATGAAAATATTTCATCGCTCTTGGTCCCTGTCTTACTGCTTTACCAATAGTACGATTTTGGTGAACTTTATCAAGCAAATCAAGCATATCTGTTAAATTTTCTTCTGTAAACTTTCTGAAAGGATAAGCACGCTTAATAGTATCTAAAAACATCTTCTTATCTACATTCTTATCACAAACGGTCCAAGAAATAATTTGATTGGCAAGTACTGCTAAAGGCATTTCGCGAATTCTAGAAGGCTCCAGCTCTCCCGACAACGTTCTGCGAGCAATAACTGCTGATTCCAATATCTGGGTTTCTTCAGTTGATATAATTCTTCCAATTGCAGTTTCCTTGATTTTATGTCCTGAACGGCCCAATCTCTGACTCATTCGAGAGGCGTCTCTAGGGGAGTTATACTGAAGTACTAATGCAGTGTTTCCAACATCAATACCAAGTTCCAATGAGGAGGTACATATGAGAGTGTTAACTGTTCCTTTCCGATAATCTTCTTCGGCGTCAATTCTCACATCCTTACTCAATGAACCATGATGAACATGGATACTCGCGTCAGGGTCCCACATATTCCATCTAACACCCATCGCCTCTGCCGTATCTCTTGTATTAACAAAAAGCAAAGTAGGTCCCATTTCAGAAGCCTTAGCTGAATATCTAAGCGCTGCGACTCTTTCTGGTTCCCAGTAAAGCTCATTCACTAGTTCATCATCATCTGATACTGGCTCAGGCGCGTGAACCAAAAGATCCATATTTCTTTCCAACTTGGGAGTCAATATCTCAACATCTCTGTCGCCAACCAAAAAAGAAGATACCTCCTTAGGAGTACCTACTGTAGCACTGAGACCAATTCTTTGAAAATCACCAGCCAATAATGTTAACCTCTCGAGGGCAATACTAAGCTGAGCACCCCTTTCACTTGATGCTAATTCGTGAACTTCATCAATAACCACTGCATTCACGCCTGACAAATTCTTTCTCAACTTCTTACCAGACAACATAATTTGTAATGTTTCTGGAGTTGTTATCAATATTTGAGGAGGATTACGTGATTGCCGGCTTCTTTCTGATTGGGAGGTATCTCCATGCCTTACTGCGACACTGAGATTTAGTTCACTACCTATGTCCTCCAATCTACGAAGCATATCTCTATTCAAAGAGCGTAAAGGCGTGATGTAAAGTATACTAATAGGCTGAAGTTCTTTCTCTAAAAGTCTGTGGAATAGAGGAACCATGGCAGCCTCTGTTTTTCCAACACCCGTAGGAGCAATTAGAAGTACATTTGATCCTGAATCTATTACTGGCCAAGTTGAAGACTGGGCTAGTGTAGGCTCGGAAAGACCTCTGCTCTCTAATGCAGCCAAAAGCTTAGTATTTATCTTCATAACCTTAAATCAATTAAATTTCCTAATTCACCAAAGTCCAGTCCTTCTAAAGTTTCTACTCTTGCTTTGGCCAAGTCTGCCAGACCATTTCTCAAAATAGGTCCTAAACCCTTCAGCGGCTCTCTGTTCATAGTTCTGCCCGCTAATTCTCCAAAAGCCGGCATAACAATTAACTGTTCAGGAACCTTTTCATATCTTTCATGGTCAATCATGGGTGCTCGTAACCAACATGATTCGCTGTGCAACTTATCTACTCTGTCTCTAAACGAAAATGCTGGATGCTCATGACCTACTATCAGCACCTTGGAATTCATTACATCCTGTGAAGGCCAAGCATGCCCGTGAGCAAAACCCACTTCTCCTATTGTAAAACCACTCGAATCATGATAGATTACCTCAGGAGGTGCGATTTCATCTAAACCTCCGTCATGATTCCCCGGCACAATTTCTACGTCTGCAATTCTCATAACTGCCATGAAAAATTGCTCCAAATCTTTTCTCTGCTGCTGACTATTATGTGGAACTTGATGCTTAACGTCCCCCAACAAAAGTAATCTGTTTGACTTAGTTTCTTTTAATAACTTTAAAACTTTTTCAGTTCTGGATGTAGATCTATTAGGAACCCAAACTCCGCCCCGGAGCATTTCAGCTTCTACTCCATAGTGCAAATCTGAAAGGATTAGCAACGACTCATCAACTAAATTAAGAGCTGCATAACCATGAACCGGTACTAGCTTCATAAACCTAAATCGCCTGCAAACAAGAGAGCTCCAAATAAATAACCGAGAATTGCCCCTCCATTTAACAAAGGAAGACCAGCTTGAGGCCTCCCACTAAGAACAAATATCATTAAAACGAAAAATCCAATAACACTGCCAAACATTGCTGATAATCCTACAGACCACCCCAAGGTTGCCTTTGCAGAAACTACCAAAGCTCCAGGTATAACTAAGTCACCTAGCCCCATAAACAACGCTTCACGCTTTTCCCCGCTTTCGATTTGCTTATTCAAACTGCCTTGGGATAGAAATGAGTAAGAGCTTGTTTTTGGCATAACAAGTAAGATTGGAAGCTTTAGATCCATAACTGAATCCGCTAAATCAACCATGTGGCCAGTTCTGTAAACTGCCCAAGCATCATAAATGGCTAAGCCAACCAAAAGTAGAATAGCAGGTAATAATCCAAAAGATAGACCAAAAATCGCTGCCACTCCTGCTGCCAAAATTATTCCTGCAATATCAATTACATACCACTCAGGATACGTCATCAATAGAAATGTAAGTTGAATGGCTAGGCCTGCTGCACCGATGTAACCTGCCGTATCCTCTATTCCATAAGTATAGAAGAAAGGATAAAAAACGTAAATGAAAGTTATACCAATTGATGAGAGGAAAATGGCCTGTAAAATATAATCCAAGCCATTCTTAGCAATCCACAACACAAGTGCTGTGAATACTAAAATGATACCTATGTAAACAAAAGAGTTAACTGGATCTTCAGGATCCTCAAATGCTTGGACTTCAGCTTCTTCAAATGCAGGTACGATAAACATTGCCAAAACGTGAGATAGAACGAAGCAAAAAGCTAATGCTATAATTGGAACTCTATTTTCTCCCCAAGCCTCAGAAAGACTATGCTCATTCTTTGTACTATCTGACATTAAGTGCTTACTTCAGAGGGCATTAAAGGCTTTATTAACCCATAATTCTGGACCGAAACACGCGGGTGTGGTGTAGCCTGGTATCACTCGAGCTTGCCAAGCTTGTAACCCGGGTTCAAATCCCGGCACCCGCACCATCTACAACTCGTCTAATTTACCTAGAAGATCATCCATTCCAGATTTATCTTCCTCATCATCTGATTTTTCTTCTTTCTTCTTTGGCTTATTCTCAGGATCATCTAATTCATTGAGCTTACTCATTAAGTCGTCATCGCCGTCAGATGAATCTGGAGATTTGTCTTCTGAGGAGCCATCTTCATCCAATTCGTTTAATTTACTCATGATATCGTCAACTCCAGATTCACCAGAATCGACAACTTCAGCTTCTACCTCTACAACTGACTCGGCCTCTACTACAGCTTCTGCCTCTACTACTGCCTCTGCGATCGGTGTTTCGGGTTGGGCTGATGGGACAATTTCTGCCTTTGCCGCGTTTTCAAGATTAGAAATATCAAGAGACTGACCTTCCTTATACAAATCTACTCGCTCAAACGCAGCTGACGAAACTCCAGAAGCATTACCACCTTTTGACTCATAATCTAAGTGAACATTCAATGAAGCCTGAGCAGATTTAAGCGGTTCAAAATACAGAGTAACTGGCATTTCATCATTTGCTGGTACTTTCTTGATATCTACTTCAGTAACATTGTACTTGAATTCAGGTTCTGTTTTGACTAATTTCAAGAAATCTGCACCATATTCTAAAGTCAACTTAGCACCTTTCAACTGTTTCTTAGAGTAATTATTGATTAAAACGTTAACCTGAACGAAACCTGCAACTTGTGTCCAACTAGATCGCAAGTTAACAGATTTTAATGCTTGAAGTTCATCAATCATTTCCTTAGTTATGGATTTACTAATATCCATTATAGGTTGAAGATGGGAAACTGTCCCACTAAGACTATCTACATCTCCATTCCAGTCTTTTATTTCTGACTTGAACTCATCTTCAATCTTAGTCAATGCACGACTCATTCTTGATCTTAAATCTCTGTTAGCCTCACCATAAACAACAGAGGCTAGCATAGTGTGCTTTCCTCTTTCCAAGATAATTTGATTTTCACCGTAATCAATCGAGCCCAAATTACCTGTAGTTTGGAAAGAGTCTTTCACGAAGTCATTAATGGCTGTCAACATACTGCTCATAATATCTTCATCAACTTTAGCTGCCTCATCCATCAAACTGGATAACATGCGACCATCGTTGTAAATGAGATACATCTCTTGAATCTTGTAAGGTGCATGTGAAGTTTCTGAGCCTATATCTTGCATATTGATAATTCTAGTAACTGTTTGAGGAAGAACTGCTTGAATTTTCGATATTAATTTGGCTGCTTGCGGAATGTGTGAATATGTCGATGCAACTTGCCTAACAATATCAATATCAACGCCAAGTTCTTTCAATTCATCAATTGTAAAGTTTTGGAATAGTGTATCTGCCAATGCCAGGAATGAGTTTTTCTGCCTTGATGGTGTTCTCTTATATCTTTCATAGGTAGAATCCCAAACTTCCTTCACCACTTCTTTCTTAAGATCTTGGAATATTCCTGAATCTGCGAATGCACGATTTATCATCCTTAGTTCTGTGCTAAATGGATTCATATCTCCCCATCCTTGTAAAACATCAGGCCAAGTATCGTGTGGGAATCTAATAACGCTGTCATTAATTGGTAAATAAGCTAAAACCAAATTCAAGGTTTTTGGATTCATTTTATCATCTAACTTATCTTCTGTATACTTCGATAGAACTTCAACGTACGCGTCGAAGAAGTAATCATTACAGTAACGTTCTTCCATATGGTCTGAAAGGAAAATCAGAGAGGCGAGAGCGTGTAGACCTCCTTTACGGTATTCCTCACCATCCTTGAGCAGTCTCTGTAATAATTGAGCAACATAATTTAACATTCCTTTAACTGAATTTTCTTCAATATATTCTTTAGTTAATGTCTTGACACTTCTGTGCATCATCTCCCTGACCATAGACCAAACATATATCGGACTTCCTTCTGAGTATTCTGCTAAAATTGCAACAGCTTCATCATTATGTCCAATACTTTGGAAGCCCATCATTTTCTCTATCATGGCTTTCATATCTAATTCACTAAAGAGAGGTACTGTAAGTCTGTCGAACTTAGCTTGCATTTCTGTTGGTAATGCTTTCCAGTCAGCTTCCCTAGAGCTGACAATTACTCCTTTGACATCATTTTCAGTCAAAGCTTCCACTAATTCTTGATTTTCAGGTATATCATCATAGAAGACACGTACTCCAAATAGCTCATGGGCTTTAGCTATGGTATCTGTACTCAAAATTCCAACTGGAGCCTTGTTCATCAATCTGTCAAATACTTCAAACAACATTACAGTTTTACCAACACCAGGCTCTCCAATGATAACAAAATTTTTGTCTGGTGAACTATTGGTTATCCTTTCAACTATTTGCTGACGGAAGGAATCCAGATGCACATTGCCTCTTAAATTCTCAGGTAAAGCCCAGTCTGAAATTACAGTTGTTGGATCATTTGGAACCTCAAAGTATGTGGATATCGTAAATCTTTCTCGGTTATTGTGTAAGTAATCTAAAACTTCATCATTATCTGGGTGTGTAAGATATGATTCACGGCGTTTGGCCATATATTCACCTATTATCAATGCCTGACCTTGAGCATCAGTAGGAATTTCCCAATCAAGAACTTCAGGAGGTGCCAACTGTTGACTTTGTTGTTGTGTAGATACGCCATCGTCAACAACGAGACCTTCAGCCACTGGTTCTGAACTAGAACGCCTTCTGAAAAGTAAAGTTCCTGCAACCATTACCAATCCTATTCCAACTACTATAAACAATGGTAAATTATTGCTCAAGTCAGCTATGGCTACTTCGACAAGACTTGCACTTTCTGGAGCTGCTTTCACAACTATGTTATATTCTTGCTCTTTGAATCCACCTTCGGAATCTAAAATTCTAACCTTGATTGTATGCTCTCCAGGTGCTAGACTATTAGCAAAACTAAAGTTGGAACCCGTACCTATTTCATCTTCTTCTGAACATAAGCCTTCACAATCTGCGTACCAAACTACTGACGGTGTGCCACCTTCAACATCAGTAACTTCAATTCCAAAATCAATTGTTTCACCTTCTTCAAATTCTAATGGGACATCATCTATCTGAATCTCAGGAGCATTATTTTGAACACTTATTGTCTGGGTGAGTTGTACCTCTTGAGTTCCACCCTCTCCATCATTGGCTGTGACACGGAATTCGTAATCTCCAGTTTCAGCATTAACATCAGGTTTAAACTCGAATTCAACATCTGATGTTTGCTCATTAAATGACACATTAGAAATGTATTCAGTCTGCCAATTGCCTCCGTCAACGCGGTAAGATACTGTGTATTCTATTTCACTTCCTGCAGTACTATCATCATCGACTGGTACCTTTAACATAGCTGAACTCATCCTAGTTATTTCTTCATCTGATAATTCAACATCATCAAACTCAATCACTGGTCTGCCGTTAACATCGACTGATAATATTTGAACTGGACTCCAAAGACCATTCGTTGCTTTGATACTAAACTTGATTGTATGTGTTCCGTTAGATAATCCGTCCGTATACAATGTGGTCGTGTCTGCCAACTTGCCATCTAGATCCGATGTCCAGTAATATTCTGAAATAAGACCAGTTGAAGTACTGGAGGCTCCCTTTATCTCAATATAATCATCATCGAAAATAGGTACTGAAGACCAACCCCAAGCAACTGATTCCTCATTTACCTTAACGCTTGAGAAGTATGCATCAGGCCTTTGCATTACCAATAATGGCATAGAATCAATATTCGACTTAGTCCCGTTATTATCGGTAACCTGTAGAGTTATTGTATGTGTTCCTTCAGATAAATCGTCTACAGAGTAGAATAATCTTGGATCGTTTCCGAGTAATCCATCTCTTGAGGACCTCCATTCAAAGTTGATGATACCTCCATCCAAGTCACCATATGTCGAACTAAATTCAACTACTCCAGTTCCAGTCATGAAATCTTCTTTGGCCCTAGGAATATTAGAAAATCTTAAATCATCAATATTTCCACTAAACAGTTCTCCACCGAGAGGATTCTGACCTACAAAAACTACTGAAGATGAGAAATCGATTTCACCATTATAATACAGTTCAACCTGGAACTCGCCATCTAACCATAATTCAACATAATTTGCTCCCCTTACAACTACTGCGTGGTGCCAGTCTCCATCTGTTACTACACTGTCAGAAGAAATTCGAACAATTTCACCATCATCTATTGTGAAGTCAAAACCAAGTTTACCACCATCAATGTACAGTGAATGACCCCAAGTGCCTGTACCTTCATTATCTGAGAATAAAACCATAGGCATACTCGAAGAAGTCTTGAACCAAACTTCTCCTGTAAATTCTTGATCGTCAAGCAATAAATTAGTGGTTAACTTAGTGAAAAGACCATCAAACTGTATTGAAAAGTCGGATTCTAAACCGGCCCTACCTGGCTGCCAAACTGGCGAGGGCTCTATGGTTCCTGAAGCAAGTACTCCTGATGCAGAAGCACCTTCGCCTTCGTCAAAGGACCAATATGCCTCTGTGTACTCATCAATGACTGGTTTATCTGCACCTTTCACAGCTTCGACGCCTGTTATAGATGAATTATCACCAATTCCTTTGATGTAATCTATTTCAGAAGTTGGGCGCAAGTTGACATATATTTTTTCTTCGTCACTAGAATCAGTGTCTAAAACAAAGGTGTATTCTTCTCCGTCATAAAAGTAGTCAATTCGAGTCTCAAGTTCTTGAGCAACCCCGTCACCATCATAAATTTCATCAACTAGGAATAATCTTTCTATTGTTCCTTCTGAGGATGTAGAGTCGTCAGAGCCACCGTAATAGCTTGTTATATATGTTTGATGATCCTCGGTGGTAACACTTAACTCAACTCCTTCAGCAGGACCATTGACTGTTACAAATTGTAAATCTACGTAATTTATAGTCTCGAAGTAACTATCTTCAAGAATGTCGACCGTGTTAATTTCGGTATTTATGAATGTATTGTTAAATCCAGAGGAGTAATACTCTAAATCTGTAGTTGTTGACATTAAACTATTGTTTTCAATCAAATTTTCATCTGCATTGAATATGAAAACAAAAGCAAGGCCAACATTATCAAACCAATTATTGGATATTACGTTTCTGTCACCGTCAATGAAAATACTTGTTTTTTGATCGTAGTTGTTACCATAGGATATATTTCTAAAATCATTAGTAAATATTAGCGAATCTTCAACACCAGTAAAGCGAACACCTAATTGGAAAACATTGTGTTCGATTTCAATTTCTTGGCTTGAGGATACATCTAGTCCCCAGCCGCCAGTCTCGAAATCTCTAGAGTTGAAATTATTGTAATCAAATTTAACTTCACGTGATGATATAACTCTAGCTTCGGATAATCCATTGCCCTTGAAGTCATTATGACTTATCGAAGCCCCGCTAACTGATTGAACAAATACACCGTTCAAACCATTGTTATGCAAATTACTGTATGTTATGATTGCATTATTCGAAGACAATAAACAACCATAGTCTTCGTTTTCTTCCAATAAAACATCAGTCATTTCAAAATCATCTGAATTCTTACGAACGATTACTCCTGATTCATCTGACCAACCAATGACTGAACTTTGGATAAATAATCCCGTAGAATTGTCTTCTACAACGATGTTAGATGAAGTACTTCTAATTACTGAACTATCTCCAATTGAAACATCAATGGATGAATCTATGTGAATGCCAATGCCTTCTATATCTTCAACATAAACATAGCTGAGTACTAAATCATCTGCTTGGAAAGCATAGATTCCTGTTGAAAAATTACTAACAAGTAAATTGGAAATAGTAACGTCGGAGGCGGTAACATTTACTCCTGGTAAATTCCAATTGGCAATAGGTGGGGAACCCATACCAGAAGATTGCTCGACTGTAATGATGGTCCCATTACCAACTCCGCTGAGGATTAAAGCCTTATCGATAGCGATGTTTTCATTAAAGGTTCCAAGAGATAGAAGTATCTGATCTCCTGCAGAAGCATTGTCTATGGCACTCTGAATATAGCTGTAACCAACTTGTTTGTCTGTATTGTAAACTCTAAAGACTGGAACATCTACACTAATCATAATCTGCTCATCGAATACTTCATTTTCAGACAAGAACCAATCTCCATACCTAACCTTGATGTATGTAGTGTTCTCAGTACCAGAGCTACTTCCATCATATACTTTGTAAATTGCAAGAATATCTTCTATGAGTCCATTTGAATCTGTTTTATCATCGTTACCTCCGAAATACTCAGTTGAATAAATGATGCTGTCTCCGTCCCAGACCTTAAGATCAGCTCCTTGAACAGGTGAATTTTCACTTGTCACGTTCAAATTAAAATAATTCTTGAGATACAATGACGATTCTGAATTACATATAACGAAATCAAACTCTGAACCTATTGCAGAATTATTTTCTGAATCCTGAAGATTGATAGTTACTGCGTTGTGATTTAATAATATATTGTAGCCTGAATTCTTGAGCTTTAAAGTGTCAATACCGTGATTAGATGCGATTAAATTATTCGATGAACCAGTTGAATATCCTGTGTTGGTTAGCTCAATATCGTTTTCATCAGCATCTAATACCACATTATTTTCAATGCGATTGTTATCTGAGCTTGTTAAAACTATACCGTATTCTACATTGTCTACTATATTATCATAAATATTATTATCACTTGTATCTTCTAGTAAAATACCCGCATACGAGCTTGTTATACGATTGTAAGCTAACGTATTAGAATTTGAAAGTATTCTCACTCCTGAGGACGTAAACATATCATCTTCTTCATGTGAATTGGTAATGTTCAAACCGAAAACTTTGATTTCTGCTTTTGATATCGTGATTGCTATACCATTATCCTGTGCATCAATAATAACTGCATCATTTAATTGGTTCTTGTAAGGTCCTCTTATCGTGATTTTTTGAATATTCAATATCACATTTTCGTAATATGTTCCATTTGAAACTATGATTGTATCTGATTGACCTGCATTATCAACAGATGTTTGAATATGATAAGATTCTTCTCCTGTATTGATATTCTTTACTCTCAAGTCTGGAACAAACACTACTAGGGAAGTATCATCTGAGGCTTCCAACTGGAAAGATTCTATCCAGTCTACATACCTGACAGTAATTGTTGTCATGATCTCATCAGGTGAAGAACTTCCATTGTATTCTTCAACTGGAGCCAAGAAATCTGGAATCATTCCAAAAGAATCTGTTAGAGGGTCACTACCTTCGAAATATTCAGAAGCATAAAACATTTCAGAATTATATTCTGCCATAACATCATTTCCAGACATATTGCCTTCGGAATTTTCTGTTCTTACGTTAACATAATCCATTACAATAAATTGACCGTTGTTTTGCACTTCAATTGTACTAAAGGTGTTGTCATATCCTCTATTATTCCTCTGATAACCACTTCCTCCAATGTAAACATCTTCATCGTCAGAGTCACTAATTAAGTTACTTTCAAAGTAATTGTTTGAACTTGACTTGTAAATCTTTATTCCGTTCTCAAAGGCCTCAGTGATAGAATTACGGGATATAAATTGGTTGTGAGAATCTTCTAGTAATATTCCGCTGTCAACGAACGTATTGTTAATCAAGTGATTTTGGGAGCCAGCATCGTGTAAGTTAACATAATCATCATTAGATGAAAAACTGTTTTCACGAATTATATTGTAATAAGACTGAGTGATAGTAATCGGATGATCGTCGTTTGCAGTAAATGTGTTGTTGTGAATTGTTGAAT
>ENA-OSEY01001756-OSEY01001756.1-marine-metagenome-genome-assembly--contig:-NODE-1756-length-14577-cov-1.925517_pt1 | contig 14577 bp, 17 predicted proteins | sample MGYA00248465_ERZ534230 | MGnify/ENA primary metagenome ERZ534230 (study PRJEB26409, sample SAMN06344110) | marine metagenome | isolation source: Sea water from surface | place: Atlantic Ocean:Southern...
AAGGCCAAGACAGGAAAAGTTCAATTGAATGAGGTAAAGGCGGTTAAAGCGTGACATATGATCAGAACAAAAATTTTCCGGTCTCTTGGGAGGAATTACATAGGACCTCAAAGGCATTGGCTTGGCGTTTACTGGAGCTTGGCCCATTCACTGGAATCATCGCGGTGACCAGAGGGGGGCTTGTGCCGGCAGCTATTGTAGCGCGCGAGCTAGAAGTTCGGCTCATAGAGACAGCCTGTCTTGCGTCATATCAAGCGCAAGAAAGAGGGGAAGTTGAGGTGATGAAAGCCCCCGAAATGGCAGGTGATGGAGAAGGCTGGCTCATCATTGATGATCTTGTGGATACAGGTGAGACGGGCAAGATGTTGCGACAACTGCTGCCAAAGGCGCATTTTGCAACAGTTTATGCAAAACCGCTTGGCCGGCCTGTGGTGGATACATTTATTACTGAAGTTTCTCAGGACACTTGGATTTTCTTTCCCTGGGATCTTGAACCGCGTCCATCGCGGCCGCTGGTTGACAATCAGCCTTAGTCAATCTGATAGATCTCGGAATAAAACAGCTAAATAATCTTGACAATTTACTAGATGCACCGTAAGAAACACGCTCATTGATTAATAGTGGAATCAAAGACAAAGGAGCGACAAAATGAAACGCACCTATCAGCCAAGTGTACTTGTGCGTAAACGTCGCCATGGTTTTAGATCAAGAATGGCCACTGTTGGTGGACGTCGCGTGATCCGCTCCCGTCGTGCCAAGGGTCGTGCAAAATTGTCTGCCTAACAGGATTGTGATTGGTCCGGCTGACGAATAAAGGTCAGCAAAGTGCTGCTTGGTCAGGTCGAGCTTATGACAGATGGCGGTTTAGACAAAATCAATTTTACATCAGAAAATGAACCGCAAAGGCATCTTTCTGGCGCGTTGCGGCAGCGGCGAGATTTTCTGTTTGTACAGCATAAGGGCGTCCGTCAAGTGATGACTCACTTCATTCTGCAGGCGGCTGTAAAACCAGCTTCACCAGCATCGCAGCTAGCACTTAGTTACAGAACGGGTGTAACAGCCTCAAAAAAAGTGGGTAATGCGGTGGCTCGCAATAGGGCGAAGCGACGAATGCGGGCCCTATTTCGTAAGCTAGAGTGTGACCATGCGCCATCTGGCACAGATTATGTGCTCGTGGCCCGTCACAGCCTTGTTCAGGCAGCATGGGCAGAATTGTTGGCAGATTTCTCCATAGCAGCAAAGCGCATCCATAAAAAACTAATTAAAACTGCGGCTCAGGAGTAAAGCCCTTGGGCACTAAAACAGGTTCATCGTACTTCAGAAAATTATTTGCACGAGTGTTGCTTACACCTGTATATATTTACCGTTATTTCATCTCACCTCTGCTTGGGGTGAATTGCCGGTTCACACCAACTTGTTCTGCCTACACAATAGAGGCTACTGAAAAATATGGAGCATTGCGTGGCGGATGGTTAGCCGTTAAACGTATTGTCAGATGTCATCCGTTTGGTGGTTCTGGGCATGATCCAGTACCTTGACAAAAATCAGGCTGACGAAGCGGGTTGTATCATGTCTGCTTTTAAAAAAGTGAAAATAGGGAAAGTGCACAATGGCACCTGAAACACGAAATCTTATTGCCGCTATGTCTTTGTCACTAGCGATCCTGATTGGCTGGCAGCTTTATGTTGTTGAACCTGATCTCCAGGCTGATCGCGCCGCTTATGAAGCGCAGCAGCAAGCCCAGAAGAACCAGACAGCCACAACAGGTCAGATCGCTCAAACAGATGTAGGAGCAGGACAAACTTCAACAGATACGGTTGTTCAGGACAGTGGCGTCAGAATAAAAATAGAAGCCCCACAGCTCAGCGGCTCTTTTTCGACGATGGGTGGACGTCTTGATGATGTTGTTCTCAAAGGCTATTACGAAACCCAAGATGATGATGCCAGTCAGATTCACTTATTCAAGCGCTTCGATTCAGACTCTCCATATTTTGCAGAATTTGGCTGGGTTGCTAGCTCTGGTGAGTCCATTCTTTTGCCTGATGAGTCCACCTTGTGGCAGGCCAGTAGCCAAATTCTGTCACCAGATACACCAGTCACATTGACTTATGATAATGAAGAAGGTCTGGTTTTTTCCCGCACTTTTTCCATTGATGAAGATTATCTAATTACAGTCACAGACAATGTGAGATCTAACCGGAGTGACTCAATCACTCTTAGTGCTTACAGCCTGCTACGCCGCTCTGATACGCCAGATACATTGGGACTTTATATTTTACATGAAGGCCCCCTTGGCGTTTTTGATGAAACCCTCTCCGAAGAGGATTATGATGATGTGCGTGACGCGGGGCGTCAGGGCCTTACCTTCTCGCCAGAACAGCCTGGAGGGTGGATAGGAATTACAGACAAATATTGGCTGGCCGCTTTGATGCCAGTTCAGTCTAATAAAGCCTATTTTTCAATGCGTTCTTTTGCTTCAGCAACGCCGACCGGGCCAAAAGATATCTATCAAACAGATATGCTGGGTGAGGTAATGCGCCTTGATCCCGGCAAGCAGATCAGTTGGCAGACTTATCTGTTTTCAGGAGCAAAAAAGGTGACGGCCCTTGATCGATATGCTGAAGATTTGAACATTACAAATTTTGATCTGGCGATTGATTTTGGCTGGTTCTATTTCTTGACCAAGCCGTTCTTTTACGCCATCTCCTGGCTGTTTGGTATGTTTGGGAATTTTGGATTGGCGATTATTGTCTTTACAATTATTGTCCGACTGCTCTTGTTCCCATTGGCCAATAAGTCGTATAAATCAATGGCAAAAATGCGCCATTTATCGCCAAAAATACAGCAGATGCGCGAAGATTATGGGGATGATCGTCAGAGACTTAATAAAGAAATGATGGAGCTGTATAAGCGCGAGAAGGTCAATCCAGCTGCAGGCTGTTTGCCGATCCTGCTTCAGATCCCAATATTTTTCGCTTTATATAAAGTGCTTTATGTTTCCATTGAAATGCGCCATGCGCCTTTTTACGGCTGGATTCAGGACTTGTCAGCAGTCGATCCAACTTCTGTTTTCAATCTTTTTGGACTGTTGCCCTATTCAACTGACTTCATTCCACAATTTCTGTCCATAGGCGTCTGGCCAATTTTGATGGGGATTTCCATGGCGGTCCAGATGCGTCTGAACCCGCCTCCTCCTGACCCAATACAGGCGAAAATCTTCCAGTGGATGCCGGTTTTTTTCACCTTTCTTCTTGCCGGGTTTCCAGCAGGTCTTGTGATTTACTGGACATGGAATAATATCCTATCCATTGCTCAGCAGTGGTGGATTACAAGAAATCTGGAAAAACAGAGCAATGCCTGACTCTGGCACTTCTAATGAAAGAGGATTTATTCACTTTTAATGATGAGGGAATAGAAGCAGGCCGGCTTTTGTTTGCCGGTCCCTGTGATTTTATTGCTGCAGCTCAGAATCTGACAGCCTTGCCGCCTATCAGTTTACCTGAAATAGCATTTGCAGGTCGCTCAAATGTTGGCAAATCATCTCTGGTAAACGCTTTGACGGGCCGTACAACACTGGCCAGAACATCGCAAACTCCTGGCCGAACAAGACAATTGATCTTTTTTTCCCTCGCAAGCCGTCTGCAACTTGTTGACCTGCCTGGCTACGGTTATGCCAGAGCTTCTAAGACAGATATCAAAGCCTGGACAAAGCTGACCCGTAAATTTCTAGTTGGCCGGCAGAGCCTTCAGCGGATGTTACTGTTGATTGATAGCAGGCGAGGGATTGGCCCGGCGGATAAGGAAATGATGAAACTGATGGATGATTCTGCGGTTTCCTGGGCTGTTGTGTTAACAAAAGTAGATAAAATTAAGTCGGAACAGCTTCAAAAGGTCTGTGAAAAAACCCAGCAGGAGATAAGCTTCCATGTCGCTGCCTATCCACATATCTGGAAAACATCTTCGCAGACTGGCGCAGGTATTGCAGAGCTGCGTGCGCACCTGGCTAGCCTCAGTCTGCCACGGACTAACCGATAGGCAGGCATCTTCTGTAGCAGATTTGTTGTCTGGTATTTGGCTGAGGACTAAATTATAGTCAGGCTGGGTCCTTGAGTTTAGATTTAGCAATAACGCCCGTAGAGTAACAATAAACAAAAAGAGAGAGTGAGTAAGGTGGCGGCAAAAACATCAGCACATTCTGAAGACTGGCTGAATAAAGCAGGCCTTCTGATCGAAGCCTTACCCTACATGAAGCGCTATGCCAACAAGCCTGTTGTGGTGAAGTTTGGTGGTCACGCTATGGGTGAACAGGAATATGTGGAGAGTTTTGCCGCGGATATGACCTTGCTGCGCCAGGTGGGGGCAGAGCCGATTATTGTGCATGGCGGCGGCCCGCAGATTGGCGATATGCTAAGCAGATTGCAGATTAAATCAAATTTTGTGAATGGTTTGCGGGTAACAGACGCAGCTACCATATCGGTTGTTGAAATGGTGCTGGCAGGCGGTATCAATAAAGCTCTTGTGGCAGCGATTCATTCTGCCGGTGGGCGGGCTGTCGGTTTGTCTGGCAAAGATGGTCAGCTGATAACAGCATCAAAACTGGCTGAGCTCTCAAAACCGTCAGACAGTGAAATTGAACGCGTTGATTTGGGTTTTGTTGGTCGGCCGGAAAAGGTTGACCCAACTGTTCTTCATGCTCTGCTCGGGGTGGGAATGATCCCTGTTGTAGCTCCTGTGGGGCTTGGGCTTGACGGGCAGACCTATAACATAAATGCAGATACAGCTGCTGGTGCGGTTGCCAGCGCGATGACTGCAACCCGGCTTTTGATGCTGACAGATGTAGCTGGTGTTAAAGACAAGAATGGTGAGCTGATCACCCACCTTACCGTTAATACAGCACAGCAGCTGATCACAGATGGCACTGTACAGGGTGGTATGATCCCTAAACTGGAAACTTGTATCGCCGCTGTCCGTCAGGGTGCAGAAGCTGCTGTTATTCTGGATGGCCGGGCCCCCCACGCTGTTCTGGTTGAGCTATTTACAGAGCATGGGATTGGCACTCTGATCACAAAAGACTAGTTTAAGTGAGACAGAACTTCAGGCCCTCATATTACAAGCAGCATGAATATCCGTTTTTAGGAGAACAGCTAGCATAACCTATCTGTGTTCGCGCCTGAAGCTCAGCTAAAGTGTTCGGCAGAAGAAAGGACAGAATGTTATGAATATGACTGCTGATTTAAAGACTGGGAAAGCTGTTACTAGTCTGAACGCTGCAGCTGTCACAGACTGGGTGTTTGATCTTGATAATACCATCTATCCAGCACGTTCTAGCCTGTTTCCGAGGGTTGCGGCACGGATGACAGAATTTATAATGGCCCATTTTAATCTGGCAGAGACAGAAGCTGCTGAGATGAAAACACGCTTATTCCGTGCCTATGGAACAACCATGCGCGGCCTGATGACAGAATATGATATGGAACCAGATGAATTTCTGCATTTTGTGCATGAAATTGACTTATCTGATGTGCAGCCGGATCCAGAGCTAGACAGTCTGCTGGCTCGTCTTGGTGGGCGAAAACATATTTATACTAATGGTACTGTCCGCCATGCAACACGCATTCTGGACGCTTTTGGCATCCGGGATCATTTTGACTTTATTTTTGATATTGTGGCATCTGATCATATCCCTAAACCAAACCCGCAACCTTATGTTCTTTTTGTTGAACAGAGTGGTATTGTTCCTCAGACATCTGTCATGATAGAAGATATGGCCCGCAATCTTGAACCGGCCGCCGCATTGGGCATGCAGACCATCTGGCTGGTTAGCGATCATGACTGGGCAGCAAAGGGAGCAGGGAATAATTTTGTCCACTTTATTGCAGATGATGTAAAACAATGTCTGTCAGATTTACAGTGACTCATAGACATAGACGCAGAGCTGTTTATCTGCCGGAATGTTTTTTACCCATAGGAGACCCAGATCATGAGCAACACAGATCTTGAAACTGTCATAAACAAGGCGTTTGACGAAAAAGACATGGTGAATGCCCAGACCAAAGGTGAAATAAGAGACGCGGTCACTGAGGCGCTGGCTCGCCTTGATGCTGGTCAGGCCCGCGTGGCAGAGCCGGTTGGGAATCACCAATGGCAAGTCAATCAGTGGCTAAAAAAAGCTGTGCTTCTGTCCTTTCGTCTGAATGACATGGTCGTTATGGGCGGTGGAGCCAGCCATCCGGATGCAGGTCAGTCTGTCTGGTGGGATAAGGTGCCTTCAAAATTCAGCGGCTGGGACGCTGCCCGTTTTGAAGCCGCTGGCTTTAGAGCTGTTCCCGGTTCAGTTGTCAGACAATCTGCCTTCATTGCGCCGTCTGTCGTTCTCATGCCCAGCTTTGTGAATTTAGGGGCATATGTGGATAAAGGTACAATGGTAGATACTTGGGCAACCGTGGGGTCTTGCGCGCAGATTGGCAAGAATGTGCATTTATCAGGTGGGGCTGGTATTGGCGGCGTGCTTGAACCACTTCAGGCTGGCCCGGTGATTATTGAAGATGACTGTTTCATAGGTGCCCGCTCAGAGGTTGTTGAAGGCGTGGTTGTGGAACAAGGGGCGGTGTTGTCAATGGGCGTATTTATTGGCGCTTCAACAAAAATTGTCAATCGCGAAACAGGTGAAATTCATCTAGGGCGTGTACCTGCCTATTCAGTGGTTGTACCAGGGTCTTTGCCTGGCAAGACACGTGCTGATGGTAGCGTCTCTCCGTCTCTGTCCTGTGCTGTGATAATCAAACAGGTGGATGAGAAGACACGGTCAAAAACATCCGTGAATGATTTGTTGCGTGACTGAAAGGCAGGACAAAGCGTAATGGCCGAAATGCCTTATGAAATCAGGCTGACGCGGGATTTGATCAGATGCCCGTCTGTCACCCCGGAAGAAGGTGGTGCACTTGACCTGTTGCAGGTTGAGTTAGGCCATATGGGGTTTGAATGCACGCGCCTGCCTTTTGGTGAAGGGACGGCCCGCATTGATAATCTGTTTGCGCGTCTGGGTACGGCAAGTCCGCATTTTGCGTTTGCTGGTCATATTGACGTTGTGCCTGTTGGGAACGAAGCAGCCTGGTCATATGGACCGTTTTCTGGTGATATAAACGATGGCTGTATTTATGGACGCGGGGCTGCGGATATGAAAGGCGGAATTGCCGCCTTTGTTGCTGCCGCCAAACGTTATCTCGAAGCAGAACAGCTAAATGGCAGTCTCAGCCTGATTATTACAGGGGATGAGGAAGCTGAAGCAGTCAATGGCACCGTGAAGATGGTTGACTGGATGACTGAAACAGACAATGTTCCTGACTTTTGTATGGTGGGTGAGCCAACAAACCCCTCTATTATGGGACAGACCATCAAGAATGGACGGCGCGGGTCACTCAGCTGTGAACTGACAGTTACAGGCCGTCAGGGTCATGTCGCATATCCGCATCTCGCAAATAATCCGATACCGGCCCTGTTTGCTATGTTGGCCCCTGTCAATTCCACAGAACTTGATAATGGCACGGCTTATTTTGGCCCCAGCACAGCAGAGGTCACGGGCCTTAAAATCAACGATTCAGCTAGCAATGTCATTCCTGATCAGGTGACAGCACAGTTCAATATCCGTTTTAACACTGAACATACCGTTGACAGCTTACAAGGATGGCTGGATGAACATTTCGGCCGTTTAGCAGAAAAGTTACAGGTGAGTTATGAGGCGCAATTCTGGTCAAATGCTTTGCCTTTCATCACTGAAGCCAGTGACCATCTAAATATTGTTAGAGAAACGGTTGAACAGGTAACGGGTCAGCAACCGGACTTATCAACAACAGGAGGCACGTCAGATGCCCGGTTCATCTCAAAAATCTGTCCGGTAGCGGAATTCGGTTTGATCGGCCAGACCATGCATCAGGTTGATGAACATGTCAGGTTGGCGGATATTGAAACATTAACAGAGATATATTTTCAAATGATCAGGCAGATGGACAGCTAGCATTATGCAGACAAACCCCTACTCACCCCGTTCCGTTGTTCAGTGTTTGACCTCCGCCTTTGATGTGGTTGCCGGGCGGGTAAAGCCCGACGAGGTTTTTGACTTTTCTGCTTATGGCTTCTGGCAGGCTGTCTTTGGAAACTGGATTTTGGGTATTGTCCTAGCTGTTTTTCCTCTGTTTGCCCTGGGTGTGAAATTTATTGTTCTATTCGTGATTATCTCTCTGGTATCAATACTTTTATATGCACTGATTGTTTGGCATGCGCTGGTCTGGATGGGCAAAGTAGATCGGTTTACCCGGTTTCTCGTGCCTTATTTATGGGTAGGATCACTTCAGGTGGTGCTGTTTGGGCTCATCACAATAGCAATGCAGATGACAGGGATAGGCATGTTACAAATTGTGATTCTGCCTGTTGCGGTCTGGATTTTGATTTGGCTGTTCAGGCTAGCACGTGACCAAATAGGTGTCAGTACATTTGCGGCAATTTGCTTTGTGGTTGGCCGTTTTGCAGTGGAACTGGCCATTGGGTTGCTGGCAGGTGTGCAGACAGGAATTGGACTTGGTTAATTTATTTTTTCGACCTGATATCAGTCTAGCTTATAATCAATGTGCGTCAGATACAAGCCCTGTGGCGGGGCTGTGGGGCCAGCTTCTGCCCGATTCTTTGCATCACGAATTCGGGTAAAGGTGGCGACATCCCATTTGCCCATACCGACCTGAACCAGACTTCCGGTGATATTTCTGATTTGGTGATACAGAAAGGATCTGGCCCTAGCAGTAATGTGAATTTCATCATCTGCCTTCAGAACAGACAGATAATCCATTGTCCTGATGGGCGAATCGGCCTGACACCCGGCTGCCCGGAAACTGGAAAAATCAAATCTGCCGATCAGGGTCTGTGCAGCTTCATGCATCGCAGTAGCATCCAGTTTTGCACGGTGATGCCAGACTGCATTTCGGCGTAGGGCTGAGGGGGCGGGGCGGGCTAGTATTCGGTAAAGATAGCTGCGCTGAACCGCATCAAACCGTGCGTTGAACGCGGCTGCAACAGGCTGTGCTGAGACAACAGAGACCTGATGTGTTTCCAGCAAGGCATTCAGACCGCGCATGACATCTGTCGCTGTAAGGTGGGTGGGCACATCAAGGTGGGCAGCTTGTCCAGTTGCATGCACACCGGCATCTGTGCGTCCTGCTCCCTGCACCGGGGTTGGCTGTGTTGTGAGTTTTTCGGCAGCCTGTTCAAGGATGGCCTGAACGGATGGCCCGTTATCTTGTCGTTGCCAACCCACAAGACCGGTGCCGTCATATTCGACGCGAATGAGTATACGTTGTAGAGCTCGGGCAGGGGTGGTATCAGTCATGCAGAACCCGTCTTTGGCGGTGTGATAAGTGGTTGTCCAGGGGATAGCTGAACGCCATTCAGCCAGTCACGGGCAGCCATAGCCTGTTTTCCTGCAGGTTGCAGCCTGTTAATCTCAAGGGCAGTTTGCCCCCCACAGGAAAGGATCAGGCCACCAGAGGCAGAAAGGCCTAGAAAGTATCCTGGTAAAAAGCATCCTGAGGGTAAAACAGAATGAGCCTCAGAGACACTTTGTCCTGAAAGTAGTTTTAGTCGACCTAACCCTGTTTCAATGAACGCGCCTGGTGACGGGTTAAAGGCATTGATCTTACCCTGCAGGTGCCCCGCTGTCAGGGTAAGGTCAAGACGCGCTTCTTCAGTTGATATTTTAGGCGCATAGACTACTCCATCTGCAGCCTGGGGTGTGGTCATGGCTGTTCCTGCAGCAATCTTATCCAGTGTTGTGCATAACAAATCAGCTGTCATTAGACAAAGACGGTCATGCAGCTGACCGGCTGTTATATTAGCTGGTATATCTGTCTCACAACGATCAAATACCGGGCCGGTATCAAGCCCCTTTTCCATAAGCATTGTGCAGACGCCTGTCTTGCGGTCTCCTGCCTCTATCGCCCGCTGGATGGGAGCGGCTCCGCGCCATCTGGGCAGAAGAGAGGCATGACCATTCACACACCCGAATCTGGGCAGGTCCAGAATCGCCTGTGGCAATAAAAGTCCGTAAGCTACCACCACAAAAATATCAGCCTCATGGGCAGCCAGCTCTTCGCATATTGCCGGATCTTTCAGCGTTTCTGGCCAGAAGCAGGGCAGGCCCATTTTCTCGGCGGCTGCGCCAACATCTGTTTGCCGTAACTTCATGCCGCGACCTGATTTGCGGGGCGGCTGGGTATACACAGCCTTCACAGAATATCTGTCTGCCAGACGCTGCAGGCTGGGTACAGAAAAAGCCGGGCTTCCCATGAAAATCACCGATAGGCTGTCAGCTGCTTTTATTGGTTCAGTCTGAAGCTCTTTAGTCATTTTGTGTGCGGTTTTCCTTTATTACCTTGCGCATAATCATATCACGTTTCAGCCGGGAGAGATGGTCAAGGAACAAAACGCCGTTCAAATGATCAATCTCATGCTGAACACAGGCTGCTAGCAAGCCTGTTGCCTGCATCTCCTGCTTCTGCCCTTCAATATCAAGATAGGATACGTGAACTTCAGATGGCCGCACCACTTCGGCATTGTGACCGGGTATCGACAAGCAGCCTTCTTCCATTTTTGTGTTTTCTTCTGAAAGCCAAATAATTTCTGGGTTAATCATTTTCCATAAGGCCGGCGGCTCATCATCACGGGCACAGTCCATCACGATCACGCGCTTCAGCAAGCCAACCTGGTTGGCAGCAAGACCGATTCCCGGTGCAGCATACATGGTCTCTGCCATGTTATTTGCAAGCTGAAGAATGTCATCTGTAATATCATCAACAGGCTGCGCAACCTGACGCAAGACAGGCTGGGGAAGCAGAACAAGAGGCATCAAGGCCATGGGAAAGACACCTTTTCCTTAAAAATAAGTTAAGGCCAAATCGGCCTATATTGTGAATAACCGCACTATGAAGATTTGTCTTGAATTGTGCAAGCATCGCTAGGCAGTCATTTCAGATGAAACGCAGACATAATGCTGATAGACTAAGTGCCATGACAGATTTTCTTCTTATTTTGCCCTGGGGGCTTTTGGGCGGCTGTGTGGTTGGCTTTTTCTTTGTGCTTGCCAAGCGCGGGACAGATGTTAGGACTACTGCTCCTGAACTAGTTGATTTGCGGGGTCAGTTGTCCATGTTAAGTCAGACCAGCCAGCAACAGCAGCAGGCCCAGATTGAGCAGATGTCTGCGTTGTCAAAGAGGCTTGAGGAATCGCTTGCTGGGATGTCTCAACGGATGGGCCAGTCGCTGCAGCAGCAGACAGAAAAAACACATCAGAACTTAACCGACCTCTCCGCACGGCTGGCAGTCATAGATGCGGCAAATGCGAAGATTAGTGAGCTGACTGGGCAGGTCACACAGCTTCATAATATTCTGGCGAACAAGACAGATCGGGGCGCCTTTGGCGAGGTGCAGCTGGAAAATTTGGTGCGGACCGTCCTGCCGCCCAATGCGTATGATTTTCAGGTTCAGCTGTCCAATGGGAAGCGGGCAGATTGTGTGCTGAAATTGCCGAATCCTCCTGGGGATATTGTTATTGATTCAAAGTTTCCGCTAGAGGCTTGGCATCACCTGCAGCAGGCGGACGATGAGGCAGCGCGGCGGGCTGCTCGTAAACAGCTGGGTGCAGATGTTCTCAAACACGTTCGTGATATCCATGAGCGCTACATTATTGCTGGTGAAACAGCTGAGTCAGCCTGTATGTTTCTGCCCTCAGAGGCGGTTTATGCCGAACTTCATGCTCATCTTCCGGATATCGTCGAAAAATCTTATAGTTCCCGCGTCTGGATTGTTTCCCCCACAACAATGATGGCGACATTAAACACAGTGAGGGCTGTTTTGCGTGATGCGCGGATGCGTGAACAGACGGCGCTTATTCAAAAGGAAATCGGCGTTCTGATTACAGATATCGAACGGCTGGATAAGCGGGTAGATAATTTGGACAAGCATTTTGATTTGGCTCAGCGCGATGTGCGGGAGATCAAAACCTCAACTGGCAAAATAACCTCCAGAGGGAAACGTATTGAAGATTATGAGGTTTCAGAAACTCCACCTGACGCGGTCCTGCCCGCACAGGCTGATCTCCTGCCAGACGAAACAGACACAAAGGCTGCTGACAAAACTGTCTGAGCGATTATAGGCGGCTTCTGGCCTTCATGGCTTGAGCTAATGTGCCATCATCCAGATAATTCAACTCGCCACCAACAGGAACGCCATGTGCAAGACGGGTGACCTGAACTGGCAGGTGTTCAAGCCTTTCGGCAATATAATGGGCGGTGGTTTGGCCATCTACAGTTGCAGATGTTGCTAGAATAATCTCACCCATCTGATCTGAAAGACGGTCTATTGATAGGGGCTCTATTGTTTCAAACTGGCTATCTGATTGATTTTCAGATAAATGGCTGGCCCTCTGAACTAGTCTGTCGATGCCCAGCTCACGCGGGCCCCTACCGTCCAGTGCGCTCAATGTGCCCCCAAGAATATGATAAAGGCCTGAATAAATACCAGCTCGTTCAATTGCCCACAAATCTGACACATCTTCAACCACACAGATGCGTCGGCTGTCACGCCGACTATCCTGGCAAATTGTGCAGAGATCACTTAAATCGAGATTCCCGCAATCCACACAGGTTCGTACCTTACGAGCAGCATGATCAAGCTCATTTGCCAGAGGCAGCATAACCTGGTCCCGGTTTTTTAAAAGATATAAAGCTGTCCGTCGGGCAGAACGCGGGCCTAGCCCAGGAAGGCGGGAAAGCCTTTGGATTAGCTGGTCAAGTGGGTGCTGGGCCATAAAATTATCCCTTTTCCGGACGGGCGGCTCAGAAAGGTAGCGACAGGCCTGGTGGCAAAGGCAAGCCGCCTGTCATTTCTTTTAAAGCATCCGCCTTTTTGGCATCCGCTTCCGACTTGGCATTGTTCACTGCCAGCATAACAAGTTCAGCAAGCGTATCTGCATCACCGTCAGCCATCAGCTCTGGCGAAAGTTCCAACGCGATAATCTCGCCTTTTCCAGACAGAGTGGCAACCACAGCGCCGCCGCCTACTGAACTCTGGAACCGGCTAGATTCGATTTCACGGGTTATTTCCTCCATGCGGCTCTGCATTTCCTGAACCTTTTTCATCATACCACCAAGATTACGCATTTTTCACCTCATCATCTGAATGTATTTCGTCTTCGGCGTTTTGTGGGCGCACAGCTGTGATTTCAGCGCTATCAAATTTGTCTAGAATCGCAGCAACAATAGGATGTTCAGCGGCGGCCTTTTTTTTCTGCTCATCTGCCTGCCTGTCCAGCTCTGCCAATGTTTGTCCGCCCCCTTGAGCTGCTTGGGAGACCAGCCAGGGCTGACCGCTTTTCTGGCTCATGAATCGGGCCAGGTCACCCAGAAAATTTTCCTGTTTCACATCGCCATCTATCTGCACTTCCAACTTACCATCTGCAATGCTTACAGGGCGCAGATGTTGGCGCAGGCGTGCGGCCAGAATTTTCTCTCCGGCCTCATTCAGGCTTATAGCAATATCCTGCAGGCTGGAAAAAACCGTTTCTGCTAGGCTGCTCTTCTCATTAGCAAGTTGCGAAGGTATGTCAGTTTCTACCGGGGACGTTTCTGTTTGTGGTATCTGAGTAGGCGCAACCTGAGTGGGAACGAGTTCAGCTTCTGTGCGCGGTGCCTCGGATGACAATACGGCTGTTGGTGTTTGCGCGGCAGGGGCGTCCATTGGCTCCTCGGTAAGAGACTTGATAATTTCAGCTGGAGTCGGCATAGGCGCTATATGGGCCAGCCTGATTAGCACCATCTGAGCAGCTGTCTTTGGGTTTGGTGCGTCTTTGATTTCACGGTGACCGTTCAGCAGTAACTGCCAGGCCCGCCCTAGACGAGCAATGCCTGCGGTTGCGATTGCTGTCAGCATCTGACTTTGCGCTTCAGGCTGGTCAGACGAGCCTGCCCCGCCTGCTATCAGGCTGGCCAGATGGATATTATCTAGCATATCAGCGATAAAGACATCAGGTTCTGCTCCGCAAGCATCTGCTGTTGCAAACAGGTCGAGTGCCGCTGCTGTCTGCCCATTAAGACAGGCTTGCAGGATCTTCAGAATCAAATCAGTATTGGCCTGGCCCAGCATATCCAGAACAGCCTGTTCTGGAATTTCATCAGCATTCATCGCTGCGGCTTGGTCAAGCAGTGATAACGCGTCTCTGACAGAGCCTTCAGAGGCCTTGGCAATATGTACAAGCGTGTTCGCCGCCGCCTTTATCTTTTCTGAGTCTGCAATGGCCTGCAGGTGATGTGTCATCACATCAACAGGAACTCGGCGTAGATCAAAACGCTGACATCTGGACAGGATGGTCACAGGCACTTTCCGGATTTCAGTTGTGGCGAAGATAAATTTCACATTATCTGGTGGCTCTTCAAGCGTCTTCAGCAAGGCATTGAACGCACTACGTGACAGCATGTGAACTTCATCAACGATATAGATTTTAAAACGGGCAGATACAGGCCTGTAGGTTGCACCATC
>ENA-OSEY01001757-OSEY01001757.1-marine-metagenome-genome-assembly--contig:-NODE-1757-length-14573-cov-4.215853_pt1 | contig 14573 bp, 26 predicted proteins | sample MGYA00248465_ERZ534230 | MGnify/ENA primary metagenome ERZ534230 (study PRJEB26409, sample SAMN06344110) | marine metagenome | isolation source: Sea water from surface | place: Atlantic Ocean:Southern...
TGCTGCTCTCTTGCGCAGGAAACGTCAGCCGATAGACAGGTTCATCTGCGCATGGGCCGGGTGTGATGACCCGGCTTTTTTGTGCCTGACGAAGTGATCATCTGACCACTGCCATCGCGTCATCTGAACGTCACTGAACCCCAGCCGGAGTGAGGGTGTCTTCGGAAGTTCTGCCGTTAGGGCTTTCCATCCAATGGTTTCTCCAATGACCATTGGGCGCTGATCAGAAACTGGCTCCTTACTTCCTCTGAGGGGTCAGTTCAGCGGTTTCAATTGCCACAACATTTCAGCGAGTCATCTGACCACTGCCATCGAGTCATATGAACGGCAATGCACTCCCAGCCGGGGCGATGGAGCTGGATCGCCTGGATGTGGATGGCAACCACCCGGCTGGATCCCGATTTTTGTCACGATCCGGTCGATAACAGTTTTTTTATAACCACTTCGACAACACGGCAATGATTCCACTCGACCCACTGCTCAAGCGCCTCGCTGGTTTGCCCGGCATGGAGAGCGGCTGCAAGCGCCTTGTTGTTGTGTTGGGCCAGCTGGGGGATTTCGACTCGATCGAATATGCCCAGGCGCTGGTGCCCAGGCTTCCCCAGTTGGCGTCAGCAGGGGTCAAGGTTCAGCTGTTCGGCATTGGCAACGCCGCCAGCGCTGAGCGCTTTGCGGCCTTCACCGGGTTTCCCCTGCAGCAGCTGACCGCTGATCCATCACCGCTGTTGCATGAATCTCTGGGTTTGGAGTCTGGGTTGCAGCTGCCCGGCGGGCCCTGGCCTGGCTTTTTGCTGATGTGCGCCGGCGTCGGTTCGCCGGGCACCCTGCGCGAGGTGCTGCGCGGCTACACCGGTGATCGCACGGCTGCCCAGATCTTTGACGACGAGGAGTGGGTTGAAGCGTTCCCCCTGCCACGCTTCCGGGGCGCTCTGTTCCGCCGGGCCGGTGGCGCCGGGTTCCAGCGTCCGTTTGAGCTCGCCACCAAGCGTCTGCGCAACATGAATGAAGTGCTCCGCAACTGGCGCACGTATGTGCCCTGTGACGACCACATCACCCAGCGTGGTGCCACCGTGCTGCTCGATGCCGATGACAGCGTGATCTACTGCCATCGCGATCAAAGCCTGCTCGGCTACTCCGCCACCATGGAACGCCCCTTGGCGTTTCTGGACGAGGTTCTGACTTAGGGCTGAGCTCAATCGGCTGTCTTCAACTGTCCTGTTTTCAACTGGCTGCTTCAACTGGCTGTGTTCAATGGTTGGTGGGCTCGCGATACACCGCCAGGGCCGCCACCAAGCCGCCGATGAAGCCTGCGCTGTGGCCGATCCAGCTGACGCCGGCGGGGGAAACGCCGGGGATCAAGGCGATCAAGGCTGAGCCGTAGAGCCAGAACGCCACCAGGCCCAGGATGATGGAGAGGATGCGGCGTTCCAGCCAGCCGATCAGCAGCAGGTAGCCGAGCAGTCCGTAAACAACGCCCGAGAGTCCATGGCTGCGGGCCGGCCAGAACATGGCGACGGGAATGTTGATCAGCAGCACCGACAGCCAGACGCTCAGGTAATCGCGCATCCCCCGGCTGAGCACCAGCCAGCTCAGGGGCAGAAAGGCCAGGCTGTTGGAGATCAGATGCCCGAAGCCGGCATGGCTGAACGGCGCTGTGATCACCCCCCACCACGGTTGATCCGGCCCCATCGGCAGGTTCCACTGCCCCGCAAAGAGCAGTTGGTCGATCAGCTCCTGCCCCCAGGCCAAGGCCAGGATCAGCAGGGGAAGCAGCAGTCGAGCGCGCATCGTCTTGCGCCAATGACCACAATGATGACGCGGATGCTGAGCGGATGATCAGAAGCGACGTCGACGTTCTGGTGATCGGCAGCGGCATCGGTGGACTGTGTGCTGCAGGTTTGTGTGCCCGCGCCGGCCGTGAGGTGCTGGTGCTGGAAGCCCATCACCAACCCGGTGGAGCCGCCCATGGCTTTCAACGCCAGGGCTATCACTTTGAATCCGGTCCATCCCTCTGGAGTGGCCTGGGGCGTTGGCCCAGCAGCAATCCCCTGGCCCAGGTGCTGCGCGCACTGGGGCAGAGCGTGGAGGTGATTCCCTATCGCAGCTGGGATGTGCTGTTGCCGGAAGGGGATCTGCGCATCGCCGTCGGGCACGACGATTTTGAGGCTGTGGTGCGCAGCCTGCGTGGCTCCGAGGTGGCCGCCGAATGGCGCCGCTTTGTGGAGGCGCTCCAGCCGATCGCCGCCGCTGCCGATGCTTTGCCCTTGCTGGCTTTGCGGCCTGGGGTGGATGGCATGGCGCAGCTGCTGAAGCGCGGCGGACGCCTGTTGCCGCATCTTGCGGCGATGCGTCACCTTTCCGGTTCGTTTGGCCCCCTGGTGGATCGTCACCTCAGCGATTCCTTCCTGCGCCATTGGGTGGATCTGCTCTCCTTCCTGATCAGCGGCATGCCGATGGGAGACACCAACGCTGCAGCCATGGCGACGCTGTTCGGCGAGTGGTTTGAGCCGGATGCCCATCTCGACTACCCCGTTGGCGGCAGTGCTGCGGTGGTTGAGGCCCTGGTGCGTGGCCTGGAGGCCCATGGCGGCAGCCTGCACACCGGCACGGCGGTGCAACAGCTGCGGGTGGAGGGGGACCGCGTTGTCGGTGTGACCCTGGCTGATGGAACGCAGATTGCGGCGCGGCAGGTGATCTGCAATGCCGACATCTGGTCCACCCTTGGACTGCTGCCGGAGTCCGTGGCGCCGAAGTGGCAGCGTCAGCGCCAGGCCACGCCGGCCTGCAACGGTTTCCTGCACCTGCATTTGGGTTTTGATGCCTCGGGGCTGGAGGATCTGCCGATTCACACCGTCTGGGTCGACGACTGGGAGCGCGGGATCGACGCTGAGCGCAATGCGGTGGTGTTGTCGATTCCGTCGGTGTTGGATCCCTCGATGGCGCCGGCCGGTCGCCATGTGCTGCATGCTTACACCCCAGCCAGCGAACCCTGGCAGATCTGGGCTGATCTGGAGCGCGACAGTGCGGCGTATCAGCAGAGAAAACAGGAGCGATGCGCTGTGTTCTGGCGGGTTCTGGAGCGTCGTATTCCCGACATCCGCGACCGCTGCGAGTTGATCATGGAGGGAACGCCGCTGACCCACAGCCATTTCCTCAATGTTCATCAGGGCAGTTATGGCCCTGCCCTATCAGCTGCGGAAGGCCTCTTCCCTGGCGTGACGACACCCTTGGCCAATCTCTGGCTGTGTGGTGCCAGCACCTTCCCCGGTATCGGCATCCCCCCCGTTGCAGCGAGTGGTGCGATGGCGGCCCATGCCGTCCTCGGCCGGGAGACGCAAAACAGTCTGCTGCGGGAGCTGGAGCTTTGAAGCAGCTGCGTCATAACCTCGCTCTGGAACGCCGACGCAGTCCATGTCTTCCAACGCCCGGATCGATTCGCTGCAGCTGATGCTCACGGATCTGCGCATGCGCAACGAGCCGATCCGTCACAAAGCGGCGTTTCGTGGCTGCCAGCCGGAATTTCAGGCGTTGGTGAGTCGTTTGATCGAGCAGCTGGAAGGGGAACTGCTGGATGAGAAGCAGCGCTCCCGTGAAGCCTCGCGTCAGACCTGATCTGAGAGAAGGTCGCGCCACTGCGACTCCTGCCTGGCAGCCTCCGTTGTGCCCTCCTGGGGGAAGCCGTTGAGAAAGTCCTTGTCTTGAGAGGGCTGATAGGGCCCCTGTTTCAGCTCGAAAATCACGCTGTTGGCCTCCAGGGCCACCAGGGTGTGGAACTGATCTTCTGCAATCTCGATGCCGTGGGTGGGCCCCTTGGCGCTGAGATGGAGCTGCTGCTGGATCTCGCCCTCACTGTTGAACAGCAGCAGTCCGATGGCGCCTTGCAGCACCAGGAAACATTCGAAGCCTGTGCCGGAACCGTTACGCCGGTGGCGGTGGGGCCGCACATAGGTGCCGGGCTGCAGCACGTTGAGGAAGCGCTGAACCGAATCCTGTTCCCGGTGGAAATTGTGGTTCAGGCGCAGGCGGGGATGCTGCCGGGCCTCGGCGGAAACCTGGGCGAACAGCTCCTGGTCGATGCGGCGAAAGGGTGAGGACGTCATTGGTTCGCCTCCGCTGCCGACCGGTAGGCGGCGGGGACGAGCACAAGAAACAGCAGCCACCAGGCCAGCACACCCAGGGCCAGCGGAAGGCTGATCCAGAGGCGATGCAGCACTGCCCAGGACCCGCCGACCAACAGCACTCCCGTGGAGACGATGGACCAAGGCTGGCACCACCAGGGTTTCAGCGACCAGAACTTTGGCTGTTCCTGAGGCTTCAGCTCCGGCTGATCAGCGGAGGGCGTCGAGTTCACCGGCGGCTTGCATGGCGGCGAGATCGTCGTAGCCACCAATCACCGATCCGTCGATGAACACCTGGGGGAAGGTGGTCATTCCACTGCGCTGCTGCACGGCTTGGAAGGCTGCGTCGTCGTTGACGGTGGTGACGGTGTGGGGCAGATCCAGGGTTCTCAGGATGCGCAGGGCGCGGCTGCACCAGGGGCAACCCGGCAGCACGGCGATCTCGATCCTTGGTGCTGCTGCTGCGGTTTGACGCGTGGGGTGGCCTTCGCGTTGCTCCAGCACGCCAATCAGGAGGTCGACGCCCTTCTGCACGATCGTGCCGGGCTCCAGATGGCCTCCCCACACCTGACAGGCCCCATCCGAGAGGCTCAGGTGCAGGTGAACGCCCTCGGGGGAAAAGGTTCCATTGAGGGTGATCACCTCAAGGTCGCCCTCCAGCACGGTGGGCTCCGCCTGGCCGGGGCATTGAAAGGACGCCTTGGTCAGGTTGCCGACCACGCCGAGAACAAAGCCGCTGATGCCATCCCGCTGGGCCAGTTCTTCGAGGCTGAGGCGCAGATCACTGCCGGGAGCAAGCTTCAGCGGCAGGGGTTGCATGGCGCCTCAAAAAGTGTGTCCAAGATTACGCAATCTTGTCTAGCACGATATCGTTTGCGAAGTGTGAGCATATTTTCACGAAATCGTGTCTCTCCTTCAGGATCTGGTTCAGGAGTTGCAGCAGCGGATCGAGGGCCAGGCCGCGGCTCCCAGCACGGCCGCGGTGGCGGACGCCGCCGGTTCCGAGCGCATCAACGTCACCCTGCCCCGCGGGGTGATGGATGACCTCAAGCGTCATGCCCTCGCTGAAGGGCGCAGTTGCGGCAATCTGGCCGCCTATCTGTTGGAAGAGGCCCTGCGTCGCCATCGCCCTCTGGGCTGACTTGGCTGCGGCTTGGCCTCAATCCAGCAGCCGGTTGGCAATGGCTGCAACCTTCCCCTGCCGTTGCAATTTGAGGATGGAGACGTCCATGGGCGTGCGCAGGGGGCTGTCCGGTTTGATCACAAAGCCGTAGGTCTCTTCCGACAGGGTGAAGGGGGCGAGGCGCAGGGCGAGGTCGGGATTGTTTTTGAGGTGGTAGCGAATGGCCGGTCGATCAAAGATCAAGGCATCGGCCTGCTGATCCACCAGCAGTTGAATGGCGCTCCTGAGGTTGGCTGTGCCAACGATCCGCATCTCACCGCGTTGGGCCAGCTCCATGTCACTGGTGCCCTCCACCACTGCAACCCGACGGCCGTTGAGTTGCTCAGGGGTGCTGATGGCCGATTCGCTGGCACCGGAGAGGAACAGGGTGAACGCCGAGGCGAGGCTGGCGGTGAGGGACGACACCGCGATCAGGGAGATCATCATCCAGGCCCCAGTGATGCTTCGGCCGGTTCGTGTGATCGGGGCCTTGTCGCCGTAGCCCACCGTGGTCAAGGTCACCAGGGCAAACCACATGCCGCTGCTGATGCCCGGTAGCCACTGCCGCGGAAACTGCTCACTGTTGCGGTTCCGTTCCGCCAGCCAGATCAGGCTGCCCACCAGCAGCAGAACGCTGATTAGCACCAGCACCGAGGAGATCACCGCCCAGCCGAAGAACACCTGGACGCGGCTCAGGATCGACGGCGGGCGCATCGGCAGCAACACCCCCGACTTGCCCAGGTAGTAGGGCTGGGTGAAATCAACGCCCGGCATGGCCAATCGACCGGAGGTGATGCTGATTGGCCCCACCAGCACGTCGATCTCACCTTCATCCACCGCTTCAATCCCGGCTTTGGGGGATGGCTGCGGAATCAGTTCGTAGCTGTAGTTGTTGTCTTCGGCGACGCGCCGCCAGATGTCGAGGCTGATGCCGCTGGTGGAGTCGCCGTCCTGAATCACGAACGGGGCGGAGCCGCTGATGCCCACCCTGAGCTCATTGGCTTGCAGGGGTAGTGCGCTGCCGAAGCAGGCGAGCGCCAGGACCACGGAACAGCGCCGGACCCTTCGCATCAGCGCTGTTCCAGACGACGCACGATCACGGCCATCGCTGCCAGGGAACCCGCCAGCGCGATCAGCAGGGCAATGGTCATGGAAGGCTCAGGTCAACGATGGTGCGCTCAGGTTGGCATCCTCGGCCCCGAGCAGCCAGTCGGCCACTTCCATCCTTAGGGCGTAGGCACATTCGAAACGGCCTTCCTCTTCCAGCAGGCTCAACCGTTGTTCGAGCGTGCGCAGGGTTGAACTCGCGAGCTGGTGTGGACCCTTGCTCCGCGCCACAATGAGTCTTCTGGAGGCCCACAAAGCTTGCGGCACGACGTCAGCCATCCAATGCAGCCAGCGCTACAGATCTGCGATCTGCACCGTTCATGACCGCATTGGAGTGGTCCTGGGGCGACAGCCCACTCACGTTCCTGCCCCAGCGGGCCCTGTGGCGGGCTGAGGGGCGCGAACTGTTTGTTGCCGATCTGCATCTCGGCAAGGCCGAGGCGTTCCAGGCCCATGGCATCCCCATGCCCAGCGATGGGGATCAAGGAACTCTGAATCCGCTGCTGGAGCTCTGCCATGCCTGGTCTCCTCAGCGCTTGTTTGTGCTGGGTGATCTCGTGCATGCCCGCATCGGCATCACCGCTGCCCTGCGCGAGACCCTGCTGGCGTTGCCCGATCTCTGTGGTTGCCCGGTGGTGCTGATCGGTGGCAACCATGATCAGGACAGCTGGATTGAAGGATTGCCCCAGCAGCCTTCTCAGCGGTTGGGCCATCTCTGGTTGAGCCACATGCCCGAACGGTTGCCGGATCCGGGGTTGTTGAACGTGTGCGGTCACCTGCACCCCACCACCCGGATTCGCAGCCGTTCCGATCAGTTGCGTTTGCCCTGTTTCGCCTTTGATCCGGATGGGCCGCGTTTGGTGATTCCTTCCTTCGGGCAGTTGACGGGAGGCCATGACTGCGGCGAGCGTTACCAGCAATGGCTGGTGGCCGAAGGCTCCATCGTTCCTTGGTTCGATCCAACCCCCAACAACCGAGAGCGAAGGATCGCGTGACTCAGCCTGCTGCGCCGCGACCCAGACCCCGCCTCAAGCGCAGGATCCATCTGCGCAAGCGCTGGCTCTTGCTGGCCATGCCGTTTGTGGTGTTCGGCGGCTTGATCGCTTTGGCGCCTGTGGCTCCCGAGCGCTCCGATTTTGAGGATCAAGCTGTCCGTTCGGCCCAGCAGCGTGGCCGGGATGCCAAGCCGTTCCGCTACATCCCCGACGATGAGGTGTACGCGTTGGATCTCGATCCACGGCGGGTGCGCTTCGGGCTGCTGGAGGGTTGGGATCGCGAACAGGACGCCTACCAGGACAGCGCTGCCCTGGCCTACTTATCCGGCCCGATGTATGAGCGCCATGTGGACGACGATGGCCGCGAGATCACGGTCCCCCTGGGGGATCTCAAATTCGGCAAGCAGGTCTGGCGCGGTCGTAACCGCTCGGCTTCACGCCAACGGGCCTTCGTCGGCATCCGCCACGACGGCAGCATTGATTTCGGCTACGGGGAGCTGACCGATGAGCGCAGCCGCACCTACGACACCTTCATCGGCGGCCTGCACAGTCTTTACAACGACATCGAGGCTCCGCCGGAGAGCTACAAGGGGGCCTACAGCATCAGCATGGGCCAGCGGATCCGCTACTACCTGCCGCGGATCCGCATGGTGATGGGCCTGCGTCAGGACGGCTACATGGAAGTGCTGATGAGCCGCGATGGCCTGACCCTGGAGCAGAGCAAAGACCTCGCCCGTCGCCGGGGCTATCTGGCGGCCTATATGCCCGACCATGCCTCGAAGAGTCGTTTGATCATCCCTGGGGTGAAGGGCTTCACCGAAGAAGACGCCAACTGGATCAGCGGCGGCGCTATCAGCTTTGTGCATGTGCCCTATCTGCTGCGGTTGAGCCCACGCCAGATTCCGCTGCAGGGCAATTTGATCGCGGGTCTGACGCCCAGGCTGGTGATGGATGAGGGCTGCGATGGCCCCATCGACTGTGTGTCGTCCTTCGGCAATCACCTCGCCGATCGCGCCCTGGCTGGCTTGAACCGGGTGATGGAACAGGGCGTTGAACCCCTGGCACGGATGATCTGGGGGCCCTCCAACCTCACCAGGCCGGGCTCGCCTGCGGATGCCGACGACTCCGGCGTTGATCTGGATCGTGCACCCCTCAGGGAACCCCCGATCACGGCGGATCCTTTGGTGCTGCGTGAGCAGCCGGCCGTGATCCGGCAGCTGGAGCCATCTGAACCCAATCCCGATGACAGCTCAGATAGCAGCTCAGACACCAGCTGGACAGAGCCGCAGCCGTTTGTGCCGTTGCCCCCCGATCTGCCGCCGCCGATCGTGCTCGATCAGCCGATGCTCAATCCCGCCGAGGTTCTTCTGGATGAGCCGGCTCCACCGGTGACGTCGCCGCCTGATTTGCCGCCCCTGCCGCCGGTGCCCCTCCCGGCTGACCGGAATTGAGCTTTGGACACCGTTTGGTCCTGGTGGTCGATCCCCAGCACCCAACGTCGGGTGTTGGTGGCCCATCTCGCTCAGCCCCCGACGCGCGCTGAACAGCGGGCCTTGAGTGACAGCCTCACCTGCCGGCTGTTCGCTGATGCAGGCCAGTTGGTTTCTGCGGACGACATCGGCCGCACGATCTACGGCAAGCCGCAGCTGCGTGACTCCCCACTGCACCACAGCATTTCCAACACCGGATCCTTCAGCATCGGGGTGGTGGGGCCGGATCCGATTGGCATTGATGTTGAAGCCCTGGACCGGCCGTTGCGTGTGGCGTCTGACCTGCTGAAGCGGCGCATGTTTGGTTCCTCCGCTGAAGCGACGGCCTGCCTGCAGCACTGGACGTTGATTCAGGCCTGGACGGCGAAGGAGGCCGTGTTGAAGGCAGCGGGTCTGGGGCTGGGCGGTGGACTCGCCAACGTGGCCATTGCGCCGGACGGGGCCGCGGCATGGCTGCATGGTTCGCGCTATTCCCTCAGCCTCTGGACCCAGGAGGGATTCAGCGTTGCGGTCGCTGAGGGCATCCGTGGCTAGAGGAAGGGATGGAGCATCGAGCAACAGCGTGAGATCTCTTTTGCAGCAACGTCTCGCCGGAGCCAACAACTTTCAGAAGGCGTTGATCACGTCTCTGTTTGCCTGGGTGGCCCTGGGGGTGTGGAGTTATTTGATCGTCGTGCCGATCCTTTCGGCTGTGGCGTTCCTCTGGCTCGGGGTGACGGGCTGGCTGGTGTGGCGGATCTGGCGCAAACCCGTGGGCTGAACCAGGGAATTGCAGTTCAACAACTTAGAGTTCCGGCCGGTTTTGGTTCGCGTTCGGTGGAATTCACGGTGGTGATTCTGAGTGAGCAGGTTGGCTCCTACCCAAAAATCAACTGGACGGAATGGAAAGATCGCAACCGCAAGCAGATGAAGAGTCAGGGCGATGTGTGGTCGATGGCAACACTGTCTGGAGCCACAATCTGGGATTGTTTGGACAACAACAAGATCGACCGTCTACACCTTGTGCAGTGGAAACCTGTTGATGACACGATGTATCAAGTCAGCCTGCCGCGCCGCTGAATTTTGCCTGGAAACTGTGCGTTGATAGCAATCCAACAACAAAAAAGCACCGGTTCGGTTTGAGCAGGTGCTTTCTTGTTGAGGCTGAGGATGATCTTTTTATCTTTAAAGAAGGAAGAGGAAAATCACAATGAACATGGAACCCAGCAGGAAGATCGAGTCGTCCTTCCGGTTGATATCAAAGGGCTCGTGGGGTTCTGGAATCATGGGAATGACTGCTGCAGCCGGCAAGCTAGAGGACTCGGCTGTTCGTTGGCGGTTTGATGCTGTTTCAATCGTGCGAATCCGTAAGCCGAGCCCCATTCCATCGCTCACTCATTAACACGTCTTGGAGTTGATCAACCGCAAGCTGCTTTGCAGCATTCCAGTCGTGGTCTGAGAGCCTGATCAGATATTCGTGCTGAATGCCTGAGCCTCTTTGCCTTGATGTGACGATTGAAATGTCGTCGTAGGTGATGGGGAATGAGTCGCCGGCTGGTGCTCCAAGGGCAGCCTCTGAGGCGAACAACAGAAAATCAAAAATCACTGGATTGAAATATTCTTCGCTTTCATCCAGATCCCCACAAGCCAGCATTTGTTCTCTGGTTTGTGGTGTGTAGGTCACAAATGAAAAGCAGCAGGGATCACCGGTGGCTTGCAGGTAGAGCCCTTTGAACCGACGCGTGCTCATCAATCAGCCTGCAGCCAGATGGAGGAGTTCGGATCCCAGACGGGTTTGGCGTAGGTGCCCTTCAGTTGACGTTGAGGCTGATCGATGCCCAGCTGGCCATGGCATTGGCTTGCGAATTCAATCGAGTTTTTGTGGTAGTCCTTCCAGGGCACCAAGGTTTTGCCATTCCAGATAGGCGGTAAACCTGTTTCTTTGAGCAACTGATCAAAGGCGTCAAAGTGGGCCTGCAGCTGCTCGTCTGTGAGCACAGCTTCTGGCCTCGGCACCTTTAGAGCCTGTTTGAAGGGAGCGCTCTCCATGCATGCTTCAAATCTTTGGGTGAGTTCCGCTTGATGGCTCCAGGCCTTCTGTTGGGCGACTCCAAAGACAACGAGGCCAATCAGTACGAGGCCGATCCCGATGATCGCGCTGAGATGACCAGCTGGCTCTTTAGTGTTGTCCATTAACTCGCTCCCCTCGCCAAACGTAAGAAGGGTTTCTGCTTCGAGGTCCACCACTCATGGGTTCACCTGAGCAGACTGAAACTACTTGTGCTGGTTACGGATGCGAGTGCTGCTCACGGCTGTCCTCTCAGTCGCTGCCTGTTCGCTGGTGTTGGCAACAGGGATTAAGAGCACCGAGCGTTTTACGACCCACATCGGTTCGCGGCAACCGCCAGCTGAGCTGGGTTGCGTCCAGTCAGGGCACGTTCAAACCGATGAGGGGCGTCGGCTCAAGGTTTTCAAATGTCCGATCTGATCAACCGTTAGCCGGCTTGGTCAACTTGTAGAGGTTCAAGGCGAAGAGGGCCATGCCGAAGCTGCCGAACGCAATAAGCAAGTCTTGGGTGGTGAAAGACACGACTCTCGTTACAAAACTTTGTTGACTAATGTAACGGAGACGCAGGGATGCGTCGTCAAGTCGTTCCGAGGGGGCTGTGGGCGGTCCTCTTTTTTTATGACCTACCCGTTTGGTGCCACCAAGACAGACCTCGAAAAAGCCTTTCGTCTTCCCGACGCTCCAGCGCTTGAGCAGACTCAGAAACAAGACGCTGCCGAGTTGAGCGAGTCTGAACGGTCGACGGTTCTGTTTGAGCACCCCGGCGTCTGAGGCGGCCATACTCATGGCCCAGCAGGGGATCGACCCATGGCGGTGCTTGGACGTCAGGCCATTTTTCAAGCTGTTGACCAGGGCCTGATCGCAATCACGCCCTTCAATGCCGACCATGTTGGGCCTGCATCGGTGGATCTCACCCTCGGCTCCACGTTTCGGGTGTTCCGCAAGGTGCATGAAGTGATCGAGGTTCGCGATCACACCGACTACCGCGAATGCACCGACAAGCTGGAGATCCCCGAGGGCGGGCACATCCTGATCATGCCGGGAGAGACCGTGCTGGGGATCACCCGTGAACGGATCAGGCTCGGCCCAGGTCTTTGCGGTTGGCTTGAGGGCCGGAGTCGCTTTGCTCGCCTTGGGCTGATGGTGCACATCAGTGCACCGTTCATGGGGCCGGGGATCGACAGTCAGCAGGTGCTGGAAATGAGCAACTTCGGTCCGGCCCCACTGGCGGTGGTGCCGGGCACGCTGATCTGTCAGTTCATCTTTCAGCGCATGGATGGTGAAGAGCACTACGCGGGCCGCTTCGCTGGGCAGAGCCAGAGCAGTTTTTAGGAGGGTTGCCTTTCGTCATCCTGATTACCTCCTTTGAGAGGAATTAAGTAACTCAACGTTGGCATCGAGCCGTTAACTCCCTGCACCGCAGCGGGTTTACATAACTCATCGGAGATGTACATCCTCCGCAATGTTTGCCCTTCCGATTCTCTTTAGGTTTGTCCTGTTGGCGTTCGTCGGAGCAACCGTTGCATCTGTGGCTAACTCCAAAAAAGACTTTGCCTTGCTCGCTGGTGTTTTTCTGTTGGGTCTCGGAGCCCTAGAAGCAGTCCTTGCTTTCTTTGGTGTCTAAGCCTGACGACGAGCCTTGTTTGGCAAGCGAAGTCACGCCCTTGGCAGGTGTAAACCAGCGGGAGAACCTCGGTCGTATTGGGCGCCTATCCCTTGTGACTTCAGTCTGGGCGAACCAGGTGGTTGCTGAACGGAATGGTTTGAGCTGGTCAAAAAAAAGTGAACAGGCTTTGATTGTTCCCCATCGGGAGTCCTCGGAATTGAATCTCGAATATGGGGTTGGTCAGCTCAGAGGTCTTCTTCGGCTTCCCCTTTGATCTGGCAATCACTTGTTGGGTAGGCCACGCAAAGCAGGGCAAAGCCGTTGGCGATCTGTTCGTCGTCCAAAAAGCTTTGATCCGATTGATCCAGAGAGCCACTCGAGAGCTTGCCTGCGCAGGTGGAGCAGGCGCCAGCTCTACACGAGTAGGGCAGATCCGCACCCGCTTCCTCTGCAGCATCAAGGATGTACTGATCGTCGGCACAGGCAAAGCTGGAGGAGCCTTCCGATGTGGTGATCGTGATTTGATACGAAGCCATTGGTTCATTCAATGCATGCATCAATCAAAAAAGCAATTGGATGCCTTCGCTAATGCATTCAAGGAAGACTTCGGGATCGATGTAGCAAGTCATACTGGATCGATTTCGATGTCATTGATCACTGATTTTTCAGGGCAGATTTATTGCTGATGAGGGTGTTTTGATTGAACCGCTCAACTCAGAACACCCCTGTTGCACTCAAGCAAATCAGGGTTGTGGTGAGCAGCACCCAGCCCACCAGCTGAAGCCATTGCGTAAGTGGAGTTCCCATGGCTTGTCAGTCGAGTGGGTCGTCCCAAAGGGGTGGTTCATCAAATTCTTCCAACAGCGAGTTGGCTTCTAGCTCCTTGCCGGCCAGCAGCAGTTGAATCACTTGATTCCAGATGAATCGTGTCAGGCGTTCTGACTCCTTGCCCTGATGCCCGGTCTCGAACTTGATCGGAGGCACATCACCCGTGTCGTCGTGAAATCGTGAGATGAGCGACACAGGATTGGGCGCATCAACTGTTCAGTCGTAACTCTCCTGGTTCGACGGTTGGCGTATCAACTGACTCCGTTTGTTCGCACACGTTGAAAGCCAAACAAGGCCTCGCCATGGGTAACCCAGCAGCGCATGCTCGAAGCATGCAACCCAAAACATCGGAAGGCTTAGAGGTTCTCGCGGCTGTTGTTGTCACCGCCGGCCTGGTGGCAGGCAACCTCGTGCTGTTTTCGCCGTTGCGTGTGGACAACCGCGTGCAGCCTGCCCCGGCATCGCAAACGGCGGAAAGCCCTTAGCGCTTGAACACGCCGTTGCAGTCGCCTGGAGCAGGTTTCACAAAGCAGTGCCCCTCCGGCGACCAGTAGCCCAGGGCCGGAAAGACCAGACCTTGGGCCCGCGCTTCGGCATTCACCGCATCAACGCCTTGAGCCTAGATCAGCACGTTGCCCTCGCAATCCACCAGGTCAAGAAAATCCATTTCCTTGGTTTCAGCCGTGGGGTTCGCATGGCCTTGTAGGGGAACAACAGCCACCACGCAGGCCATCAGCAAAAAGCGCAACATTGGACTGAGAAGGGAGAACGAGGGATCAGTTATTGACAACCACCGGTGTGCCGACCTTGATGCGGTTGTACACCTGAATCATGTCGTCGTTCAGCATGCAGATGCAGCCCAGGCTGACGGCGGCTCGCAACTTCACCTAGTTGGGCCAGGCCGTGCCGTGGATGGCGTATTTACCCGTGCCGATCTGCACATAGGCCACGTAGCGCAGGTCTACAGGATTGCTTGGGCCGGGGGCGATGACCTTGCCTTTCTTGTGATACACCGGCTGCGGGTCCATTTTGGTCACCGCATAGCTGCCCGGCGGTGTTGGCGATTCCGGTGCGCCGATGGCGACGGGGTATTTGCCAATCACCTTCCCATCGTCGAGCAGGGTGAGATATCGCTCTTTTAGGCTGATCTGGATGGGGGTCTCAGCCTGCGCTGGAACAGCGGCCATGCCGGCCAGGCCCAATGCTGTCGTCAACAGGAG
>ENA-OSEY01001759-OSEY01001759.1-marine-metagenome-genome-assembly--contig:-NODE-1759-length-14564-cov-22.670601_pt1 | contig 14564 bp, 16 predicted proteins | sample MGYA00248465_ERZ534230 | MGnify/ENA primary metagenome ERZ534230 (study PRJEB26409, sample SAMN06344110) | marine metagenome | isolation source: Sea water from surface | place: Atlantic Ocean:Southern...
CTTCTAGATCATGGAATGATTGATATGGTTGTGCATCGAAAAGAATTAAGCCAAACACTTTCAAAAGTTTTATCATTTGTAAAAAAATAAATCCTTGAAAGATCCTATTTTTCAAAGGCTACTAAATCTTCACCCCAAGTTTTCAGATTTATCTTTGGGAAGAATAAAAAAACTTTTAAATAAAATAGATTTTGATGAAAATTTGCTTCCAAAAGTTATTCATATAGCCGGCACCAATGGCAAAGGCTCTACAGCAGCTATTTTAAAATCAATTCTGAATCACCATGGTTATTCAACACATGTATACTCCACACCTCACTTAGTAAATTTTAATGAGAGAATACAATTAAGATCTAAAAATATCTCTAATCAAAAATTATTAAAATATTTGAAGTTATGCGAAAATAAAAATCAAGGAAATTTAATTACATTTTTCGAAATTACAACTGCAGCAGCGTTTAAAGCTTTTCAAGATCACAAAGCTGACTATTTAATCTTAGAGGTAGGACTTGGGGGTAGGTTTGATGCTACAAATATTTTAAAAAAAACGAAGTATGCAGCTATTACTCCTATATCTTTAGATCACCAAGATTATTTAGGAAATTCTTTGAACCAAATTGCATTTGAAAAATTAGGCATTTTAAATTCCAAAAGCATAATTTTTATTAATCGACAGAAAACAAATGTTATGAAATTTATTAAATTGCAATTAAAAAAAAGAAAATTAAATGCTGAATTATTTAATAATCATTGGAAAATAAAATCTAATTTTTATTTGTCTGATGATACAAAAGTTAATTTGTCAAAATTAAGTTTGCTAGGATCACATCAATTAATTAATGCTGGATTAGGAATACATTTGGCTAAAAATATTTTAAAAGAAAAATTTGAAATAAAAAAAACAGAAAAAGCTTTAAAAAATTGTGTGTGGCCTGGAAGATTGCAAGAAATTAAAGGTGGACTATTAAATAAAAAAATAAAGAAATCTAAAAATATTATTTTAGATGGGTTTCATAATATTGATGGCATGAAAGCATTTCTGGCATCATTACCAAAAAATAAAAAAATTCTTATTTGCTCTTTTTTAAATAATAAAAAATACATTCGAATGCTTTCTAACTTATCAACACGCTTCGCTAAAATAATTGTTGTGAAGATGAACGAAGAGAATTCTATTACTGAAGATTTATTACCTAAAAACCTCAAACTCTATTTTGCAGATTCATTAATAGAGTCATTCAAAACCATTAATAAATATTCATCAAAACAGACTTCTGTTTATTTTGGAGGATCTTTGTATTTTATTGGAGAAGTATTAAAATTGAACCAATCAAAAGCTTAGATTTATCAATAAATTAAATTCTCCTATAACCAAGTGTGTAAGTAATAATAATCCCCCAATTATGTGGATAATTTTAATGATCTAATTTTTTCAGATAGGGTAAATAATATTAACTAACCTTAATCCTCCAACCATTCTTGTGGTTAATCTGCAAGAATGGTTATCCTCTAACCTTTGATTTATTTTTCAAGTATAACAAAAGAGCTAATGTTTCGTATGCAATTTTCCAGATTTGTCTTAGTAATGGCAACTTTAAAAAAAATGACAAATACCTCCATCTAGGCAATGTATCCCATAAGACGAGAAAAGACTCTGAACCAGAAATTATTTTTCCATCATGGTATACGTGCATTCTTCTAAATAAATCTTTTTTAGAAAGATGTTTTATATGCTCATCTTTATTTTTTGATATATCAACATAATTGATATCACAGGTTTTCTTTTTATAATGATTAATTTCAGCATTGCAAATATTACACGATCCATTGAAGTAGACTTTCATTTTAATTTACAGAAGGAGGCATAGAACCATCTTTAAATAGATCATAACCCTTTAAAACAGCAGGTCTATGTGAAATTTGATCGTACCATCTCAATAAATTCTTATGATTTTTCAATCCAATATCATGAATTGGATGTCTAGCAATCCAAGGAAATGTTGCAATATCTGCAATTGAATATTCATCTGCTAAATATTCGTTACGAGATAAATGATCATCTAAATTTTTATATATGGTCTCTGCAATTTTAAAATATCTTTGTTCCCCAAACTCACTTTTACCGGAATTGTAATGATGAAATTGATGATGCTGGCCTAACATTGGACCTACATATCCCATCTGGGCCATCAACCACTGTGTTGTTAAATTTTTATTTGATCCATAAAACTGTCCAGATAAATTTGCCAAGTAAATTAGAATAGCACCAGACTCAAATATTGTTTGGTTATCATGTCTTAAAACAGGAATTTTTGAAAAGGGAGAAATTTTTTTAAAATCCTCATCAAATTGTTCACCTTTATTTAAATTTATAAGAGTTACATTATAACTTTCATTAATTTCCTCTAACATAATTGAAATTTTTCTTGCATTAGGAGTAGAGTCTGCGAATAACTCAAACATTTAAATTAAGCTCATAATATACTTATGAACAAAATATCCGATTACTAGCAAGGCTATTCCAATCAGGTAAATAAGCCAAAAATTCATATTAAGATTTTTAGCGAAGAAAAAAGGTAAGAAAAATAAATAAGAAACAGGAACTCCAATAAGGATACTTTTCGCAAATATTACAGTATTTTCAGTGTTTTTATGCTCCAAAAAAGAAAAGACAATTGCGAGAATACTAGCAATCGGAAGAGCAATAATAAATCCAGATAACTCAGGTTTTTTTCCAGATAACCAACTTGCAAATGCAATCACAAAGGCAGCTAAAATAATTTTTAGTATAAAAATCATTATTATTTATTTTATACTAATTAATAAAAATTAAAGATTATTTTCGGGCACTAAGAAAGTTGTAGATGCCCATACGCTATGCCAAATGGGTTCTTTTTTCTCTGGATTTCCCTTAACAGGGTGTATTACAACAGAGTCCAAAAGATATTCTTTGCCTGGTTCTATTTTAAAATTAAATTTTCCTTTATCATCTGTTCTAATGCTAGAAATAGCTAATTTGGAGTTTTTATATTTAGAAAAAATTGTAACAAGGTTGTTTTTCAGTGGTCTTTTTTTGTAATACAAAGTAGCGGTAATTTGATTTGAGTCTAAAGCTTTATATGGATTTTGATCTAAAACAAATTCAAATAAAAGTCCTGTTTTTTTATCATTTCCATCATTGCCTTTAATTGCAATAAGAGATTTTGCATAGCGTCTGTAACTCTCTACAAAATTAGACTCTGGAAACCCTTTATCTTTATGAAGGTTGATTAGATTTTGATAACCTTTTTCTTTAACAAAATCCTCAAATTTTTCAAATTTTTTATAATTTACTAACTTATCTGTTGTTTCATGAAAAATAATTAATAAATTTTCTAAATCAGTATTCGTCTCAATCGCAGGAACATCACCAAGTATACCTTTTACCTTTTCTTTTTTATTTTTAGTGCCAGATAATATTTTAAAAGATTTAAAATCTTTTGGGTTATACATTAATGCCATACCTTGAAATTCTTGCCCTACTCTCAGATGAGCTGTTATCAGACTATCTTTTGATTGATATTGGCTAGGCTCGATCCAAAATTCATGAGTATTTGAATTTATAGAATATGTAGTTAGGAGTAAAAAAATATAAAGAATTCTTAAACGAACTTTGGTAAACATGACTTAATGATAAGATACTTATTCTTTTTATTACTTATATCTAGCGCTCCTCTGTACTCACATGAAATTAAACCTGCGATTGTGGATATTACCATTTTAGAGGGAAAAGCTTCAATCGAATTTAAATTAAATGCGGAAACTATCTTATCTGAGATAGATGCCTCCGTTTATGATGACACAAATAACTCTCCACAATTTCAAAAATATGATGAATTAAGGTCACTTTCTGCCAGTGAAATTGAAAAATTAGTGTTGGAAGATAAGTTTAATTTTCTTAACAAGATTAAGATAATTAGTGGTGATGAAGATGTTGGGCTTGTTTTAAATAAGGTTACAACATTTGAGGAAGAAAATAGTGAGCTACCAAGAAATACTATTCTGAATTTAGATTTAGAACTAACAGACTCTTCGTTTAGTATTCAATTTAACAAGAAATTGGGGCCTGTTGTAATAAGACAATTTGAAGACTCTACCAAAGAGACTGCACTATTAACAACTTATTTACAGCCAGGAGAAAAATCTCCTCTTTTATCAAATCAATCACAATCAACTGCTGGAAACACAATTATTGAATATTTAATTTTAGGTATAGAACACATTGTTCCAAAAGGGCTAGACCATATTTTATTTATTATAGGCATCTTTTTTTATGCTCTCAAATTTAAACCTTTATTACTTCAAGTTACAATGTTTACGGTAGCTCATTCAATTACTCTTATTCTTGCTAGTTTTAATTTGATTTTTATACCTGCTGCCATTGTAGAGCCATTAATAGCATTATCTATAAGTTACGTAGCAATAGAAAATATTTTTCAAAAGCGTTCAACCTTACTTCGTTATTTAATAATTTTTATTTTTGGTTTAATTCATGGTTTAGGCTTTGCTTTTGTACTTGGAGATATTGGGCTAAATACTGGTCAACTTGTTTTAAGTTTAATTTCATTTAACATTGGTGTAGAAATTGCTCAGATAGCAATTATTATCTTAGCATCTATTATTTTTATAATACCTTCACGTCAAAGTTGGTATAGAGCATTTTTGCAAATACCTATTTCCGTAACAATTTCAATGATTGGTTTATATTGGTTTATTGAGAGAATATTCTTTTAAAAATTTATTTTAATAGAGCCAAGAACTGATAGAGATTTATCAGTAATCACCATTTCTCCTGAACTTGGATAATAGTCAAGAAAGCCTCCTACAATTACATAATGGGTTATAAAAATTAAATTACCCTGACTGTTGTCCCAATTTTTTATGAATTGATATAAGTCAGACATTTGTTTTGAGTGATTTTTTTGATAATTAGCTGAAAATGTTGAATTTAAGGCACTTAGATTTTCAAAATTCCCAAAAGCCAGACGCGCAGTATCTTCGCAACGACACCATTGACTCGAATAAACAGAGTCTATTGGAATAGAATATTCAGAGAATAATTTGCCCATTATTTTTGATTGATTAATTCCTTCTTCGTTTAAATTTCTTTGTGTTGAACAATCGTATAAATCGAAGTTTTTGGGATCACCTCCTCCAGGGGCATATGCATGACGAATAAAAACTACTTTTCCGCCCTCTTTTAATAATTCCCAACTTGTTGTTTCATCGGATAAAGAATTAAATGTAAAAAAAAGAGAAATTAAGAAAAAGAAATTAACAATTTTCATTGTTGTGAGAGGTATTGATAATATGCCTGTTTTTTTACATCGTTCCAATATTGATCTGCCTCTTCAGCTGTATATTTTCCGTAAAGTTGCATCCAAAGATCAGTTGTCACTAAAGATAAAGCTTCCTCTTTTTCTTTCCACTCATCATAGAACCAAGGGTCTAAAGAGGGATCAACTCCTTTTTGTGAAAAATAATTGACCTCTTCTTGAATTCCCCCTATGTCTATAATCATTGTTTTAGGAGAAAACTCTACATCTTCAAAAAAACGTATACGTGCGATATCTTCTTCTCTTAACCCTTTAACCACTATACCTTCAACACCAGAATAATTTTCACCAAAGATTATTACAGGGAAGTTTTCATTAACGACTAAACGCAATTCACTTTTCGGTGCAAAAGCTGGGATTATTTTTAAGTGATCAGTTTTTCCTCCTATAACCTTCTCTAATATTGAAATTGAGCGAAGAGTGCCGTAAAAAAAATAGTTATTCATATTAGTTTTAGAAAAATTCTGTAAGAGCTGCTTTTTTTATCTTCATTTCACGAAGGAGTATGCAAATTTGTTCAAGAATTTCAACACTATTTGGTGTATCACTGTGAACACACACTGAATGAATATTTGTTTTTAGAGTATCGCCATTACGTGAAATAATTCCCCCTTGAATAAGCATGGCTTTTACGTGTTCCCTGGCGCTGTTAGGATCTGTTATCAGAGAGTCATTAATAGATCGAGGTGTTAAAGTAGCATCATCCTCATATGTGCGATCTGCAAAAACCTCAAGGGCAGTGGGTATGTTGCAATTCATACCAATTTTAGCAAGTTCACTTAAAGCTGGTGCAAGTAATATTATTGATGGGTAATTTTTTTTTAAAAAATCTACTATTTCACTAGAAAGGTCTTGGTCGACGCAAGCCATATTACTCAAAGCCCCATGAAGCTTAACATGTGTTATTGGAAAATTAATATCAGAGGCAAGATTATGGATAAACATTAATTGGTCTTTGACAATTTCTTGGATTAGTTTTTTGTTCCAATTAGTTTTTGTGCGCCCAAAATTATCTCTATCTAAAAAAGAAATATGTGCACCAACTGAAACACGTTTTGTTTTACAGTAACTTAGTGCTTTGAAAACAACGTCTTTTGATCCTCCATGATATAAACATGAAAGATTAGCAGAGGCAATTTTATTTATTAGCTGCATATCAATAGTATCAAAGAAACTAAGATCTTTTTCTGCGATATCAGAATTTAAATTAATTTTATTCAAATGCACCAAAGTTACATTATGATATTAGCGTGTATTTCAAAGGAATAAATTCTTATGGAGATCGGGGTTTAGTCTTAGATTTTGGAAATGAAACCTCAAAATCTATATCACAGGAGGTAAATGAGGCATTTTTAAATATTTCAAACCTTAATCTTCAATCACTAAACATTGTTCCCTCATTTAATAAAATTGTTGTAATTTTTGAAAATTCTAAAATACGAGATCAAAACAAAGACAAAATTAGTATGGAAATGAGAGATACAAACTCTCAAACTAACAAAAAAGTCACTAAAACATGGGAAATACCGGCATGTTATAATGAAGATTTTGCTTTAGATATAAAGATCATCCAAAAACTACACCAGATTACAAAAGAAGAGGTTATCAATCTTCACTCATCAGTTCGTTACTATACATATTATATAGGCTTCATGCCGGGATTTCCATATTTAGGGGATGTTCCCTCCCAATTAATCACACCGCGGTTAGCTACTCCAAGGGTAAAAATTCCTGCTAGATCCATTGGCATAGCAAAAAACCATACCTGTATATATCCAAAAGTTTCACCTGGAGGTTGGAATATAATTGGACAAATACCATTTGATATTTTTGATTTACAAAGTTCTTACCCTTCCCTTTTTCTTCCAGGTGATGAAGTAAAATTTTACTCCGTATCACTTTCAGAGTTTGAAAAAATTAGAAAATATAATTTTTCATTAAATGAATTGATCAAGGAATACTCGTCATGAACTCAATCATAATCACTCGTGCAGGGACTCATTCAACGATTCAAGACTTTGGAAGATTTCAATATCAGCACTTAGGAGTTTCACCAAGTGGAGCAATGGACCAAAGAATTATTACAGAGCTACAAAAAATTATACCCAATCATCAAAATCAATTTCTAGAATTTGCTTATGTGGGGCCTTCAATAAAAGTAAAAGAAGGATCTGTTAAGATTTGTGTTGGTGGTAATTGTAATATGAGTATTCAGAAAAATAACAACAGCCAGCTTGAGTGCCAGCCCTATAAAAGTATTAATTTATTTGAGGGCGATGAATTGATTATTCACAATACAATAGACTCAGTATATGGATACATAGCTTTTGAGCATGGACTTGGGTTAGAGCCTTGTCTTAATAGCTACTCTACTGACACAAAAGCAGGAATAGGTTCGATTAATCGACCTTTAAATGATGAAGATATATTTCACATTAGCAAAGATGTAAGCTCTTGGGATCTTATCTCTATACCAAAACCTGATTTAGAAAAGGTAACCAATTTCAAAGTTTATCCCGGTCCTCAACTTCAATATTTCTCAGACAATACTCTACAATCTTTTATTAGCGGTGTTTTTACAATAACTAATCAAAGTGATCGAATGGGTATCAGGCTCAAAGGTGAGAGTCTCATTAGTTCTAAGTCTCATGATATTTTGTCTGAAGGAATATTACCTGGGTCTATTCAAGTGCCAAGTGATGGGCAACCCATTGTATTAATGCGGGACATTCCTTGTACTGGCGGGTATCCAAAAATTGCAATTTTAAATGAAGTGGATATTTCAAGAATCTCTCAGCTCCCCCCTGAAACCAAAATCACCTTCGATTTACAAACAATCTATTAGCACAGATTTTATGTATAATTAAAAGTGAAAATCTCAAGTGTTCAAGATCTAATACCAATATCGAAAAATTCGAATAGCTCCATGTTATCAAGACATGATGCACTGGAAAAATTCAATTCTTTTAATCCTGCTCTCTATGCAAAAACAAGAAACTTTTTGAATGGACAAATTTCAAGATTATCAGCCCATATAAAATATGGAATCATCACTAACAAAGAGCTCTATCAATATATTCGAGACAAATATAATTTTGTTGAGAGTGAAAAGTTTATTCAAGAATTAGCATGGAGAGATTTTTGGAGAAGCTATGCCTACCATCATCCTGATCAACTATGGACAGATGTAGAAGAATATAAAACTGGATTTCAAGCTCAAGAATATCAAGATAACTTGCCTGAGGATGTTATGTCAGCAACAACACCAACACAGATTATTAATATTTTCATCGAGCAACTCACTAGCACTGGGTACCTTCATAACCATGCACGTATGTATTTGGCTTCTTATATTATTCACTTTAGAAGAGTGAAGTGGCAAGCTGGAGCGAAGTTTTTTATGAGTCATTTACTGGATGGAGATATTGCAAGTAATAACTTCTCTTGGCAGTGGATCGCGAGTACCTTTGCAGGAAAACCTTATATATTTAATTTAGAAAATGTTCACAAATACTGTCACAAAAGCATAGATATTATACCTGAGAAGAATAGAGAAATAGATGGCAGCTATGAAGAAATTAGCTCGAGGCTCTTTCCCAATTTATGAACTTAATTTATTTATATGACGAGTTTATGAGAGTGCCAGCCGGTATTGAGGGTAATCCTGTTTACATCTTTGATGATACTTTAACTGAAGGCTATGAGCTTAGTGACAAAATCATTGAAAATAGATACTTTTTAGCCAAAGAGGCAGGGGCTGAAATCTATAGAGGTAATACATATGAGATATTGCAAGAAATTCATAACCAAAACACCATATCCAAAATTATAACAAAATCTACTTTTAGACCTATTTACCAAAATTTATTTCAAAAATTAGGTGAAAAATATGATTTAGAGCAGTTACCCGATTACTTCTTATTGCAGGAGAATTATCTTCATCCAGCAAAAAGATTTTTTCAGTATTGGAACAAAATTAAGAAAAATTTAAAATATTAGTCATGGCTGAGAAATGCAAATATTGCGAGGGAGAGTTATCAGTCATGGACAGTGTGTATATTGAATCTGAAATTCGAACAGCACCTAAGAAAGTTCAAAATTTAATTAAAAGTCATCATAATCTTGTCTGTTACATGTGTTATAAAAAACTAAAAGCTATTAAAGTGATAAATACTGAAGATAAAAATAAAAAATTAAATTAAAGATTTTTTACTGTTTCTCTTAACTCGTACTTTTGAATTTTACCAGTTGATGTTTTTGGTAGGACCTGAAATACAAAAGTTTTAGGCATTTTAAAACCAGCTAAGTGCTCTCTGCAAAATTTCTTTAACTCATCTTCTTCTACTGTTTGACCTTCAATTAACTCTATAAAAGCACAGGGTGTCTCACCCCATTTTTCATCAGGTCTAGCAACAACTGCTGCTAATGATACTGCAGGGTGCTTTGTAATAATATTTTCAATTTCTACAGATGATATATTTTCACCACCACTAATAATGATATCTTTTGATCGATCTTTAACTTGAATATACCCACTAGGGTGCATTACTGCTAAGTCGCCCGAATGAAACCATCCACTTTTCATCGACTCTTGAGTAGCCTCTTCATTTTTGTAGTACCCCATCATGACAGTATTTCCTCGGATCATAATCTCCCCCATGGTTTTTCCATCGGAAGGGACAGGTTCGAGGGTTTCTGGGTTCATGACCGATACCATTTCTGTGTGTGGATAGCGAACTCCTTGATAGGCTTTTAGCTCAGATCGCTTTTCATCTGCTAAGTTATCCCAGTCCTTATTCCAAGCACAATGAACAACATGACCGTAAGTTTCAGTCAGTCCATATACATGCATAACCTCAAAGCCTAAAGACTCCATTTTTTGAAGAATTGAACTAGGAGGCGGTGCACCAGCAGTCATAACATAAACCTTATTTTTCAGTGCTTTTTGATCATCTGCAGGGGCATTTGCTATCATATTTAATACGATAGGAGCACCTCCAAAGTGAGTCACCTCATATTTATCAATTAATTCAAAAATTTCTTTAACAACTATATTTCGTATAAATATTACACGGGCATGGAGCATCGCCAAAGTCCATGGATACCCCCAGCCATTACAGTGAAACATTGGCACTGTATATAAATAGGTGAGCCGGTTAGGCATATTCCATGCAGTGATACTTCCCATTGACATTAAATAGGACCCTCTGTGATGGTACACAACACCTTTTGGGTTTCCTGTCGTTCCAGATGTATAGTTAAGCGAAATAGCCTGCCACTCATCATCAGGTCTTATCCATTCAAACCCCTCATCACCTGTTTGCAGGAAGCTTTCGTACTCTAATTTTCCGATTGCTGGAATATCTCCTAAACCTGCTTGCTTGTCATCAATATCAATAACGATGATCTCTCGTTTAACTTGAGCAATAGCGTCAATTGCTACATTGTGAAACTGTCTATCCACTATAAAAACTTTACAATCACTATGGTCTAGTATGTAGGCGACTGTTCTAGTGTCTAAGCGAGTATTGATTGTATTAACAACCCCTCCAGTCATAGGAACAGAATAATGCGCTTCAAATAATTCAGGTGTGTTTGCTGCCATAATAGAAACAACATCACCTTTGCCAATTCCAACTTTGGTTAAGGCACTAGCAAATCGGGTACATCGATCGTAAACCTGTCTCCAAGAGTATTTTCTCTCTTTATATACTATGGCTTCATAGTCGGGGTATACGTCTTTTATTCGATCAAGGAAACTGATGGGAGTTAAAGGAACAAAGTTTGCATCATTTTTATGCATTCCCTGTTCAAAATTATTCATTAGTTTTTTAGCCTTCTCCCCGTAGACAACATTGCATGGATCCTATCCCTCGTCTTATTGGATTGTATTAAATTTATCAAAGACTGTCGCTCTAAATTATAAAGATCAGCTTCCGACAATTCTTTTGATTTAGTTGTATCACCCCCGCTAAGTACGGTTGCTAAATGAAGACCAATATCAACATCATAGCCAAAAATGATCTTTTTTTGCTCTAAATCCAATAAAACTTGGTGCATTTTCTCTTTTACCTCAGGTCCGCTTAGTGTGAACTTTGGCTTTTCAGGAGCTGAATATCCATTCTTTAATAATGATACTTGATTAAAGGCCTCCACAAGAAGATTATCTCTATTCAATACAAAAATATCATCATCTAGAAAAAATTTATGCTTTTTAGCTTGCAATGGGGAATGGGCCATTAGGCCATATCCTATAATATCAAATACTTGAAGAGCTGCTTGATCATGGTCATTTACATATTTTTTGTCTTGTACCCATCTCCATAATAATTCTTTACACCCACCACCGCCTGGAACAAGGCCAACACCTGTTTCTACTAAACCTAAAGTACTATTCATGTGAGCAACCATCTTAGAAGTTTGACATGCTACTTCAAAACCACCACCAATAGCTAATCCAGCTACGGCACTAACTGTTGGTTTCGATGCATATTTCATTTTCATACATGCAGATTGAAAATCAGATAGGTATTTATCAATACCTTTCCAATCTTTCACGTCAGCTAAACCAATCATGGTATTTAAATCAGCACCTGCAGAAAAATTCATAGCCTCATTATAAACTACAAGCCCTTGATAATTATCTTGCTCAAGACGGTCTACTGACTCCTCTAAAATTTTCATGGCATCTGCGTTCAAAGCATTAGCCTTGGTGTGAAATTCACAACATAGTACCTTCTGTTCTCGAGGCTCATCATTAAATTGCCATATAGTGGCAGCGAAGTTTTTAGATAAAGGGTTAGCATATTTCTTGTGATCACCTAATCGGCGAACACCCTCTCCTCTAGAGATAAACTTCATACCTGCCTCATGATTATAGGCCCGTGAGGAAGCTGAGTCGTAAGGCTCTTGTTTTAGCTTAATCATAGTTGTCAACAACTCAGGAACATCTTGTTTTTCATCTTGAAGTCGTTGGACAAATTTGGTGAGCCCGTATTCATTTAATAATTCAAATGGCCCTTCATTCCAGTTAAATCCCATGCGAAGAGCGTCATCTATATCTGTTACCCTTGATGAAACTTCAGGAATACAAAAAGCGCTATAATTAATGATTTTTGCTAGAACTGCAAAAGCATATCGACCATACTCACTATCATCATCAAGGAGTGCTTTGATGCCCTCTTTCTCAACTCTTCTTGCGATTTCTAAATCTACTTTATCAAAATCGTAATAACTCATATCTGACGTGTTCATGGCTTTGACGTGTTCATCGCCATCAACAATTGTTGTTTGATAAAAACCCCCAGGGCCCTTATTTCCATTAAAACCTTTTTCAAGTAACTGTTCGACTAGAGGATGAGGTTTCACCACATCCATAAAAGGATCATTTTCTTGTAATTCTTTTTTAAAGCTTGCAAGCACATCTTTCATCAAATCAATTCCTATGAGATCATAGAGTCCAAAAACACCTGTTTTAGGAATTCCTAAAGGTCGTCCAAATAAAGCATCTGCGATTTCTACTGGAAGGCCTCGTTCTAAAGCCTCATACATTGCCACTTGCATCGCGTACACACCAATTCGATTGCCAATAAAACCAGGAGTATCATTACAATTCACAATTCCTTTACCTAGCTCATTTTTACAGAAATCACGAAGTCCGTCCATCTTGTCTTTATTCATGGTTGGTGTTTCAACGATCTCTAATAATCTCATAAATCGGACAGGATTAAAAAAGTGAGTAATACAAAAGTCTGTTTTCATGCTATCAGACATCTCTTGTGTCAGAATTGAAAGAGGAATTGTCGAAGTATTAGATGAAATAATAGAGTTGGGGCTGCGAACTTTATCAATTTGGGAGTAAAGTTTGTGTTTGATATCAATACGCTCAACAACAGCTTCGATAACCCAATCTGCATCTTTGATCTCATTAAAATCATCATCGAGATTACCTGGTTTGATATGATCAATTCTAGATCTTTCCACTAATAGAGGCGGATCTGACTTTTTGATAATATCAATGGCATTTTCAGAAATTTGGTTGGGTTTGTCTTTGCCTTTGAGATCAAGCAAAACTACTTGGCGGTTAGAATTAGCCAAGTGAGCAGCGATACCTGAACCCATTGTACCTGCACCAATTACAACAATTTTCTTAAAAGTATTCATATTAAGGCCGAGATCATAACAAAAACAGCCCCCGTGTTAAGGAGTAATCGACCCCAATTCCCAAATATTTTGACACAACGAAAAAGGGCTAATAAATAATAATTTTTTATTAATGTTTTAAGATTTTGAATTTTCTTTTGATCTTGAAGACAACCTCTTAGGAGTAAAAAGTATATGATATACTAATAATATTTACTAAGGTTCTTTAAATGAAAATTGAAAATGAATGATACTCAAAATTTATCATCTCTTATTTGGGGCACAGCAGACGATGTTCTTAGGGGTATGTTTAAACCCAGTGAATATGGAAGAATTATTCTCCCATTTGTTGTACTTAGAAGATTAGATTGTGTTTTAGAACCTCAAAAAGATAAAGCATACGAATTATATGAAAAATATAAGAAAGATTTAAAAGATCCAACTTCTGTAATACAAGGACAACTTAAACTACCTTTTTTTAATTATTCAAAGTACGACTTACTTAGATTAAAAAGTGATCCCAATAACGTGTATAAAAATTTTGAAAATTACATAAATGGATATTCTAAAAATGTATTAGATATTATTGAAAATTTTCAAATAGATCCTTTAGTTACAAAATTAAACAAAAATAAAAAACTTTATCTCTTAATTGATAAGTTCACCGAGTTTGATTAGCATCCAGATAAAGTTGACAATCATATGATGGGTTCAATTTATGAAGAACTATTAAGAAAGTTTTCAGAAATGTCTAACGAGGAAAGTGGTGATCATTTTACACCTAGAGATATTGTTAAACTTTTAGTTTCATTAGTATTTGGAGGGAATAAAGAAAACTTAAAAGGGGAAGGAAAAATTAGATCTGTTTATGATCCATGCTGTGGAACAGGTGGAATGTTAACAATTGGCAAAGAATGGATTCTTGAAAATATTAATAAAAAATTAAAAGTGGAATTATTTGGTCAAGAGTTAAATGATGTAACTTATGCAATTTGTAAATCTGATTTTTTAATGGCAGATGAAAATCCTGAGAATATTAAAGGTCCA
>ENA-OSEY01001761-OSEY01001761.1-marine-metagenome-genome-assembly--contig:-NODE-1761-length-14557-cov-2.452348_pt1 | contig 14557 bp, 13 predicted proteins | sample MGYA00248465_ERZ534230 | MGnify/ENA primary metagenome ERZ534230 (study PRJEB26409, sample SAMN06344110) | marine metagenome | isolation source: Sea water from surface | place: Atlantic Ocean:Southern...
GGGTAAATATCTTGGCAGTACAGTCCAAGTAATCCCGCATGTGACTGATGAAATTAAAACTCTCATAAAAAGAGGATCTAAGGGTGCAGATATATCTTTTGTTGAGGTTGGGGGCACTGTTGGTGATATAGAGTCTCTTCCATTTCTAGAGTCTATCAGGCAGTTGAATATGGAAATGCAAGATAGTCATACTTTATTTATTCACTTAACTCTTTTGCCTCTTGTGGAAGTAACAAACGAGATTAAGACTAAGCCAACGCAGCATTCTGTAAAAGAATTAAGATCCATAGGGATACAACCTGATGTTTTATTATGTAGGGCTAAAAATAGAATCGATAATCATATTAAAAATAAAATATCTTTATTCACTAATGTTCATAAAGATGCAGTCTTTTCAGCCCAAGATGCATCCACAATATATCAAATACCGATCGAGTATAAAAATCAAAAAGTTGATGACTATATCTTGAAAAAATTAAGACTTCCGCATAAGAAATCTGTGATTAAACCATGGGTAACATTTACAAATAAACTAAAAAAATGTAAGAGAAAAGTAAGAATTGGAATGGTTGGCAAGTATGTTGAATTAGCTGATTCCTATAAATCTCTTAATGAATCTCTTCTTCATGCGTCTGTTCATAATGATACTTCCCTTGAAATTGAATTTATTGATTCAGAAGATATTAAAAAATCAAACATGAAAATGCTAAATAATCTTCAGGGAATTGTAGTCCCAGGCGGATTTGGTAATAGAGGCGTAAATGGTAAAATACTCACCGCTTATCATGCACGTACAAATAATATTCCATATTTAGGGATTTGTTTAGGAATGCAAATATCAGTAATAGAATTTGCCAGAAATGTTTTAGGACTCAAAAAGGCTAATAGCACAGAGTTTGATCTTAATACTCCTCATCCTGTTATTTCTCTTGTTTCTGAGTGGGAAGATTATAAGAAAGGCAAACTTAAAGGTAATATTGAACAACTTGGTGGCACTATGAGACTGGGTGCACAAAAATGTAAGCTCGTAAAATCATCATTGGCACATACACTCTATAAAAAGAATGTCATTACCGAAAGGCATAGGCACAGGTATGAGGTTAATAATAGCTATATCAATAAATTCAATAATACAGATTTGTTATTTTCTGGGTATTCAGGAAATAAAGATTTGATGGAGATTCTGGAGCTAAAAAATCATCCTTGGTACTTGGCTAGTCAATTTCATCCAGAATTTACGTCATCACCTATGAAAGGACATCCGCTCTTCAATAGCTTTATTAAAACTGCATATGACACAAAATAAATATAAACTTGTTTCAACAGAATATTTTACATTCATTTCTGGTCCTTGTGCTATTGAATCCGAAAAAATGGCTATGATGACCGCTGAGTTCTTAAAAAATATCTCTGAAAAGTTGAATATAAACTTTATATATAAATCATCTTTTGATAAAGCCAATAGATCTTCTGTTGAATCGAAAAGAGGTGTTGGTATTACTAAAGGACTAGAGATATTAAATAAGGTTAGAAATGAATTTAATATTCCTGTCTTAACTGATGTACATGAATATACTCCATTTGATGAGGTAGCTGATGTGGTTGATGTCCTTCAAACACCAGCCTTTCTATGTCGACAAACCGATTTTATAGTTAAGGTAGCAAGTACAGAAAAACCGATAAATATAAAAAAGGGTCAATTCATGTCGCCAGAAGAAATGAAATTCGTTGTTAAAAAAGCACAATCAACTGGTAATAAAAGTATATATTTATGTGAAAGAGGATATATGTTTGGGTATAATAACCTTGTTTCTGACATGAGATCACTTGTAGTCTTGAAGGAGAACGATTGTCCTGTAGTTTATGATGCATCTCATTCGGTTCAGAGACCGGGCGCAAATAATGGTGCTTCTAGCGGCGATAGAAGGTATATTTCTCCTCTAGCAAAGGCTGCTACAGCAGTTGGTATAGATGCATTATTTATAGAATCACACCCAGATCCATCAAGTGCAATTAGCGATGGCGATAATTGTTTAAATATCAATGATATAGAGGGATTACTGAAAGAAGTTATAAAAATTCGCAACGCTGTAAAGAACTAACATCAGGGAAGTTTAATGAATAAAATTAAAAAAATTATAGGACGTCAGATTATTGATTCAAGGGGAAATCCTACATGTGAAGCAGATGTAATACTTGAAAATGGTATAGTAGGGCGGGGCGCAGTCCCATCAGGAGCATCTACTGGAAAACTGGAGGCTTTGGAGCTAAGGGATAACAATGCCGATAATTATGATGGGAAATCAGTATTAAATGCCATATCAAACATAAATCTTGAAATTTCATCCAAAATTGACCCCAATTATGAGTTCACGCAAGAATCATTCGATCATTTTTTAATTGATTTAGATGGTACGCCAAATAAGGAGAGATTAGGTGCTAATGCAATACTTGCAGCAAGCATTGCATTTGCAAAAGCGACTGCATTAAGTAAAAATATTCCATTATATCAGTCACTTACAGATGAATCTTCATATATGCTTCCAATACCTATGATGAATATTATCAATGGAGGCTGTCATGCTAATAATCGCCTAGACTTTCAAGAGTTCATGATATTGCCCATAGGCTTTGATCTCATTAGCTCTTCTATAAAAGCAGGAGCTGAAATATTCCATTCATTGAGGAAATCACTTGATAAGCTCAAAATGTCGACTGCTGTGGGTGACGAGGGTGGTTTTGCACCAGATTTAGATGGTAATAGAGAGGCATTAGAATTAATTTTAGAATCAATAAGTAAAGCTGGATACAAACCTGGCGAGGATATTTTTCTCGCTCTCGATGTTGCAAGCAGTGAATTTTATCATAATGGCCATTATGAGCTTGCCTCTGAGAATCTCAGTCTTACATCAAGTGAGTTTATTAAATATCTAACTAATCTTAGAGCAGATTATCCAATTATATCTATTGAGGATGGTATTGCTGAAGATGATTGGGATGGCTGGTTTGATTTAACTAAAGAGCTAGGCATGAATACTCAATTAGTTGGAGATGATTTATTTGTCACAAATCCGGATATTTTTAAAAAGGGTATAGAAAAGAAAATTGCTAATTCAATTTTAATTAAGTTAAATCAGATCGGGACGATTACAGAAACATTAGATGCAATCAATTTAGCAAAAGAAAATGACTATAACTTCATAATTTCGCATAGATCTGGTGAAACAGAAGATGTCACAATTGCTGACTTAGCGGTTGCTACATCATCAGGCCTAATAAAAACAGGATCAATGTCAAGATCTGATAGGGTAGCAAAATATAATCAATTGATAAGAATTGAAGAGGAACTAGCAACACTTGTGCCAAATAACAAATTATCAAAATACATTAACTAATGAAAAAAATACTTTTTATTTCTGGTTTATTTGTATTAATTAATTTGAATTATTCTCTTTTTTTTAAAAATAATAACATCTTTGACTTCTTATTTTTAAATTCAGAAAATAATCTTCTGATAAATAAGATTGAAACTCTCGAAAAGAAAAATAATGATCTTTCTATAAAGATTAAAGAACTCTCATCCTCGTCTCATGCTTTAGAAAACTTTGCTAGATATAATCTTGGCTTAGTTAAAAATGACGAAACATTTGTTCATATAATAAAAAAATGATGAAAGATATTTCCGTTGTTTTACTTGGTGCAGGGAAAAGCAAAAGATTTGACACTAATACACTCAAGCAAAATGTTAAAATTCATGACAAAAGAGTAATAGACTATTCTGTTGATTTTTTTAGAAAACACTTCAACGCCTCGAAAAAATATTTTGTAATTAATAAAAAAATTCAACTTAAAACACTTACAGAAAATGAGCATATACTATATGGATCAACTAGTAGACTGAAATCCTTAAATAATTGTCTGAATTATATCTCTAGTAATAATCTTCAAACGAAATATTTACTTGTACACGATGTTGCAAGACCTGTTCTTAATCTAGCAGATATAAAAAAAATTATTAGAGAAATTCATAAAAAAGTTGATGGATCAACATTAGGTTACCCACTTACTAACGCAGTCAAAGAGGTAAAAAATAATACTATATATTCCAATATTCATAAATCTAACTTATGGTCAACATTTACACCTCAAATATTTAAAATGGAAAAACTTTATCAATCAGTTAAAGCATGTCTAGATGAAAAGTATGATGTGGATGATGATATTGAGGCATTATTGTTGAATAGCCTGAAATGCTCTATGATTATGTCTAGTCCAACTAATATTAAAGTTACTTATAAAAGTGATATTAATTATATTAAGAAGTTATTATGAATGATATACGCATTGGTTTTGGTTATGACTTTCATAAACTTATAGAAGGTGACTCACTAAAATTAGCTGATGTAAGGATTAAATCAGACTATACTGTTTGTGCTCATTCTGATGGTGATATTGTCTTGCACGCTTTATCTGACTCAATATATGGTGCAATCGCTAATGGCGATATAGGTACGCATTTTCCATCAAACGATAAAAATCTTAATATTCGTAGTAGTGAAATTCTATCTCATGCTCATAAAATGCTTGAGGCGTCTGATTATCACATTAGTAATGTAGACATTACCATTGTACTAGAAGAGCCTCGCATTCAAGATTTCATATTAGAAATGAGAGAAAATATTTCTCGTTTGATATCACTAGATATCGATAGGATAAGTATAAAGTCTTCAACCTCCCAGAAAATAGGGCTTATTGGTAATAATCAAGCAATAGCATGCTATTCATCTATTCTTGTTAAAAAATGAAAATATCATCAAATTCCATTATCATCAATGTAGACTCAACTATTTTAAGTAAAGAAGAGTGTAAATTATTGGAAAATGAAATTATTGGGGGTGTAATTTTATTTGATCATAATTATGAGCACGTAGAACAGACTATATCGTTAATCGATTCAATAAAATCAATCAATAATAATATATTAATTGCTGTAGATCATGAGGGTGGCCGTGTGCAGAGATTTAGAGAAGAATTTACTTCACTACCTTCTTTTGAAAGTATTGGAAACATATATTCAGATGATCAAGATTTAGCTGATGAAATTGCATACTATTGTGGTTATATCTCTGGATTTGAACTTAAGCAAGTAGGTATAGATATTAATTTTTCACCCGTTGTTGATTTATCATCAGAGAGTAATGTATTAAATAGTAGAACTTTCTCTAGAAATCCAGAAGCAATTTTCAGATTAGCATCAAGATATATAATGGGACATATTGATAATGGAATTATGCCGGTTCTTAAACATTTTCCAGGGCATGGTGCTGTTTTATCTGATACTCATACTACTATATCAGAGTGTAATTTTGACTATGATGAATTATCTCCTCATGTTGAGCCATTTAAAGAATTATATAACAAATTCAAAATTCCAATTATGACTAGTCATATTACCTATAGAAAAATATCACCAGAGCCAGTAACTGTGTCCTCAAAGTGGCTATCTGAATTATCGAAGACCATATTTGATCAGAAACCTATATTTATTAGTGATGATTTAGAAATGTCTGCTATTTCTAAGAACTTCGAGAATGAATCAAAGGTTGATATTCTAAATAAAACATTTAATGCAGGTTGTAATTTGGCGATTATTACTACAATGCAAAATAAGGAAATCATTAATAGCAAAGAAAGTTATTACTATTTTCAAAAGGAGTATATTGATCAAAGTAATAATATTGACAAGACTATTGCTGAAGATATTAATCTGCTATGCTTTAAAGATAAAAGCTTTTATGAAGATAATAGCAAAAATTATCATAACGCGCTTGAGGGTTTAAAAAGTCAAATAGAAAAAAAATGAATATAATTTTAGATAATACATATTCAAGTTTAATCTCAATAACAATCATTGCTTTAGTCTTATTGTTTATTAAAAACAGACTTATAAATATAATCCTAAAAATATCTGAAAAAACTAATACTGTGTATGATGAACTACTACTTCATTCAATCAAAACCCCGTCATCTTACCTTATTGTAATCGGTTATCTGTTGATTATATTTGATTATTTTATAAAACAATATTTGATTGAATTTACATTTTCGTTATCAAGCTCAATTTTTTTACTAATTATACTAATGATCTCTTGGTCAATTTTACGTGGGTTAAATTTTTACTTGGCATCGAAGCCTTTTATTAAAAATCTAAGCAGTGACGATGATGCGACACTTGTGTCTGAGACTTATGAAATTGTCGTCAGAATTATAAAAGTTATCGTTATAGTAATTACATTATTAATTATCATGCAGGAACTTGGTCTGAGCATTTCTGGACTACTTGCTTTTGGTGGTGTAGGCGGTCTAATTGTTGGTTTAGCTGCCAAAGACCTTCTTTCAAACTTTTTTGGCGGAATGATGATATTTTTTGATCGTCCATTTAGAGTAGGAGAATTCATTAAGTCGCCTGATAGGAATATTGAGGGTATTGTTGAAAAAATAGGTTGGAGGTTAACAGTAGTTAGGACTTTTTCTAAGAATGTTCTCTATATTCCGAATACTGCCTTCTCAAGCATAATAGTTGAAAATGCTACGAGAATGTCAAACAGACGAATTAATGAGACTATTGGCATACGTTATGATGATTTAAGTAAGATGAAGTCTATTATTGATGACGTTAACACGATATTGTCAAACAATAAAAAAATTGATCAGTCTCAAAAAGCTAAAGTATATTTTAAAAGTTTCTCAGCATCTTCATGTGATTTTTTTATATATGCCTTCACTGTTACAAAGGATTGGGAAGAATTTTTAGCCATTAAACAAGACATTCTCCTTGATGTCTCAGATATTATAGAAAAGCATAAAGCAGAAATAGCATACCCAACTACAACAGTTTTTATAAATAAAGACTAGTCCGATATATCTTTCATCATCGAAATAACTTCTTCACATAACTCACAGAAGTTATCTTTAGAGATGTTCTGATATTTTAAATTATATTGATCAGTTAATTTAATTTTATTTTTTAATACAAAATGATTAATTAATTTATCATTAACTATCAGATTTTTAGGATTTAAAGTTATGACAGTATTCTCTTTGTTAATTTTAATTTTATCGGCTTTAATACGATTGCCTTCGATCTTCACTCGAGTAAGAGAAAAGAGATTTTTTAGATAATCAGGTATAGGGCCATATACATCTTCAAGTTTGGATACAATATGATTAATATCATAATCATTCTTTGCATTAGAAATATCATTGTATATCTCTAAACGAAGGAAAATATCTTCAACATAATCTTGTGGTATTAAAGTGGAAATATAGCAATCAACATCTGTGTGGATATGGTTATTAGTTTCATGGTGATTTTTCAACTGCTTTATAGCTTTCGATAGCATCGATGTATACATTGCATAGCCTATTTCAAATATTTGTCCACTTTGTTCTTCTCCTAATATTTCACCAGCACCCCTTATTTCTAAATCATGACCTGCTATTTCTATACCACCTGCTAAACTTTTTGTTTTCACAAACGCGTCTATTCTCTTTTCTGCATCTTTTGTAAAATTATTCTGATCACACAATATAAGAGCCGCATAGGCTTGCTTGTTACTTCTACCAACTCTTCCCCTAAGTTGATGTAACTGTGATAATCCAAAATTTTGCGCATTATTTATAATTATTGTATTCACATTAGTCATATCTAGTCCACTCTCAATTATGCTAGTGCAGACTAAAATATTAATTTGTTCATCAAGAAAGTTATTCATAATTTTTTCAATTTCATTATTTGATAATCTTCCATGAACCTTTTCGATGATAATATTTTTATTACATTTCTTAATTAAATTTATCTCATCATCCATAGTTTCGATATTATTATGGATATAGAGTACCTGACCACCTCTTGTTATCTCACGTTGAATATATCTATTCAGGTTATCATCTGATTTGTTGATTATAGCTGTTTCAATATTCTTCCTACCTACAGGTGGAGTATTGATGATACTCATATCTTTTATTTCTGAAAGTGTTGAACTCAAAGTTCTAGGAATAGGGGTTGCAGTCAAAGCCAACACATCTATATTCTCTTTTATTTGTTTTATAGACTCTTTGTGTTTAACTCCAAACTTATGCTCCTCATCAATTATCAATAAACCCAAGTCAGCACATTTGAAATCTTTATTCAATAATGCATGCGTCCCGATTAGGATATGTATCTGATTATTATATAATTTATCAATGATGGATAATCTCTCTAGTCTACTAATTGCTCTTGTCACGACGCCGATATTATAAGAGTATTTCGCAAACCTTCTTTTAAAAGTTTCGAAATGTTGTTTTGCTAAAACTGTTGTTGGAACAATGATGACCACTTGTTTATCATTATTAGCAGCAATGAAACTTGCCCTGAGCATAACCTCTGTTTTTCCGAAACCAACGTCACCACAAACTACTCGGTCCATAGACTTAATTGAGCACATATCTGATATTACATCATTAATAGTATTCAGCTGATCATCTGTTTCCACATAAGGAAATAAACTACAAAACTTGTTATAAGCTAAGTTATCTAAGCTGAATTTATATCCATTACTTAACTCTCTTTTAGCCTGTACTCGAAGTAACTCAACTGCTATATCATCAATCTTTCTTTTAGCTCTCTGCTTAATTTTATACCACTTGTCAGAACCTAACTGCGAAAGTTTCGCATTTATGCTCGTGTTACCAATATATTTCTGAATAAGCATCATTGAGGTTACAGGCATATAAAGATTATTGTTCTCGGCATACTCAATCTTCATTAGCTCAGTTGTCTTATTTTCAATATCCATAGTAATAAGACCTTTATATTTACCAATGCCATGATCTTGATGAACTACAAAATCATTTACTTTTAGATCACTCAAGTTATCAATTACAGATGCTTTTATAGATTCACTTGAAGATACTCTGGCCTTTACGATACCAAATAGGTCGCTTGAAGAAATGAATACTGTTTTAGAAGCATTATTAATAAACCCTTCGGTTATATCTGTTCTTAGGATTTGTATCTTATGATTTGCAGCTTTTATATCGTCTATTAAAGTATATGAGACTTGCTTTGAATTAAAGTAATTAGTTAAAGTTCTGAAATTGTCATCTCTTTTAATGAAAAATATATACTTATATTGAGAATTATTAAAAAACTTCTCGAAGTTGATGAACGGATTTTTATAATTATAGTTTATGGATAGATTAGGAATAGAGTTATATTCTGAATGAGTTTTAACATCAGCATCAGTATAATCTGAGATTTGATAAAAATAATTATCTTTGAGTATTTTTTCTAATGTTTCTTTTTTTACTAACAAACTCTCTGGGTCAAGAATGTACCTCTTCATATTTTCTTGGAGATACGCCTCATTTAAATTATCATATTGTTCATTAAATTCTAAGATAAGATCTTTTTGTAAAAAACATGCAAAATCATCATTAAATAACGACAATAATGAATCCGTGTGATCGAATAATATTGGAATCAGGTTATGTATATATGAATTATTTCTGTCATGAACAATTCGTTCATACTCGATGTCCTGTTTGTATTCATCATCAAAAAAATCTTTTATATTCTTCAGATAAATATCAATATTTGAATTTTGTATACTATAAATTGCGTTTGTACAAATAATTACTTCATCAAGTTCATTAGATGATATCTGTGAAATTGGATCAAATTCTTTGATTGTTTCAATTTTATCCTCAAAAAAATTAATTCTAATTGGCTTGTTAGATATGATTGAAAAAAAGTCAATGATTGAGCCTGATATTCTGTATTGTCCGAACTCTTCGACTTTAGATGTTTTTTGATATCCGAATGATCTCAGCATATCGATTATTTCGTTATAGGTTGACTGTTTAGTAATTCTTTTCCAAGATTTTGACACATCATTAAGTAAAGGTACTCTATAAAAAACTGATTTATATGTAGCAATTATTATTTTCTTTGTATCTATTGCATTGAGTTTTATAAAACACTCATATCTATCTCTTATGACAGTCTTATCAATCTGTGACAGATCATATGGCTCCAGTCCATAGTCGGGAAATTTTAGAATATTTTTTTCTTTGAAAAGACTTTTTAATTCATTATATAAAGCATCTATTTGATGATTATTGTCTAAAATTATTATTAAATTATCAAACTCTTCAGTTAATTTATCAATTTCCAACAGATAGGATGATCCAGATAACTTTTTAATAATATTGTATCCTTTCGTTAGAAGAGTCATATAGATTAGTGCCTATAAAAAAAGCAGCACATAAACATGTGCTGCTTGTATCTAATTATTTGTTAGATTTATTTAACGGTATTAAAACCTAGGTTTTCCCAGTTTTGCATACCGCCACGGTACCATTTAATTTTATTTGCTGGATATCCGTATTTTAACAAACTTTTAATATTATTAGGTGATTGTCCACACCACATACCATTACAGAACATAACTAATGTTTTTGCATTGTCAAAATAGAATAGGCCATTTTGTTCTTTCGCTCCAAATTTAGTTGTCATTAGTTCAGCAATTGATAATGGATCAGCACCTTTTCTTTCACTCAATAATGTCCATGGTAAATTTACAGCACCCGGAATAGTTCCTTTGGCTACCCAATCTGGAGTCCTTGAATCAATGATCATGATTTCAGAACCATCTGGCATCTTTTCACCTTTGCTCATCATTACTGCGTAATGAATAATTTCTTGTTCACCAAGAGTTTCTATACCTGGTCTCAGCTGCATTGGTTGTATGCAGAATGGTGGACATGGTCTAGATGTCTTAGCAAATGCTGGATTTACTGTAGCGCTGTTATCTTGATTTCTCATAATCTTATGCTCACCAACTGTAACAGATAGTCCAATTTCTAATGAATTGTTACCGTCACCTTTTGATATAGCAACCGGTTTACCTGCAACTGCAGAAAATGACACCAGGACTAGAGAAAGCAGAGCAGCTGATAAAATGTTATGTTTGATTTTTAACATATCTCCTCCCATTAATTATTCGCAATCAGGCTCTTCATCATCTGAAGGCTTAGTTTCCTCTTCAGCAAAGATAACATCACACTGAGTGAAATTTTTTGCAAAAGATGGTTGAGACACTGAAAAGCTCATTATTAAGAGCATTAACATTAATATTGATATTCTCATTTATATAAAATCTCCATGATATAAGAACTGATTTAACAGTCATATTATAGTCGTTACTCCTAAGATTTGACACGTTTATTTTGCAAAATAATCACCTGAAAAACGCCTAATCGATGAAATTCCACATACTTTTTGCAGTAATTTGGTCTTCAATTGCAATTTTATGATGTAAGACACGTTGATCTGCAAGACATCTTTTTAATACAGTTCCACTGCTGTCAGTAATAAAACTTGATCCCCAAAAAGATATTGAGTGATCTTTATCAGATTCTGTTCCTATTCTGTTACAAATTACAACAGGTGTGTTAATCATGAGGCTATTTGCTGTGATAACGTTCAACCATTTTTCACGTTCACCTCGTAAACTAATATTTTTATTTTTTATTTTGCAAAAGCCAATAGCAGTCGGACATATGATAAGGTTCACATTATTTTTTCTCATATATTCATAAGATCGTGCATACCACTGATCCCAACAAATTAATATACCAATTCTAAATTTCCCAATATCAAAAAACTTAAAGTTATTCTTTGGTTGGTTAAAATAGTATTTCTCTTGATAACATTGTTCGGAGGGAATATTCTTTTTATTGTACTTTTGAATAATCTCACCATTCGGATTAATGATTAGCGCTTTGTTAAAGTAATTATTTTTTTCTCTAGAAAAAATAGTAATGCATAAATATATTTTAAATTGCATTGAGATTTCTCTCATACTTTTTATTGTAGAAGAACTAACATCAATTGCATCTCTGAATAATTTTTTATTTTTTCTAATACAAATATAGTCTTGAATTGATAATTCTGGGCAAACAACAAGCGTATTTTTTGATACCTTTGCATTAATTAACAAATTATATATTTTTCTTATACTTTTTTTCGTATCATGCAGAGGTTTATATTGCAAAAGTAGTAAATCTAAATATTTGCTGTTAGACAATGTAATCCTCCATATTCAGTTAATGCTGCCTCTGTATTTATAACATATATTTTTGTTTTTGATGGCAAACTATCCAGATCATGTTGAAGCGATTCTCTATTGTTGCTGATACATGGAAAAATAAAGTACTCTGTCGTAGCGATAAAATTAAGTTTTGAATAAGGAAAAATTTTACCATTTTTAATCAACTCGTCATCCTTGCTATGATACAAAGGTATAGCTCGTTTTATGATTTTACTTCTATCAACAATATCTTTTACTTGTTTCGCTAATTTGCAGGCGAGTTGATAGTTACAATATGATTCATCTTTCGATGCAAAATAGACAATAGTCTCATTATCAATGAATCTTATAAAATTATCTATGTGACCATTGGTATCATCACCAATAATTCCATTTAAGTTTATTGTAAATAATTCACTGACCCCAAGTTTTTCTATCATTTTGTTAATCTGTTCTTCTACATTAATCGTATAGTTAGCTATATTATTCATCTTGATACAATGCATATTTGTAATAAGGATTCCGCTTGCAGAGAATTCAAGATTTCCACCCTCGAGGACGAAGTTGTCTAAATCAATCTCATCTGATGCATAATTAAATATTTCTTTAAAATTATTATCATTTTTATAATTATATTTTTCCCCATATGCATTGAATCTATATCTAATCATTTTCTTTGCACCGCCTGAAATATATATTTTTGGGAAATAGTCCCTTATCCAAATGTCATCACAGTTGTAGAATATTTTACTGACTGATGGATCCATCAAATCATATAAGTTTTCAAATTTACCGTTTTCATCAAAAACTATTGTCTGTTTAGTTTTATTACTTAAGAAAATTTTATTTAAACTAGAAAATATTGTGTATAAATCACTGTAATGACTTTTGTCTTGATGCATGTGCGGATGAACCATTACAATATGATTAGATTCATAATCAGCCAATAATTTCTTTTTAATGACGCTCATCTTTTCATTATTTTTGGTATAGTGAACGTATGAAGTTCCTCATTGCGTATAGATTGTTATTCTCTAGATATAATTTATCATTCATATCAATTATTTCAAAAGTATCAATTTTCGGACTTATGCTAGGCGTAGGAATCCTTATCACCGTACTTTCAGTTATGAACGGATTTGAGAAAGAACTGAGAGATAAAATTCTCTCTTTTACCTCTCATGTCAATATCTACCCGAGCGATAGAGTAACTATTAAAGACTTAGAGAATATAATTGATACAGATAAGAATATAAAAGGCTATTCTATAGTCCAAAAAAATGAAGTTTTATTATCATCAGATGAGATAAAAAACATACCGGTGATAGTTCATAATGTAAATCAAGATCTTGAGAGTAATGCAAGTGAAATTTCTGATTTAATAATTGATGGTAAGTTTAAGCTTTCGAGTCCACAAGATATAATTATTGGTAATATCCTTGCAAACAACCTGAGAGTATCAATAGGAGATAGAGTACAGTTCACAAATTATAATAAAGTTTTCAAACAAGATTCATTCATGATTACAGGAATTTTTGATTCTGGAATATATGAGTACAATCAACGATTTATCTATGGCAGTGATCTAGCACTAACAAATAGAGATTCATACACTTATATTAAACTTAAGCTATCAGATCCACTTAATGCAGCAAAAATATCTAGAGATTTATTTAATCAATATTCAATAATTTCAAGTAACTGGACAGAGACTCATAATGCATTATTTCAAGCTATTGGCAATGAAAAAAGAGTAATGTTTATAATTCTAATGCTAATTATAGCAATCACATCATTCAACATTATATCCTCACTATCACTGTTAGTTTTAAACAAGCAAAAAGACATAGCAGTATTGATATCACTGGGCTTCTCTAAGATCTCCATTCAATCAATTTTTATAATACAAGGCATTATCATCGGCATTGTTGGTATTTCTCTGGGAGTTTTATTGGGTTTTGTGCTGTCTACGTACATAAATGAAATTGTTATTGCGATAGAAAGTTTTTTTAATATTTCTTTGATAGCTCCGGACGTTTACCATCTTGATGTTGTTCCTTCCATAGTATTAATATCTGATGTTTATAAGATCACAATAATTTCGTTTCTTATGGTATTATTGTCGTCCATCTATCCAGCAAAAAAAGCCATTGATATCACTCCATCTCAATCTTTAAATCTATGAAAATTATATGCAAAGAAATTTTTAAAAAATATAAAAGCTATAATGCTAAAAGCGTGATCAATGGTGCATCTTTTGAATTGGAATCTGGAAATTCACTATCAATCTCAGGGCCATCTGGTGTAGGAAAGTCAACATTACTTAATGTATTAGCTGGAATAGATGAAATAGACAAGGGCGAAATCTTTTTTGATGACATATCTTTTACAAACTTATCAGACTCAAATAAAACATTATT
>ENA-OSEY01001762-OSEY01001762.1-marine-metagenome-genome-assembly--contig:-NODE-1762-length-14548-cov-2.010366_pt1 | contig 14548 bp, 14 predicted proteins | sample MGYA00248465_ERZ534230 | MGnify/ENA primary metagenome ERZ534230 (study PRJEB26409, sample SAMN06344110) | marine metagenome | isolation source: Sea water from surface | place: Atlantic Ocean:Southern...
AAAAAAAGCTCACAAAATAAAATTGTCATAAATGGCAAGTTTGCTAATCAATTAATAGCAAATGGCGGTGATACATTAATTAAAAAATCTATAAAACTTTTATCTAATTTATTAAACTTAAAAGTATGCTTAGAAGTTAATTTAAAAAAAAATATTCCTCTTAACTCAGGATTAGGTGGAGGGTCTGCAGATGCTGCAGCTATAATAAGAGCTATTATAAAACTTTATAAAATTAAAAATAATAAATTAATTATTAATAACTTATCAAAAATTGGCTCTGATGTTCCAGCATGTTTTTTGTCTAAAAATGTGAAAGTAAGTGGCAGTGGAGAAATTTTACAGCCAATAGAATTATTAAATAAAAAACTATGGGCCTTATTAATAAAACCTAAAAGCAACTATTCAACAAAGAATATTTTTGAAAGTTTTAATAATTCTTTTGCTAAAACAACTAATTTTGAACTCACCTTAAATAACCTAATTAATGATATGAATAAATATAATAACTCATTAGAAAAAACAGTTTGTAGAATAGAAAAAAATGTTAAGAACGTACTATCCTATCTTTATAACTTTAACAGCTTAACACTACCTCGTATTACAGGAAGTGGGAGTACAGTCTTTGTATTATTTAAAACTAAAGAAGATTTAAAAATTTATAAAAAAAAACTAAGTTTTGACGAAAAAGATTACTGGATTCAATACTCACACTTAATATTATAGATTTTAATTTTTTGTTAATAAAAAGGTATTTGATAGTAAACAATGTATTGTCATGGGGCCAACTCCCCCAGGTACCGGAGATATGAATGAAACTTTTTTTATTACATCTTCATAATCTACATCACCAACAATTTTTCTTAATCCATTTTTATCCTCAATAACATTTATTCCTACATCTATTATAACTGCATTTTCCTTAACCCATTCTTTTTTTACAAAATTAGGCTTTCCTATAGCTGCAATAATAATATCAGAGCTTAAACACAAGTCTTTTAAATTTTTTGATTTTGAATGGGCAAGTGTTACTGTGGCATTTTTATTTGTTAATAAAAATGATAAAGGTTTTCCTACTATATTTGACCTTCCTAATATTATAACTTTTTTTCCTTCTAAGTCTAAAATGCTTTCAAGCATTTTATAACAGCCTAAAGGCGTACAAGGTATAACTTTAGGTCTTCCTAAGGCTAATAAGCCTATATTTTTTGAATTAAAGCCATCAACATCTTTCTCTATACTAATTCTGTCTATTACCTTATTACTATTAATATGATTCGGTAAAGGTAATTGTACTAAGATACTGTCTACCGAAATATTGGCATTGGCCTCATCAATAACCTTTAATAAATTATTTTCACTTACATTTTTACTTAATCTAATAACAGTAGATTTAATACCAACCTCTGCTGCTTTTTTTTCCTTATTTTTAACATAAACCTGACTAGCAGGGTTATCTCCTACTAAAATCACTAACAAGTGTGGTTTCCTTCCATATTCATTGTTATATGAAAGTATTTTTTTACTTAATTCATCATTAAGGTTTTTAGCTAATAATTTTCCGTCTAATATTTTCATTTGCCGTATAAAAAAAATATTTTATAATGTTGCTCAATTCTTAAACAAATGCAATATTAATAATTGTTGGGGGATAGTTTAATTGGTAGAACAGCGGGTTTTGATCCCGTCAGTCCAGGTTCGAGTCCCGGTCCCCCAGCCAATTGAAATGTAAATAAATGTTTAAGTTTTTTTTAATATTTAATTTTTTAATCTTAATTACTACTACTCATGGGTCTGAGGAAAATGGTAAAAACTTTATTAGACAATTATCAAAATGGAATATTGATTTTTTGAAGCTAGATAACTTTAAAGCAGGAGCTGGATGCATGATCCCAAACAGCCAAGAATACAATGCTTTAGGATTGAGCTATAATCTAGCAGACATAGAATATGCTAAGAAAATTGCTTTACAAGGATGTGAGCAAATGAAGAAAAAAAATAAGATCCTTACTGAGTGTAAATGCGAAATTATATATGTAAATAATAATCTTGTAATAAAGGAATAATAATTTATGAAAAAAGTTTATGATTTTGGGAACGACATATTAAATAATTATAAAAGTTTTAATATTGATGATGTAGAAGTTATTACTTCTGAAAATATTAGTCTTTCAGTAAAATCTAGACAGCAAAAACTAGAAAATATTGAAAGATCAGAAAATTTTAATATAGGTATCAACATCTATAAAGATAAAAAAAAAGCTACAATTTCATCTAATAATATAGATAGTACTGATGCTAAAGAATATTTAGAAAAGGGTAGCGCAATGGTAAAATCTATGCCAATAGATGAATATAGTGGTTTAGCTGATAAAAAAGATTATGCTTTTGAAATAGAGGATTTAGAGCTAGAAGATACAACCCAACTAAGTGAAAAACAGCTTTTAGATCAAGCATTGTTAGCTGAAGATGCTATGCTAAAAAATAAAAAGATAACTAACTCAGAAGGTGCTACGAGAAGTTTTTCTAAAAACACATATAATATAATTAACTCTAGAGGTTTTAATGCAAAATATAGTAAAACCTTTCATTCAATATCATCTATAGCTATTGCAGGATCAGATACTAATATGCAAAGGGATTATGAATATTCTGCTGCAACACATGCAAGTGATTTGCTACTAGCAGAAGAAGTAGGTTCTCTGGCTGCCAAAAGGGCTGCTTCTAGGCTTAATTCGAAGAAAATAAAAAGCTGTACCTTAGATGTCATTTTTGAACCCAGAGTTGCTAAAAGTATTTTATCATCATTCTGTTCTTGTGCTTCAGGGACATCTATTGCTAGGGGAACAAGTTTTTTAAATAATCAATTAAATACTTCAATATTTAAAAAAAATATTAATATAACTAATAACCCTAAACTAAAAAGAGGAATAGGTTCTGCTCCATATGATTCTAGTGGCATAAAAACAGAGAATATTTCTATTATTCAAGATGGAATATTTAAAAATTATTTTCTTAATATTAGAAGTGCTAGACAACTAAGAATGGCTATCAACGGTAACTCTTCTCCATCAAATTTGATACTAAATGAGGGTGACCAAGATATAGAAACTATTATTAAAAACATCAAAAATGGTTTTTTAGTTACTGAAATGTTAGGAATGAGTTTTAATCCAATAAATGGAGACTATAGTAGGGGTGCAACTGGATTTAAAATTGAAAATGGTGAAATTACTTATCCTGTAAGTGAAGTTACTATTGCTGGAAATCTGCCAGAAATGCTAAAGAATTTAATTCCAGCCAACGACTTAAAAATTAATGATAATATAAATAGTCCTTCAATTCTAATAGAAGGTATGACACTCGCAGGTTTATAAATAATGGGAATAAAAGCTTATAATGTTTTACTTTATCTATTCCTTCCCATTATAATACTTTTTTTTTTTTTAATAGTGCTACTAGGAAAGGAAGATAAGAACAGATTTTTAGAGAAGCTTTGCTTTAGTACAAAAGCAAGACCTATAGGTAAGTTAGTGTGGATACATGCCTGTAGTGTTGGAGAAGTTAGATCTTCTTATAATATTATAAAAAGTTTTATAAAAGATGGATACAAAGTGCTTGTTACTACTAACACTTATTTATCGTCATTAGATGTAGAAAATAAATTTTCTAATAATGTTATACACCAATATCTTCCCCTGGACATAAAATTTTTCATTAAAAAATTTTTAAAATACTGGAGACCAACAAAAGTAATCTTAGTTGAGTCAGAAATATGGCCTAATGTCATTTACCTTGCAAATAAATTAGAAATTCCTTTATTTTTAATTCAAGCGCGTTTTTCTGACAATAGCATTAAAAAATGGTCTATATTTGGCAGCTTTTTTAAACATTTATTAGAAAAATTTTCACTAATTATCCCTCAGTCATTTTTAGATAAAGAAAAATTGGAAAGTCATACCAATAATAAAATGCATATAGTGGCTAATCTAAAATTTAGCTCGGATATCCCAAAATTCTCTACCAAAGAAAAAAATAATTTACAAAAGTACCTGGCAAAGAGAACTATTATATCTGCCGTAAGCACACATAAAGGAGAAGAAGAAATTATCATTAACCAAATAGGAAGTTTAATATCTAAAAAAAATATTTTGCTCATAATTCAACCTAGACACCCTGATAGAAGTAATAAAATAATTTCACTGCTTAAAAAGCAAAATTTAATATTTAAACAAAGGTCAAAAAAAGAAGTTCCAAACAATACTACTAAAGTCTTTTTATTTGATACATTTGGAGAAACTGGATTATTGATGTCAATTTCAAATATAATAATACTAGGAGGAACTTTAGTATCAATAGGAGGACACAATCCAATAGAAGCCGCTCAATTCGGAAAATGTATTGTTGTAGGACCATACGTTAATAAAATAGAGGAAATAGTTAACGACTTTCTAAAGCATAAAGCAATAAAAAAAATTAAAAAAAATGAACAATTAAATTATTTATTAGAAAAGTTAATATATGACAAAAAACAACTTAAAACCCTGAGCTTTAATGCAAAGGAACTAACAAAAAAATATTTAAATACCACATCATTTATTTATAGGAAAATTGAAAGTTTTAAATGAGAACACCTTCACATTGGTATAAGGAATATTCTTTACTGTCTTCATTACTTCAGCCTTTATCATATTTATGGATAACATTATCTTTTTTTAGAAAAACCTTCAAAAAAAAATATTATTTTAACACTCCTATTATATGTGTAGGAAATGTAATTGCAGGAGGTGGAGGAAAAACACCTTTAGTTATAGAAATTTGTAAATATTATAAAAAAAATAAAACTAATATTCACATAATTTACAAAGCATATAAGACTAAGATTAATAAAAAAGTAATTAATGTTAATAGTCTCCAAAATAATAACTATATAGATGATGAAGCAATTTTGATTTCTAAATATGCTGAAACATGGGTTTGCAAAAAAAGAAAATATGGCATTCAAGCCGCAATAAAATCAGGTGCTGAATTAATAATTTTAGATGATGGATTACAAGATACTAGTATAGTGAAAAATATTAATATTCTTGTTTCTAATAAAAATCAAGGAAATGGAAATAATAAAATCATTCCTGCTGGACCATTAAGAGAGACAATAAGTTCTGCTACTAGGAAAAGTAGTTGCATATTTTTTTATGGAAAAAAAAATGAATATGTTAAGTATTTTAAAAATTATAAAAAAAATATTTTTTTTGGTGAAATATTTATAGACTTTAAAGAAATAGCTAAAATTAGAAGAAAAAAAATTATTGCCTTTGCAGGAATAGCACACCCTAAAAACTTCTTTAACCTATTAGATAATCAAAATATAAATTTAATTGATACAATATCTTTTCCTGATCATTACAAGTATAAGGAAAATGATATTAAAAAAATATTATTGTTGTGCAAAAAAAATTCTGCTATTCCGGTTACAACCTACAAAGATTATGTAAAAATCCCTGATAATTTAAAAAAAGACTTTTCAGTAATAGATATATATATAAAATTTGATAAAGAAAAATTTTTTAGTTTTATAAATAAAAAAATAAAATTCTATGTTTAAAATATTAATAGATTTTTTTATAGGAACGGTCTTATTTATTATTTTTTTAATATTAAAAGTACTTGGGAAAAGAATATCCTCTAATTTGTGTGCCACGATATTTTCTACTTTTGGTGCTTTAACAAAGTTTGAACACATAGCAAAAAAAAATATTCTATTTGTATGGCCTAAAAAGAAAGATACTGAAGTAAAAAAAATTACAAATAAAATGTGGAAAAATATTGGTAGAAATTTTGGAGAACTAATACATTTAAAAAATTACAAACCTCTAAATTGCTCACAAACAAAAATAATTGATTTAAAAAAAATTGAACAATTGATCTCTTTAAATAATAAAAAAAAACGAGGAATAGTTTTTTTTTCTGCTCACTATGGAAATTGGGAGTTAGGGCCTATTATAATTAAAAGTCTAGGCTTAGATCCACTATGTGTATATAGAAAGTCAAATAATAAATTTGTTGAACTCTTAATACAAAATATTAGAGGAAAAAATGCAACATATGCTCCAAAAGGTGATATAGGAGCAAAAAAATCTTATTTATGGTTAAGAAAGGGTAAAAGCCTAGCTTTATTAATGGATCAAAAATTAAATGAAGGTCTATCTATAGACTTTCTTGGAAAGCCTGCTAACACTGCTAGTTTTATTGCAGACATTGCAATAAGAATGAATCTTGATATTGTTCCAATAAAATTTTCTAGAGATATAAATAACCATAATATCATAACGTTTTATAAAAAAATTAATATGCCTAAAAATAATCTAAGCAAAAATAAAAAAATAAGCTTTATACTAAAGCAAGTTAATGATGTTATGAGTCAATGGATTAAAGATCAGCCAGAAAACTGGCTGTGGATTCATAGAAGATGGCAAAAAGATTTGTACGTATGATTATTCTTTATTTTTTATTAAGAGCTGAGGATCTATTCTAGTACCATTTATTTCCATTCTCCAATCTAAATGAGGACCAGTAGATCTACCAGTAGAACCTACTCTACCAATTTCCTGTCCTAAGTATACTTTTTCACCAACTTTGACAAAAATTTCTGATAAATGTAAGAGTGAAGAAGTTAAGCCTAAGCCGTGAGATATAATTATAGTACCACCAGAAAAATAGAGATCATCCTCAGTAAGAACAACTACACCGTCACTTGGTGATACCACTATTGTTCCTTTTTTATTTGCTATATCAATACCATAATGAGGTCTTTTTGGTACTCCATTAAGAATTCTTTGACTTCCATAAACTCCTGTTATAATACCTTCCACAGGCATAATAAAACCTGCTTTATAATATGAAAAATTATAAAATATTTTTTTAGACTTTTTAATTAATGCTACTTCTCTTTTTATTCTATCATAGTAACTTTTTGGTGGAGTAACTTTATTTTTGTCTAAATTATCAATTTTTTGTATTTTATAGTTTCTTTCACTAATATTAATTTTTTTAGTTAAAATTTTTCCTGAGTCATAAATAACTTTAACAATTGATTGATTTTTATGCTTTCTTTTGAATCCTAATAAAAAATTTCCATAATCGTCTACAGGAATTATTTGATCATCAAAAAAAACTTTTCCATCTTGCTCTAGTTTTCCAAAAACTAAACCTCCTTGAATAAAATTTCCTTCTAAGCTTAATGCTTTTACGCCCGAGCATAATAAAAAAAATAAAATAATAAAATTTTTATATAGGTTATTTATCTTCATAGCTAGTTATTTTAGCTTTAGCTTTACCATCTACAAACTTCAAGATCACATCTTTATAGTTTTTCAAATTGTTTATATTTTTAATTAACCTATTATCCGTACTTTTTATAACAACAAAGCCTTTTTCCAGCCACCTCTCATAAGAGCATGAGTGTAATATACTAACTTTACTTTTCATTAAATCTGATTTTTTTTTTACTAATGCATTAAAACTTTGCTGAAAAAAATTAAATTGCCTTAATAAATTGGAATTATAATCCTTTATTTTTCTATCTTGTTTGATTAAGCTCAAACCCTTAATTAAACTTTCTATTCTTTTAATATAATTATGAATAAAACTTCTTATTTTTTCATATTCAGAGTTTAATTTTCCTTCTAAACCCGATAAAAATAAATATGGATCTACAATTTTTGCGTCATAAGTATCTAATTGATAAATTTTTAGATTAATAAGGTTTTCTATATAATTTTTTTTATTTTCTGATAAAAGTTCTAATCTTTCCAACAGTTCTTTTTTTTCTGGCACTACTACATCAGCAGCAGCAGTAGGAGTTGAAGCCCTGTAGTCAGACACAAAGTCTGAAATAGAAAAGTCAGTTTCATGTCCAACAGCAGATATTATTGGAATATCTGAATTAAAAATTGCATGCGCAATCTTCTCACTATTAAAACTCATTAAATCCTCTAAGCTTCCTCCTCCCCTTGCTAAAATAATAACATCTGGTTTTTTTTTAAAACTATTGAAACCTAAAATAGCACTTTCAATTTCTTGTTCTGCATTATTTCCCTGCACTGCTACAGGCCACAATAAAATATTACTAGGAAACCTCTCCTTAATTCTTTTTTTAATATCTTCAATCACAGCACCAGTAGGGGATGTGATAATTCCTATAATATTTGGAATATACGGCAACTTTTTCTTATTTTTTTCATCAAAATAACCTAGCTTCTGCAATCTTTTTTTTCTTTGCTCTATTAGCTGTAATAATGCACCTTCACCTGCGAAAGATATATTTTCTACTATAAAATTATAGTTAGACCTAGGCATATAAGTACTTATTTTACCTAAAGCTACAACCTCTAACCCTTCTTCAGGCATTATTTCTAAAAAACTTGCTCTTCCTCTCCATATTATAGAGGCTAAATTAGCCTCTTCATCTTTAAGGTTAAAATAAAAGTGTCCTGAGTTTGCTCTTGTTAAACCTGAAATCTCTCCTTTTATTTTCACTCTATTAAACTGATTTTCTAAACTATGCTTAATGTTAGTAGAAATCTCTGAAACGCTATATTCTGGGATATTTGACATAATTGAAGTTAACTGTAATTATAAGTTTATCATAAATTGGAGAAATTAGAAAATATGAATGTACTCGTTTTAGGAAGTGGAGGAAGAGAGCATTCATTATGCTATAATCTAATAAAATCTAAAAAAATTTCTAATTTATGGTGTATGCCTGGCAATGCTGGAATTAATAGAATTGCTAAATTTTCAAACTTAAATACAGATGATAATCAGAGTATACTAGACTTTTGCGTAAAAAAAAAAATAAACTTAGTCATACCTGGATCAGAAGAATTTTTAGCAAAAGGAGTAGGCGACTATCTCAGGCTTAATGGCATAAAAGTTTTTGGTCCTTCAAAAAAAAGTGCTCTTTTAGAGTCATCAAAAATTTTTACAAAACAAATTTGCAAAATAGGAAATATCAATACTGCTAAATGGCAAGTTTTTAAAAATTCAAAAATAGCTCTTAAAAAAATTAGACAATTAAAATTTCCTATTGTAATAAAGTTAGATAAGCTAGCTGCAGGCAAAGGAGTATTGGTTGCAAAAAACTTTGAAGATGCTAAACGTTTTTTAAAAAAAGTAGAACAAGGTAAAATAGGTGATAGTAATTCAAAGATTATTGTAGAAAAAAAACTTACAGGTAAGGAAGCAAGCTTTTTTTATGTAGTTGATGGTAATTCCTCAAAATTCATAGGGAGCGCTCAAGATTATAAAAGAGTTGGTGAAAATAATACTGGTCTTAATACTGGTGGAATGGGATGTATATCACCCTCACCATATGAAAATGAAAAAAATATTAAATTAATTAATAAAAAATTTATTGAACCAACAATAAAAGCTATGAATTTTTTAGGCTATCCTTTCAAAGGCATATTGTATGCTGGTCTCATGTTTACTAAGTCTGATGTCTTTTTAATAGAATATAATATTAGGTTAGGTGATCCTGAATGTCAGGCGTTAATTGCTCGATTAGCTAGTAACTTTTTAGATATTTGTATTGCTACAGAAGAACAAAAGCTTAAAGATATACAAATTAAACTTAGTGCAAAAAAAAGTATCTGTATTGTGATGGCAAGTAAAGGATATCCTGAGAATTATAAATCAGGACATACCATTAAAGGTATATATAAAGTTAATGGTAATAATATAGTTTTTCATGCAGGTACTAAACTGAACAAAAATGAAGAGTTAGTTACTAATGGTGGTAGAGTTCTCAATATAATTTCAAAACAGCAAACACTAGAAAAAGCCAAAGCAGAGGCTTACAAACTGATTAAAAGTATTAAATGTTCTAATCTTTTTTACCGAAAAGATATAGGAGATTAATTTTATTTTCTTAATTTTTTAAAAAAACTCTTAAATAGCCCTGAAAACATTTCTTCTCCTATACCTCCATAAATATCGGGCTTAAATCCTTTAAAGTTTTCGTGAAATATTTTAATTCCATTTTTTACCCCTAAATTATTATCATCATGTAAACCAAAATAAATTGAACTAATAAGATATTTAGATATTGCATAACTACAAAAAATACAAGGCTCAAGAGAACTATATATTTTATACCCTTTTAAGTTATTGGTTTTTAATTTTTTTACTGCCTTTTTAATTGCTATATACTCAGCATGAGCTAAAGGGTCATTATTTTTTATTACTAAATTATGTGCTTTTGAAATAATTTTCTTATCATTAAAGATTACTGCTCCAACTGGTACCTCATTTTTTTTAAGAGCTTTTTCTGACTCTTGGTATGCTACTTTTATTATTTGTGATAGTTTCAATATAATTAATTTTAATATTAAGATATTTTATGAAAAAAAAACCATTAATAGGACTAACATTAGATCTAGAAAATAATAAATCATATTCAAAGTTTCCTTGGTATGCTATACGCCAGAATTATTGTAGTGCTATATCTAATATGGGCGGCATACCAATACCATTAGTTTATGATATAAATTCTATAAATACAATGGTAGAAAAATTAGATGGATTTGTTATAACTGGAGGAGCCTTTGATATTAACCCCTCTTATTTTTCTGAAAAAACAAAATTTAAAACTGTTGTTACTAAAGAAGATAGAACTGAATATGAAATTAGATTATGTAATAAAGTATTAAAAAAAAATCTTCCGCTATTGGGAATATGTGGTGGACAACAACTGATGAATGTAGTTTATGGCGGAAGTTTAATACAAGATATAAATAAGGAGGTTGATACCAATATAAAACATGAACAACCTAACCCAAGAAATCAGACCAGTCATACTGTTAATATTAAAAAAAATACATTCCTTAGTACAATAATTAAAAAAAGAAAAATAAATGTAAATAGTGCTCATCATCAAGCAGTGAAAAGAGTAGGTTCTGGGTTAAGTGTTAATGCTGTAGCTTCAGATGGTATAATTGAAGGTATAGAAGATAAAAGACTAAATTTTTGTGTTGGTTTGCAATGGCATCCAGAGTTTTTGATAGAGGAAAGCGATAAACAAGTCTATAAAAAATTTTTAGAGGTGGCAAAAAATAATGTTAGAAGATAAGATAATTTTGATAGCACTTAATAAACCAAAAGGATTTATTTGCACTCATAAAGATGAATTTAATAGGAAGAAAGCTATTGATCTTATACCAAAAAAAACCTTTCAGACCATTAAGGGTAAAATTCATTCCGTAGGAAGATTAGATTATAATTCTCAAGGACTTCTTTTGCTTACCAATAATACTAAAATTAAGCACTATTTAGAGTCTCCATCAAATAAAATTATTAGAATTTATAAAGTAAAAGTACAAGGTATTATTGATTTACATATAATTAGAAAAATAGAAAAAGGATTGATTATTAATAAACTAAAATACGGAGTTAAAAGTATTAAAATTATTAGTAATACTAGGTCCTATTCTTGGGTATTAATAAAACTTGACGAAGGTAAGAACAATCATATTCGTAAAATTTTTAAGAGACTAGGGTTTAGTGTAAATAAATTGATAAGGATACAATATGGTCCCATAAAATTATCATCATTAAAACCCGGTGATTTAAAATTAATTAGTCCTTTTAAGTTAAATTTAATTAATCTATGATAATAACTACAGGCATATATAAATTTAAAAAGATACATACTTTAAAAAGTCATAAACTTAGACCAACCTCTAATAAAATTAGAAATGCTATATTCAATATTTTAGTTAATAAATATATAATGAATACCTGGTCTGCAAAGGCGCACTTATTAGATGCTTTTTCTGGATCAGGGATTGTTGCTATTGAAGGTCTTTCTAGAAATATTAACAAGGTTACTTTGATTGAAGCCGATAGTACAGTTTTTGAATATCTGAAAAAAAATATTGAGGCACTAGACCTTAAAAGAAAAGTAAACCTTATTAATGATGATTTTTTTAATACAAGACTCACTAAAAATGAATATTTTTTAGTTTATTTAGACCCACCTTACTTAAAAAACTTTACAAATCTAGCTATAAAGAAAATACTAGATGAAAAAGCTTTAAAAAAAGGTGCAATAATCGTCAGTGAAACGGATAAAAACTATAAATATGATAAATATTTAAATCAATATATATCAACACAAAAAAAATATGGGAACACTTTAATTACCTTCTTTAAATTTCTCTAAGTTCTACCAAATAATGCTTCAACATCTTTTAATCTTAATTCTACAAATGTTGGCCTTCCATGATTACATTGCGAAGAATTAGGGGTCTTTTCCATTAACCTTAATATTGAATTCATCTCCTCAATATTTAGTTTTTTTCCTGCCCTAACGCTATTATGACATGCAATACTAGATAAAATCCTTTCTATACCTGAGTCTTCTGGATTAATTTCACCTAAAACATTAATTTGTTCTTTTAAATCTTGAAATAAGCTATCTATATTTATTTTACCTAAAATAGCAGGGATTTCTCTTACTATTATTGAATTTTCACCATAATCATCAAATTCAAACCCTAATTCACTTATAGCTTTTTTATTTTTAAGTAATAATAATTTACCTTCATCTATATTAACTATTTCTGGGAGAAGCAAAACTTGCTTTAAAATTTTTCTTTTTTTATAGTTTTTCTTTAAATTTTCTAAAACTATTCTTTCATGTGCGGCATGTTGGTCTATAAGTATCAAACTATCCTCAGTTTGAGATACTATAAACATATTATTAATTTGAGCTTTAGCATAGCCTAGCTGATTTTTATAAGTTTGTGTTTTATAAACTTTATTTTCAGCAATATCATTATTTTTTTCTATCTTCTCATATTGAAATAAGTTCTCTTTTTTATTTATTAAGTTTTCATTAAAGTTTGCCTGTATGTTTGTTCTCATTTTACTTATTAAATATTTTTCTGCTTCTACAGAAAACTTTAATCCAGTCTCTTGTAACTTATTTCTAATTATTTTTATAATAGAAGAGTTAATAATATTCCTATTTAAAATTCTAACTTCAGATTTTGTAGGATGTACATTAATATCTAGATTATTAGAGTCAATATTTAAATATAAAAGGACTACTGGAAACCTATTGCCAGCTAATAAGCCTGAATAAGCAGCTTTTAAAACACCTAACAGTAGTTTGTCTTTTATAATTCTGCCATTAATGATAATAGTTGTTAAATTCCAATTAGATTTATTAAAAGTTGGAATGCTAACAAACATTTTAATATTAAAATTTTCAAACTTTTTTTCTATATAAAGAGAACTTTTATAAAAATCTTTTCCATATATTTCGAGTACCCTTTTTTTTAATTTTTCATTATTTATTCTGCCTGTAAGCTCAATTTTAGCTTTTTTATCTTCTACTAAAATAAATGAAATATGAGGATATGCTAAAGAAATTTTTTTAATAAAATTTCTTATTGCAAGACTTTCAGAGTTTTCTGATTTTAAAAATTTTTTCCTTACTGGAAGGTTTCTAAATATATTTTCTACTTTAATTTGTGTCCCCACATTTCCTTTTGACGGCTTTATACTTAATGGTTTACCAAATATAACTTTTAACTCGTATGCCTCTGTAGAATCTTTAGTTCTACTAATCATAGTAAACTCTGAGGCATTACTAATAGAGTGCAAGGCTTCTCCTCTAAAACCTAGGGTAATAATATTATTAAGAGTACGCATATTCAATTTTGACGTTGTATGTCTGCCTACAGATGTTTCTATATACTTTTGCTCAATCCCTATACCATTATCTGATACTATAATTTTAGATATACCACCTTCCTCTATACTAATTGTTATTTTGCTTGCCTTAGCATCAATGGAGTTTTCTATTAGTTCCTTTACTACGGCAACTGGCCTTTCAATAACCTCTCCTGCAGCTATTTCATTTATAATCTCAGGTGGTAATAAATTTATTTCTTGCATTTTGCTTTAAATTTTTTTTAATTCTAAGTTTTACCTTTTCCACTGCAGGTTGATCAAATGGATTAATTCCTATTAACTTCCCTATTAAAGATACTTCTAAAATAAATAAAGTCATAAGTTTTATTACTGATTCTTCTTTATCATCTTCTATGTAAATTATTCTTACATATGCTCCTGCCTTCCTTAATTCAGCTGCAGTCGACTCTGCCATAATATTTAGCAAATCACCCATTCTTTTATTATTCAAATAAGCTGGTAAAATATTTTTATTATTTTTTACTTTAAAGTCATCGGTTCTTTTTTTTGGAATAACTATAGTAAAAATTAAATTCTTTGGCCCATCTAACCACATTTGTAATTGACTATGTTGGTCTACTGCTCCTAATGCTGAGATAAGGTATAAACCTAGCCCATTTTTCCCCAGGGATTCGTTCCACAACTGTTTATACCAATTACCAACATTCACAAGACTGTCCGAATAAACTAAAAATATATGACCTGTAATTTTTTTTTTTTTTATTATTTGTGATACAGCAGTAATAAAAAAACTATTAACATTATTTTTACTACACAAATTTTTTTTAAA
>ENA-OSEY01001763-OSEY01001763.1-marine-metagenome-genome-assembly--contig:-NODE-1763-length-14547-cov-3.073946_pt1 | contig 14547 bp, 12 predicted proteins | sample MGYA00248465_ERZ534230 | MGnify/ENA primary metagenome ERZ534230 (study PRJEB26409, sample SAMN06344110) | marine metagenome | isolation source: Sea water from surface | place: Atlantic Ocean:Southern...
CTTTCCCTACACGACGCTCTTCCGATCTCTGAGAACAAATAAAAATCACAACCTAAATCTTGAAGATCAATTTTTTCATGAACAACACCTTGGCAGCCATCTATTAAAATTGGAATGTTTTGAGATTGGGCTAAATTTATAATTTTTTTAATATTTGGAGTAACACCTAAAACATTCGACATTTGTGTCACTGCTATAAGTTTTGTTCTAGAATTGATTGCTTCCTCAAATTGTTTTAATTTAAATTTTCCGTTTTGGTCACAATCAATCCATTTAATTTTTATACCTTTTCTCTCTCTTAAAAAATGCCAAGGAACAATATTTGCGTGATGCTCCATAGTAGTAATAATTATTTCATCATCCTCTATAAAATTCTCATCAGCAAAAGAACTTGCTATCAGATTTATACTATCGGTACCTCCGGAGGTGAATATAATTTCTTCTGGTAATTTTGCATTAAGAAATTTTTGGGTAATCTTTCTAGACTCCTCATAAGCAGATGTGGATAGAACAGATAATGTATGCAAACCTCTATGAACATTTGAATATTCACTGCTTTCAAATTGCTTAATACCCTCTAAAACTTCAAGAGGTTTTTGGGAGCTAGCGGCGTTATCAAGATAAGTTAATTTATTACCTTGTATTTGCCTTGAGAGTATAGGGAAATCTTTTCTTGTTCTATCGATATTAAAACTCATCTAAATTCCTCAGGTAAAAATTGTTTCAAAAATCTATCTTCGCCAATATAAGAATTTATATGACCATCTAAAATAAGGTTTATTGCTTGTTTTCTCTCAATACCTTTAGAGCAAAGATAAAAGATTTCCTCTTCATTAAGACTCCCGACTGTAGCACCATGTTTACAAACCACATCATCATTCAGAATTCTCATCTGAGGTTTTGCATTCATAGTTGCTTTATCATCAATAAGAAAGCCTTTACAATCTTGTTCAGCTCTAGAACCTTTTACAAAATTTTTTACATCAATCATTGATTGGAATGAGCATACTGCATCTTCTTTTAATATTGCCCTTATTCCTGAAATACTCTCGCAGTAAGAATGTTTAAATATATTATCAATAAGTATATCATCATTGGACTCATTTGAGGGAATAGAGATAGTTTTTGACGAGCAAAATGAGTTTTCACCTATATGATTTGAAAATAATTGAAATCTTGAAGAGCTATTAGGTATTGATAAATTATTCATATTAAAAGATGATTTACTCTTTAAATAAACAAGATTGGTCTCTACCATGAGTGAGGATGATTTGTTAACGCGGCAGATATCAAGCTCTGAATTTTTACCAATATTATATTCAATAAGTAAATTTAGAAAACCATCCTTGAAGGAATTAATAAAATTTATTTTTGCCTTAACATTATCACTGAGATTAATAATTATTCTTGGCAAAGAAATATTTACACCTGTGTTACTAATTTTAATATTAATTGGTTCTTTTTGAGAAGATATTACATTTATTATTTTTATTTGATTTCCACATGCAATATTAAAATCAATCACAGCCTCATTTTCGATAAATTCATATGGTTTGAAATAATCATCAAATAATAAATTACAATCGTAACTATCATGAGCAGTATTTTGAACACTTAAATCTTCAATATTTATGAAACAATCAGAAATTTCTTTTTCTAGAAAACTTTTCGATTTAAATCGCAAATCAAAATATTTCCAACCTTCAATTTTTTTATTTGGAAAGCCAGTATTAATAAATGAGTCGAATATTTTTTCCTTATAAACACAAAAAGTGTTGGAGTCATAGATGCTTTTTTTAAAACTATTTATTTCTTCAAGCCCCATTTTAATTAAAACCCTCAAAACCTTTATTCTCTATTTTGTTAGCTAAATCTGGACCACCGGTCTCAACAATTTTACCATCAACCAAAATATGTATTGTTGAGGGATTGAGTTTATCGAGTAATTTTTTGTAATGTGTAATTATTAAAAAGGAATTTTCATTATTTTTCATACCTGATATACCATTCGAAACAATATCTAAAGCATCTACATCAAGACCAGAGTCAGTCTCATCTAATATAGTAAGTGTTGGGTCTAAAACTAATAACTGCAATGTTTCATTCCTTTTTTTCTCTCCACCAGAGAAACCAACATTCAACTGTCTTTTTAAAACTTCGTCATCAATACCAAGTATTTTTGCTTTTTTTCTTACATACTTTAAAAAATCTGAAGGCCCAAAAGGCTCAAGGCCATTTGCTCTTCTTTTTGATTCATGAATAGTTTTTAAAAAATTCATAATAGTAACACCAGGAATTTCAACTGGGTATTGAAAAGCCATAAAAAGGCCTAAATTTGAAATTTCATTTGGCTTTAGATCAGAAATATCTTCATCTTTGAAGAATATTTGACCATCAGTGATAGAGTAATTATCATTTCCTGATAAAACGTTTGATAAAACCGACTTACCAGCACCATTAGGCCCCATAATTGCGTGGGTCTCATTGTAAGGAATTGACAAATTCAAACCTTTTAAAATTTCTTTTTCTTTAACTTTTACATGAAGGTTTTTTATCTCAAGTAAATTCTGACTCATCCAACACTTCCTTCAAGACTAATTTCAAGTAATTTTTGAGCTTCAACTGCAAATTCCATTGGCAATTTTTGTAATACTTCTTTACAAAAACCATTTACTATCAATGCAATTGCTTGCTCTTCATCTAAACCTCTTTGCAGACAATAAAAAAGTTGGTCATCAGATATTTTCGATGAGGTTGCTTCGTGCTCAATGGTAGAAGTTTTATTTTTTGACTCAACATAAGGTATAGTTGTTGCAGAACATTTTTCTGTTAGAAGTAAAGAGTCACATTGTGTAAAATTTCTTGCATTATCTGATTTAGGGTGAATATTAACTTGCCCTCGATAAGTATTTGAGGATGAGCCAGTAGAAACACCTTTGGAAATAATTCTGCTTTTAGTATTTTTACCAAGATGTAACATCTTAGTGCCACTATCTACTTGTTGATAATTATTAGATATAGCAATGGAATAAAATTCTCCAATTGAATTATCACCTTTTAAAATACAACTTGGATACTTCCATGTAATTGCTGAACCAGTCTCAACTTGTGTCCATGAAATTTTAGAATTATCTCCTCTGCAATCTCCTCTTTTAGTAACAAAATTATATACACCACCTTTACCATTTTCATCACCAGGATACCAATTTTGAACAGTTGAATATTTAATTTCTGCACCTTTTAATGCAACCAATTCTACAACTGCAGCATGCAGCTGATTTTCATCTCTCATTGGTGCAGTACAACCTTCCAAATAACTAACATAAGAAGCTTCATCAGCTATAAGTAAGGTCCTTTCAAATTGACCAGTACCTGCAGCATTAATCCTAAAATAGGTTGATAATTCCATAGGGCATGTAACGCCAGGTGGAATATAAACAAAGCTTCCATCAGAAAAAACGGCTGAATTAAGTGTAGAGAAGAAATTATCGGTATTGGGTATGACTGTCCCAAGATATTTTTTAATAATTTCTGGATGTGTTTTTACTGCTTCCGAAAAAGAACAGAATATAACACCGTCTTCTTGAAGTTTTTCCTTAAATGTTGTCCCAAGAGAAACACTATCAAAAACAGCATCAACTGCAACACCAGCAAGCCATTCTTGCTCTTTAAGAGGTATACCTAATTTGTTATATGTCTCGATCAGTTTGGGATCCACCTCATCAAGACTTTTTGGTTTCTCTGCCTCTTTAGGTGCAGAAAAGTAATAAGTATCTTGGTAGTCAATTTTAGGATATCTAACACTGGACCAATTTGGTTCCTCCATCTTAAGCCATCTAGTATATGACTCCAGCCTCCAATCAAGTAACCATTTTGGTTCTTCCTTTTTATTGGAAATAAATCTAATTACATCTTCATTCAAACCTTTTGGTGCAAAAATGGTATCAATATCTGTTTCAAAACCAAATTCATATGGATTATTAAAGTCACTTTCAGTGGGTTTATTTATTTTTTTATTCATCGAATTACAATTACTTATATGGTTATGTTATTTATTCATCCAACAGTTAAATTAATGGCATTTTGTCGCAATCTTCAGGTAAATTAGGTGCTCTTGAACGCCCTAAAATATTACCTTCAATTATATCTTTTAATGAAATGTGACTAAGAAAAAGATCAATCTGCTTTCCTAATTCATCCCATAAATCATGATTCAGGCATTTACCAGAAATACCCGTACATGAAATATTTTTATGTGAACAACCTTTTGTTTCAATTTTTCCTTCAATAACCTCTATAACATTACTTATTATTATGTCCTCAGATTTACGAGCAAGCTTATATCCTCCATTGGGCCCTCTAACAGCTTTCACAAAACCATTTCTCTTTAGGTTTGATAATATTTGCTCAAGATAAGTTGATGAGATATTCTGAGATTTCGAAATTTCAGAAATTTTAGTCAAATTTTTACTATCTGATAATGCAATTTCTGTTAAAGCGAGGACAGCATATCTACCTTTAGTTGTTAATTTCATTTATTACTCATAATTTAATTTGTTACAAATTTTCTGCACTTGTGTTAGAAACATATTCTAATTTAGGTTGGATTTATAATTCTTGACAAAATTTGTCAAGAACTACTTTTTAATAAAGTTTTTAAAAATAGAAATAAGGTTTAAGTTTATGCCAGAAATTATTTATAGCGGTCCAGATGGAAGATTAGAAGGAAGAATGAATGTTGTTGAAAACAAAAGATCGCCTGTAGCTATACTTTTACATCCACTTCCACAATTTGGTGGAAACATGAATAATCCAATAATTTTTAACTTATACCATACATTTATAAAAAAAGGATTTTCAGTTTTAAGATTTAATTTTAGGGGTGTTGGAAAAAGTCAAGGAATATTTGATCATGGCATAGGTGAGCTATCTGATGCAGCAGCTTCACTTGATTGGATACAATCACAAGTTTCTGACTCGAAAGGTTGTTGGGTAGCTGGTTATTCTTTTGGAGCATGGATTGCAATGCAGTTGCTTATGAGAAGACCTGAAATTGAGGGTTTCATATCAATTGCCCCTCCAGCAAATATGTATGATTTTAATTTTTTAGCTCCCTGCCCTTCTTCAGGAATAATCTTACATGGAGAGGAGGATAAAGTTGTACCCAGAGATGATATACTAAAATTAGTTGATAAACTTCAAACACAAAGAAATATCAATATTGAATATAAGAATATATCAGGGGCAAATCATTTTTTTGAAAATAAAACTGAAAAACTTACAAATGAAGTTAACAAATACTTGGACTCTCGTCTTATAGGTCCCGATTTCTAAAAAAGGTAAGCAAAAAATAAGTAATGAGCAATTATAAGTCAGATTTTTTAAAACATATAAATGAACGAGGTTACATATACCAAGTTAGTGATGCCAAAAATCTAGACGCTATATTCTCAAAAGAAAAAATAACAGCCTATATCGGCTTTGATTGTACAGCGCCAAATTTGCATATTGGCTCATTAATGCAAATATTACTATTAAGAAAATTACTGGAATACGGACATAAACCGATTGTTCTGATTGGTGGTGCAACAAGTAAAATTGGCGATCCATCGTTAAAAGATAAATCTAGAAAAATGTTAGATTATGATGATATTGAAAAAAATATTAAAGGAATAAAAAAGGTTTTCGAAAAATTTCTTGATATTACTAAAATACAAATAGTTGATAATAGTAAATGGCTGGAAAAACTAAATTATATAGATTTTCTTAGAGAAATAGGAAGTCACTTTTCAGTCAATAGAATGCTTTCACTCGACTCTGTAAAAATGAGATTAGAAAGACGGCAAAATCTCTCTTTTTTAGAATTTAATTATATGATTCTTCAGGGTTATGATTTTTATAAGCTCAGCAATAAGTATAATTGTGTTCTTCAAATGGGAGGGTCAGATCAGTGGGGAAATATTATTTGTGGTATTGATTTGTCCAGAAGATTATCTGGGAAAGAATTATATGGGTTAACAACACCACTTTTAACAACTTCCTCAGGACAAAAAATGGGTAAAACCGAGGACGGAGCAATATGGTTGAATTATATTAGAGATGAGGATAATTATTCCACTCACCCAAGAGATTTTTGGAATTATTGGCGTGACAAAACAGAAAATGAGGATGTAGGTAAGTTTTTAAGATTATTTACTAATTTATCATTAAGTGAAATTTCTGAAATAGAAAATTTAAAAGATGAAAATATTGAAAATGGAAAAGAATTATTGGCTACAAAGGTAACTGAGTTAGTGCATGGCAAAAATTCAAATTGGAATACTAAAAAAACTATTATTTTCAAGGCTAAAGATTTTGAAAAAGGTTTTGGTCTTCTAAGTCTTCTATCAAATGCAGATATTAAATTAGCTAAATCCAATAGTGAAGCCAGAAGATTAATTCAATCAAAGGCAATTAAACTTAATGGAAAGTTAATTGACGACGAAAGATATATAGTGAATCTGGAAACTTTTAACGATTCAAAAAAACTAGAGGTATCATTCGGAAAAAAGAAAAGTATTATTATTGAGGTTTGTTAATCAAATATTCTTTGCAAAAAGCCAGGTGTTAAAACTGATAGCGGATTTGTATCAATTTTTATTTCATCATCATTCTGATTGTAGACTCTGAATTTAATACCGATTAAACCTTCACCTTCTTTACTACCAGAGAACAATCCGCCAAGTAATGGTACATTTGAAGGTAAATTATTGAGCCAAGAAATTGGAACGATAGTACCTGTAAAATCAATTTCTTTCTTATTAAATAAATAATCACCTGCTATGGATAGACCAAGACTATTACCAACTACTGGAAGATTACTGTCTGGTTTTAGAATGCCATCCGAAATCATTATAAGTTTATTTGAAAGTTCAATTGAAAACGATGATGAACTGAATGTAATATCACGACCACCATCACTTATATTACTAAGCCCAGGAATAGATACATCAAGAATTTGTGCAAAAATTGGTAATTCGAGTATTTTTATGTTTTCAGTTAATATTGATCCCTTAAAAAATTTAGACACATTATGGTTATATTTTAATTCTAAAATTGAAGTACTACTAATTATACTTGGACTTTTATTTTTATTAAAAATTGTAAGCTCCTCAACATCCAAATCAATATTAATTTTTGTTTCGATAAATCTTAATGAATTTTTTAGAGGAAAATCAAATTTTAATAATAATTTACTTTCGCCAGAAAGATTATTTCTATCCAGATTTACTAACTTGGAAACATAGTCATGCTCACTTAATAAACTAAAAAAATTACCAACATTTGATGAGGCGTTAATGAATACTCGACCTGGTCCATGTCTTTTCCTGATATCAAAAGCATTGAATTCTCCCGCATTAATAAAAACTTTAGTATCTTCATTTAGATTTATTAAACCATCATCTAAACTAATTTTAAAAGTATCAAAGTTTAAATAACCTTTGCCAATAGTATTTGTTATTGGTGGCATATCTCTAAGATAATATGTATCAATGTCATTAAAGGTAAAATAAAGATTAATTTTCGGTTTATCTAAAAAGGTTCCATCTTTTTTTAAAATAAGTTGTGAATCAAAGGTTAATTCAGATATTGAACCATTAAATAGAGAGTTTAATGTCCATTCTCTAGCACCATTCCCAAGATTATTAGGCCATAATGATTTAACAAAATTTAATGGTAAGTTTTTTGCCGTTGCCTCCACAATAATTGAGTCTTTATTGCTAAAAATGTTATAACTTCCGACGATATAAAATTCATTTATCGAAAAATCTTCTTCAGACTTAAGCGATACTATCTCAAAATCTATTATTCTTCTGTTAAGGTTATTTATTAAAGTTGTTACTTTTATTTTACTTTGTAAATCTAATTTCCAATCTTCCAAATCATTTTTATTTTTCAAAGTATTTTTTAAAAAAAAGATAAGATCATATTTTTTTTTATCAAATTTTATATAAAATTCATTGAACTTTATTTCAACTTTCTTCTCATAGTTGGTAAAAATTGATTGTTGAAGAAAAGGTTCAAATAACTTTAAATTTAAACTTTCGAATTGAATGTAGATAAGGAAAAAAGTAAAAGTAAATACAACAAAACCAAAAATTTTAGAAACTATTAAAAAGAAATATTTAAAAAATATATACATCAATACTTATTTATAAGGAAAAAATATGAAAAAAAAATGTAAAATTGGAGATAAAATTCCGGAATTTAAGATACCTTTATCAAATGGAAATTTTCTTGAAACTAAAAATTTAAAAGGAAAAAAATATATTTTATATTTTTACCCAAAAGATAATACACCTGGCTGTACAAATCAGGCAAAAGATTTCAGTGTTAAAATTAGTGAATTAGAAAAATTAAATACACAAGTTATAGGAATATCTAAAGATAGTATAGAAACGCACAATAAATTTATACATAAACATGCATTAAAAATACTTTTAGGATCAGATGAAGAAGGTAAAGTGCTTGAGAAATTTGGTGTTTGGGTTGAAAAAAATATGTATGGTCGAAAGTATATGGGTATAGAAAGAACCACATTTTTAATCAGTGAAACAACAAAAATTGAATTTATTTGGGAGAAGGTAAAGGTTAAAGGCCATGTTGAAGAAGTTATTAATAGAATAAAATCTGCTAACTAATTTTTTTAGAGAGTGCTGTAGTAAGAAATTTATCAATTTTACCATCCAAAACAGCTTGAGTATTTCCATCTTCAATATCTGTTCTAAGATCTTTTACCATTTGATATGGCTGTAAAACATATGATCTAATTTGATGACCCCAACCTATTTCAGATTTTGTATCAAGCAATTTTTGAGCTTTTTCTTCTTTCTTTTGAAGTTCTAATTCATAAAGACGTGCTCTGAGCATCGAAAAAGCAGTGCTCTTATTTTTGTGTTGTGAACGTTGTGATTGACATTGAACAACAATATTAGTTGGAATATGCGTTATTCTTACAGCACTATCAGTTGTATTAACATGTTGACCTCCCGCACCCGAAGATCTGTATGTGTCTATTCTACAATCTGACTCTTTTAGATCAATTTCAATATCATCATTAACCACAGGATAAACCCATACACTTGCAAAACTTGTATGTCGCCTTTTTTGAGTATCAAAAGGTGATATTCGAACTAATCTGTGTATTCCCGACTCAGTTTTTAACCAGCCATATGCATTCTTTCCTATTAATTTAAGAGTAGCACTCTTAATACCAGCCTCTTCACCTGCACTAAATTCAATAACCTGAATTTTATAATTTCGATTTTCTGCCCACCTTGTATACATTCTTGATAACATTTCAGCCCAATCTTGACTCTCTGTACCTCCGGCACCTGGGTGAAATTCGATAAAAGCTGAGTTTGCATCTGCCTCACCTGAAAGCATTGACTCAACGAGAGAGAGTTCAGCTCTCTCACTTAATTTATATAATGATTTTAGTATGTCTTCCTCAAATTCAAGAGAAATTTGATTTTCTGAAGAATATATTTCTATTAATTCTACAATTTCATTAAGCTGATTTTCTAAATCTAAAAATTCATTAATCGAGGTTTCTAAATTTGATCTTTCTTGCATAATTGACTGCGCTTGAACCTGATCATCCCATAAATCACCGCCTTCAATTTTTTTATTTAGATAAATTAATCTATTATTTGAGGTATCCCAGTCAAAGATACCCCCTTAAAAGATATAAATTTTCATTAATATTCTCTACTAATTTCAAAAAATCATTTTTCATTTCTTTATTTTATTCAAAATATTCATTAATAGCATTAGCAAATTGACCCGATATAGTTTGAAGCCAATTTCCACTTCTTAAATTATTTCTATCATAATCATTAGTTATAAAGCCTAATTCAACTAAAACACTAGGAAATTCGTCAGACTTGAGCACAGCAAATCCAGCTGAGCGAAGAGGATTATTTAAAAGAGCTGTTTTTGTTTTTACCTTACTGGTTAATGTGCTAGCAAATCTTGTTGATTGAAAACGAGTAGCTTTCAATTTTCTCTGATACAATACAAAGTCGCTGGGGTTTTTTGCATTTTTCAAATAGTTTTTACCATACTGAAAACTAACCATAGCATAGGAATTCTCAATCGTTGCAAGCTTTTCTGCTTCTTTGTCCAAACCTCTATCTGAAAGTGTATAAACTGAAAAACCCCTGGTATTAGATGAATTTGAAGCATCGGCATGAACTGAAATAAACAAATCTGCTTTTTTACTTTTTGCAAAATTAACTCTATCGTTCAGCGAAATAAAACTATCATCTTCTCTTGTTAAAAAAACTCGATAATTCTCATTTCTAGATAAATATTTTTTTAAAATTCTAGAAAAGCGTAAAACAATATCCTTTTCGCTTACAATTTTTGGATAAGAAGTTCCAGGATCCTTTCCACCATGACCTGGATCTATAACAATTGTTTTTCTTAAACTATATTTCCTTTTTTTAGTATTTTTATTTTCTGTAATATACTTCTCAGAAATAATATCAAAACTTAACCTTCTAATAGATCCAGAGCTAGGTTTTAAGAGCTTTACATTTCTGATATTAGGAGTTTGATTTAAATCAAAAACAATCCTAGATGTATCAGAATTGAAGTTTGAAAATCTAATATTTTTGATTACGCCAACTGGATCAGGAAATGAGAATGATTTATCAAATTTCACCTTATATAGATCAACCGCAATTCTTGATGGATTTGTATAAGGGGATATTTCCCATTTAGATAAATTATCTACATCAATTATGACCCTAAGAGACTTACTGCTTCCTGAAAATCGAATTTTAGTAATAGAAGAGTCAGATGAATAAAGATCATTTGTTGTAAAAATAACACAAAATAAGGTAATTAATAAGTTTATTTTTTTTATAGGTATCATTTTTATAGAATAATCCAATAGATGCTTGTCAAACTTTGATTATTTAATATAAAGGAGTCTTATATATGATTAAATAATTTTTTATATTAATCAAAAAAGGAATTTATACAAAGGGTTGTATAAAAACCCTTCATAAATAATATAGACCATGAATATTTCTAAAGTTTTAGAAACTAGCTACATATTAGATTTACCATATCAGAAATATTTTTTGGTACTCGGAGAATATTGTAATGACAAACGAAATTTTGATAGATGCGGTCCATCAAGAAGAAACCAGGATCGCGATAATAAAAAACAAAAGACTAGAAGATTATGATTATGAGTTTGATGCTAAAAAACCTATTAGAGGAAATATTTATTTAGCCAAAGTTATAAGGGTTGAACCTTCGTTACAAGCTGCCTTTTTAGATTACGGGGGAAATAAAAATGCCTTTCTCCCATTTTCTGAGATAAATCCAGATTATTATCAAATACCTCTAGCTGACAAAGAAGAAATTAAAAATACAGATAATGTAAACAATGAAGAAAGTGAAATTAAGCAAAAAAATGACACAATAGACGAACTTGATGATATCGGAGGTGATGAGTTAGAGGAAATTGAGTCTGATAGAAAAAAAAATAAAGCTGTTAAATATAAAATCCAAGAGGTTATAAAAAAAAATCAGATAATTCTGATACAAATTTCTAAAGAGGAAAGAGGTAACAAAGGAGCAGCTGCAACTACTTATATTTCAATACCTGGAAGATATTGTGTATTAATGCCAAATACTCACAAAGGAGGAGGTATTAGCAGAAGAATTAATAATCCTAAAGACAGAAAAAAATTAAAAAATGTTCTCGATAAACTTCAGGTATCAGAAGAAATGGGATTAATTATAAGAACCGCCGGAAGCAAAACTACTGCGGGAGAAATAAAAAAGGACTATAAATTTCTTACGAAAAGTTGGAATAAGGTAAGAGAAGATACCTTATCGGCAAATGCTCCCTCACTAATATTTGAAAATGGTAGTGTTATTCATAGAACCTTAAGGGATATGTATACTAAAGAAATTGATAAAATCTATGTTGAGGGAGATGAAAAATATAAAATAACAAAAGATCTAATGAAAATGATGCTACCTAGTCATGCAAAAAAAGTTCAGAAATGGCGAGAAGCAAAACCAATTTTTCAAAAAGATAATATTCAAGAACAATTAATTTCAATTTTTTCTGAAAATTTACCATTAAAATCTGGTGGATCCCTTGTAATTGACCAAACTGAAGCATTGGTAGCTATTGATGTCAATTCAGGTACTTCAAAAAAAGACTATAATATTGAAGATACAGCTTTAAGAACAAATCTGGAGGCTTCAGTTGAGATTGCTAGACAACTTAAATTAAGGGATATGGCAGGCTTAATAGTCATTGATTTTATTGATATGGAAAAATTTTCAAATAGAAGAACTATAGAAAAAAAACTAAAAGAGTCACTTAAGTCAGATAGATCTCGTATTCAAGTTGGTAGGATAAGCTCTTTTGGTTTGTTAGAAATGTCGAGACAGAGAATAAGATCAAGTATTCAAGAGAATACTTATATAGCCTGTCCTCATTGTGATGGAAAAGGCTCCATGAGATCAACTGAGTCGATCGCTTTGGAAGTATTAAGAGAAATAACCGAAGCTGCAAATGATAAGAGAGCAGTAACGGTTCAAGCAGAGGTTTCACTTGAAATCCTTAATTTTATTGTAAATAACAAAAGAGATGAATTATCAAAACTTGAGAAGGAACTTGATATAATTTTTAAATTAATAGGTAATAATCAGTTTAGAGGAAAAGAATGTAAAATATTAGCTTTTGATAATAAATCTAATATTCTTGGTAAAAATAAAAATACAAGAGAAAAAAAGGTAAGAAATAAAAATCAAAATACCAAAGCTAAAAAAGCATTAAAAAACAGAAAAACTAATTCTTCAAAAAATGAAAACAAAATCAATGTGAATGGCGGTAATAAAGAAAAAAATGTTAAAAATCTTGAGAAAGTTGAACAAAACCACGAAATACATACCAATGTAAATAAAGATGAAAAGAAACTTTCTGAGGAGAAAAAAGCAAAAGACAAAAAGTTAAAAAGAGAGAAAGATATTAATGAAATTGATCTAACTATAGATATTAAAAATGAAAATTATATAGGTGCTCCAATAAGTGAGAATCATGATTCTAAGAAAAAGAAAACAGGTTGGTGGAATAAATAATTTTTACAATGTTAATGAAAAATAAAAGCTATTTAATATTTTTTTGTCTAGTAATTCTAAATTTTTTCTATCATGATCTCAATGCAAGAGGTATTGCAAGAGATGCGGAAACAGAGCTTTTCTTGGAAGAAATGACGACACCAATTGTTAAAGTTGCAAATCTTAATTCTTCTTCTGTAGATTTATATTTATTTAATGATGACAGTGTAAATGCTTTTGTAACATGTGGTCAGAAAATTTTTATAAATACTGGGCTAATAATGGAATTTGAAGATCCATCAATGCTAAGAGGTGTATTAGCGCACGAAACAGGTCACATAGCAGGTGCTCATTTAGCAAGAAGTGATATTGCTCTTAAAAGAGCACAAGCCCCAATGATAATAGGTTTATTACTCGGTATTGGAGCAGCTGTTGCCGGGGGTGATAGTGACGCTGTTCAAGGAATTTTATTGAGCAGTCAACAAATAGCACAAGGTATGGTTGCAAAATACTCGCGAGGTCAAGAAGCAGCGGCTGACCAAGCAGCTTTTAAGTATCTTGAAGCATTGGGACTGTCATCCAAGGGAATGATTGATGTTTTATATAGTTTTGCAGATCAAGAGGCTTTAAGTATCAAAAATCAGAGCTCTCGGGTAAGAAGTCATCCTATTTCTAGACAAAGAATTATGGCCTTAGAAAATAAAGCAATTAATTCAAAATTCTACAATGTTAGAGATGCTGATGACTTTACTTATAGATACAAAATGATAAGAGCAAAACTTGAAGGCTTCCTTAAAAGACCAGATGATATTATTAGAAAATATAGTAATAATAATTCCGATTTTGCAATTTATGCCTCTTCAGTAGCTCTCTACAGAAAAGCTTTAATTAGAGAAGCTATTACAAAAATTGATATTTTAATCAAGAAGTATCCGAATAATCCATGGTTTTATGAATTAAAAGGTCAAATCTTTTATGAGTCAGGAAAGATTTACCAATCAATTGAACCATATGAAAAAGCTGTAAAATATTCCAACAATCATTCTCTAATTAATATAGCTCTTGCATCGGCATATCTTGCTTTAAATAGTAAAGAGTTTGATTTAAAAGCACAGCAACTGTTAAATCAAGTTATACAGAATGAGAAAAAAAATTCATATGCATGGTTTCAATTAGCAATAGTTGAGGCAAGATTAGGTAATATTGGGAAAGCAGACCTATATTCTGCTGAGCGGTATTTTGTCTTAGGTGATGCAAACTTAGCTGCATTTCATGCAAAAAGATCAAAGACCAACTTAAAAGATAATGGTCCGTTACTAATTAGAGCAGAGGATATAATTATAGATTCAGAAAATAAACAAAAATGGAGGAAAAGATGTCCAGTCTAAAAAATATAAAATTTTTACTTTTTAT
>ENA-OSEY01001764-OSEY01001764.1-marine-metagenome-genome-assembly--contig:-NODE-1764-length-14536-cov-4.099523_pt1 | contig 14536 bp, 13 predicted proteins | sample MGYA00248465_ERZ534230 | MGnify/ENA primary metagenome ERZ534230 (study PRJEB26409, sample SAMN06344110) | marine metagenome | isolation source: Sea water from surface | place: Atlantic Ocean:Southern...
ACTAAATGATAATTGTGAAAGAAAATACAGCAAAGAGGAAGTAATTGAAATTGTTTTTGAAGCATTCAATGAGGCTAAAGTAATTGGTGAACACAAAGTAAAAAATATTGACAGATGATTGTAAAAGATCAGTCCTCCAGCATGTCCTCACCAGCGCAGTACGGCCAAGAGAAATTTAATAATTGGTAATATTTTAAAGGAAACTATAAAAATATCTGGTACCCACGGCCAGAACTTACGTAAATCTTACTACGTTGTTTTTATGAGGTTTTTTAACGTCAAAAACTAATCCGTGAGTTCCCTTTTAGTAATCTTTGAGTTCCTTTTTCTAAGTTGACACATCGCAGTGTCAATCTCACCGGGTAAGGTTGAGCTCTAGAACAGGGCATCGCCTTCAGAGAAGTAACATCAGCAAGATGTCAGTGTATCGTAAATTGCTCAGCAAGTCTAAACAGGGCGTAATCAAGGCTCAATAACAGAGGGTTGATTTGCGAACGGCTGGCTTCATTTACATCATGCCTGACCCTGCATTTCATGGTTTGCTGAAAATAGGTAAATCAAATAGCAGCATTAAGACTGATTACAGACTAATTAGAGATCCCATGCTTTAACTCCTTCAGGTACTGATCCACGCCTACTTCCTTGATATAATCTTCGTCCTCTGGAGCATATCTAACGTCTACTTTTAATCTGTCAGTGTATACCTCAAGCCAGTAATCGATGTGATCTACCATATCTTCTGCCGCAACCTCTGAGGTAATGCGCAGTAAGCTAATATTATTCTTTTTACACCACAGCGATTTTATTGCGTGCCTACGCTTTGCGATGACTACATTATGCCTATTCTTTGCTTCATCTTCAGACCAGTGACTTAATTTGAGCTGCTGATGACCATCGTACTCTATGGCCGTAAAGTATTTTGGTAAGTAAAAATCGAAACGTAGTTTGCCAATATCTATACAATCGTGATCCGTCCACTTTTCAATATATTCAACACCAAGCTCACTTAATGCCATTGCGACAGCAGCAGCTCCCTCATATTCTGTATTCACTTTTTACGTGGAATTTTAATCATGGCTTAAGTGCGTTTATACGCTTTTCAGCACTGAGTTGGTTAGCAAATGGAGCAACAGATAGTATGGCTAGTAGTTTTTTCATTTGTCTAGCGTCCTGATCTGCTTTGTATTTGTTTGGCACAGCGTAAAGGAACAGAAGAGTCAACTGAAGAGACTCCCTCTATGGTTGTCAGCTTCTCGGTCAAAAACCTTTCGAAATCTTGAACATCCTCGGTTATAATCTTCAAAAGATAGTCCTGAGATCCTGTCATGAGCCAACATTCAATAACTTCTGGGAATATTTTAATTTTCTTTTCAAAATAAGCAAAGTTCTCTGCTCTTTGTTTCTCAAGTCTGACAAAAACAAATACTGGAAAACTAAAGCCCAGTTTATTTTCATTAATTTTAACTGTGTAACCATCAATTACATTTTTTGTTTCCATAGAGTGAATTCTGCGCCCTACAGAACTTATGCTTAGACCAACCTTTTCACTTATACGTTGATAAGAAATTCTTGCGTCAGATTTTAGGCATTCGAGAATCTTATAATCAAATTCATCCATAGAGCAATCTTACCGCTATATAGCTCAAATGTAAAATTTTTTCTCATATTATCGTAAAATATAGTCAAAATTAATCACAATTATCAAATTATAAGGAATATAAATGTTGAAACAAAACAACGGTATTTGCCTATTTTGAAAAGAGTAACGAATAAATTTTATTTCAGGGATGAATCCACTAATGAAAAACGTTTTAATTGATAGGTTAAGTTATTCCTTAAATGAAATGCAACGAGAAGGGCTTTTTAAAAATGAAATAGAGATCCGCTCTCCCCAAGCTGCGCGCGTTGATGTTGGGCATCAGAATAAAGTTCTAAATTTGTGCGCAAACAATTATTTGGGTCTGGCAGATAATGATCGTTTAATTAGTGCTGCTAAAAATGCGCTGGATACCTACGGTTTTGGAATGGCGTCAGTCAGGTTTATTTGTGGGACGCAAGATAAACACAAGGAACTTGAAGAAAAACTTGCTGAATTTCTTGGCAAGGATGATGCGATATTATTTGCTTCCTGTTTTGATGCTAATTGTGGTTTATTTGAGGCGCTATTGGGACCTCAAGACGCAGTTGTTTCAGATAACCTCAATCACGCCTCAATTATTGATGGAATTCGCTTATCCAAAGCTCAACGTTATCGTTATCATAATAATGATCCAGTTGACCTGGAAATTAAACTTAAGCAAGCCCGGACTGCGGGATCAGAGAATATTATTATAGCCACAGACGGCGTTTTTTCGATGGACGGGACCTATGCCAATCTTCCTGAAATATCCCGTCTGGCTAAAATTTATGACGCTTTAGTTATGGTTGACGACTGTCACGCAACTGGGTTCGTTGGAACTAAAGGAAAGGGAACCTCAGAATATTTTGGGGTAAACGTAGACATTTTAACGGGCACCCTAGGGAAAGCCTTGGGTGGTGCAATTGGAGGATACATTGCGGGCCCTCAGAGAGTAATCGATATGCTGCGGCAACGTGCTAGGCCCTATCTATTTTCGAATTCACTTCCACCTGTAGCCATAGCAGCCGGTCTAGAAGCAATAAATATTATTAATGAAAGTGATTATCTTCGCAAAAAACTACACAAAAACTCCATTTATTGGAGAAAGGGGCTGAAAGCTCTTGGATTTGATTTAATTGAAGGTGAGCATCCAATCATACCAGTCATGCTTGGCGATGCGCTTTTATCACAAAAGATGGCAGAGAGACTATTTGCGTTGGGTGTCTATGTGGCAGGTTTCTTTTTTCCCGTTGTTCCAAAAGGTCAGTCTCGAATAAGGACGCAGATGAATGCGGCCTTCACAACTGAAGATCTTGATCAAGCTTTACATGCCTTTGAAAAAGTGGGCCGAGAATTGGGCGTTATCACATGACCGAAATGATGCGATGCTTAGTTAAGAACAAGTCTGAAGTAGGGCTTTGGATGCATGAAAGGCCTATTCCTAAGATTGGTCCTGACGATGTTCTTATTCGCGTTCTTAAAACTGGAATATGTGGAACCGATTTGCATATTTGGGATTGGGACGATTGGTCCCGTAAAGCAGTGAGCTTAGGCATAATTACAGGTCATGAGTTTTCTGGAGAAATTGTAGAAATAGGCGCAAATGTAAAAGATCTTAAAGTAGCTCAACGCTGTTCGGGTGAGGGCCATTTGATAGGAAATAAATCTCGTCAGGCGCGTGCGGGTACGTTTCATCTAGATCCTGAAACAATGGGTGTTGGAGTTAACACGGATGGAGCTTTTGCTGAATATATTCGGCTTCCAGCATTCAATACCATAGCCTTGCCGGACAGTATCTCAGACGAAATAGGAGCTATACTTGATCCTTTAGGAAATGCAGTTCACACGGCGTTGTCTTTTAATTTAGTTGGAGAAGATGTTTTGATTACTGGAGCAGGTCCCATTGGGATAATGGCTGCGGCTGTTGCTAGATTTGCGGGTGCGCGAAATATTGTAATTACAGATATTAACCAAGAGAGATTAGAGCTTGCGAATAACGTTGTAGATGCTGTGACGGTCAACGTAATGTCGGAATCTTTAACTGGCATCATGGCCAAGTTGAGTCTAAAACAGGGCTTTGATATTGGTCTGGAAATGTCAGGGAATTCAGCTGCATTCAATCAAATGGTAGGTGCCCTTGTGACAGGTGGAAAAATTGCAATGCTGGGCATACCAGCGAGTAAGACTGAGGTCGATTGGAGCCAAATAGTTTTTAAATCAATTACAATTAAAGGTATCTATGGAAGAGAAATTTTTGAGACTTGGTACAAAATGATCGTCATGCTGGAAAGAGGACTTGATATAAGTAAAGTAATTACAAAAAAAGTAGCAGCTGATGAATACCAGAATGCATTCGATCTTATGTCATCTGGCCAAGCTGGAAAAATAGTTATGGATTGGACTGTTTAAATTATGATCTCGGAAGTCAAATCTGATCATATTTCATATCAGAAAAAACGCTTTGCGATAGTACTTCTTGAAGAATTTGCGATATCTTCCTACGGCCCTTTGCTTGATGTATTAAGGATCGCAAATCATGTGTCAAAGAAAGAATTATATCACTGGATTACAATTGCCGAAAATGAAGGCCCAATAGAAAGCTCAGCTAGAACTAAAATTCAGCCAGATTTTGGTCTGATTGATCTTCGGAGGGGAGATATTGCATTAATATGCGGTGGGCTAAATGTAGAAAAGAATACCACGAAAAGAATTCTCAACTGGATACGGAGACAGTCGCGCAGGGGAATTCTTTTTGGAGGTGTTGATACTGGATCATATACGGTTGCTAAAGCAGGTCTTTTGGAAGGGAAAAACGCTACTATCCATTGGGAAAACCAAGATAGTTTTCGAGAAATTTTTCACAAAGTTAATTTGAACAGATCGATTTTCTGTATTGACAATCCCTCTTTTACTAGTGCGGGTGGCTGCACTTCAATCGATATGATCCTTAAGCTAATCGAAACCGATCACGGTGAGGAAATTGCGAGTTCAGTATCTGACCAATTAATTTATAAATGCCATGCAGATGACGATTTTGCGCAGCGCTTATCAACATCGACTGACATTGGGCAACGAAATCCAATTGTCCTTAACGCCATCAGAATTATGGAGAAGAATCTTGAAGACCCCATAAGCATAAAGATATTGTCGAAAATGTTAAATATTTCGCACAGAATGCTTGAAAGGAAGTTTCAACGATTCCTAAACACAAGCCCATATAAATTTTACTTAGAATTACGTTTGCGAAAAGCCAAAAATCTATTGCTTCAAACCGACATCAGCGTGATAAACGTTGCTTTTGCCTGTGGTTTTGTTTCCCCTGGACATTTCTCAAAATCCTATAAATCGAAATATGGTCTTTCGCCATTTGCTGAAAGAAAATCACGTTAAATTTATATTTCTAAAAAAAACTAATCATCAAAATATTTCATGGGCAGTTTTTAGGGGATAGTTCGGCAAATCTGACCAAGTGGTCCCAAAAGCGGTCCAAGGTAAATGACAAAATTTCACCTTATCCACCGTCCTATCGATATATGCGCCACCTCCCCCCTACGCCTGATAAAGGGGACTTTGTCATTTCTGTCATTTGCGGGGGAATTTATTCATTAGGCTAGTTTAGGTCGGTACAGACTGAGTTACGACTACTTTATACCCGCTAATTGAAAACCACCACGGCCATCCCACTGATTGCTTGAAATGGCATCGAAAAGACATTCAGCTAAATCTTCTTTAGCTATAGGTGAAGAAATCTCGTACTCACTTTTTAAGTTTATCATAAATGATTGAGATATAATTACTTGTTCAATGATTTTAGGATTTCCATTGCCTTTTTACTTACTGCCTTTCGCTTATCCTTGGATATTAAAGCCAATTTTATCAAAAGCCAATTTCTTAAACCGTTATCTTCCTGTGCCATCTTCTCTAAAAAATTCATAGTCTGAATAATCACAATCCAATCTTTACTATTTTCTAACTGTTCTTTTGAAATATTAATTGCTGTCGCTTTTTGTTCTTCAGTCAACAAATAACAAAACTCAAAATGAAGCTGAGCAAGTGTCCATTCAGCAGATGGTTGGTTAAGGGTCGGGATTAAAGACTGAAATTTGTTAACACATCCAACAAACCAATTTGGTTTTTGTCTAAATATTCGCTTGAAGGCATTGGAAACTCTAAGTCGTACAGTGGCGTCATTACTTGAATAGCATTCGAATAAGTAATCTAAGGATTCTTCGTCATTTAGGATAATGTCGACAACCTCTAATGTGCATCCTAACGAGTTAGGATGCCCTCCTCTAAGCATAGTTTCAAACTTTTCTTTCATATTAATGTAAAAATACCTTAGCTCTTGGGGAAACTCTGACCACCTACAAAGTTTCCCATCACACTTATAAGTCGCTTGTGCAGCCAGTGATGGAGAGGACTCTCCGCGTCGCGGGCGTGACGAACCGCGTGAATTTTGAAGGAGCCTCCCTCGATCGGTATAGGATTGTGAACGATGTTAAACCGGTACGAATTAGCAAGAGCAACGCGTTCAGGAAGGGTAACCAGAAGATCGGAGTTTTCGACGATGGAAAGTGCAGCGAATAGAGATGGAACGATGGTCTGGATGTTCATTTTATAACCATGCAAATGCAGCGCGTGGTCAACCATATTTCGTATCGGACCATACGGAGAAATTAGCAGATGATTTGCTGTCGCTATCTTCTCTAAAGTTAACTCTCCCGAAAGTACTGGATGGCCTTTTCGGCCAGCCAATACGTAGAACTCGGAATATAGTTCTTCTGCGACATAGGAGTTTTCACCTTGGACCGGAAAGTCAAAGTATCCAATTGCAAGATCGATTTGACCCTGCGCCAAAGCTTCCAACGCCTGATGATTTTGTAGCGGAAATGCGTGAACACTTATGTTAGGACTGACCCTGCTCAGCTCGGTGACAAGTTGCGGGATAATGCCCGTTAACTCGTAATCGAAGGCGCCAATTCTTAGGCTTGTCGCCACAGTTTTTGGGTCAAACTCTTCCGATCCTTCAAGCGTTTCGGAAATCAACCGAACGATCCTGCGAACTTTGGGTTCAAGTTCGTGCGCCAGAGCCGTGGGTTCCAGCCCGTGTGCACGGCGTAGGAAAAGAGGGTCATCGTACAGATTGCGAAGGCGTTTTAATGCATGGCTGACGGCTGGTTGGGTAAGCCCCATCTCATGGGCGACCGTAGTGGCTTTTCGGTGGCGCATGGTTGCCAGAAAGACAAGCAGTATTGTCGTGTCGATCAGCCTAAGATCAATTTGATTAATATCTCTCATAGAATGAATTCATTATATTATAATTCCGGATTAATCTAGCTTCTTTGCAGAGGTATATATCGCGATTCATCAGAGGAAATTAATGGCGGAAATACAACTTCGAAATCTTGGTAAACGCTGGGGCAGTTTTGTTGGCGTTGATAACTTCGATCTAACCATTGCAGACAGGGAATTACTCGTGCTGCTAGACCCTTCCGGATGCAGCAAGACAACAACCATGCGGATGATCGCAGGTTTGGAAGGTGCAACAGAGGGCGACATTCTGGTCGAGGGCAGGCGGGTCAACGGTCTGGAGCCAAAGGATCGCGATGTCGCAATGGTATTCCTAAGCTACGCTCTTTACCCGAACATGAATGTCTACGAAAACATCCGGTTTCAGCTGAAAGTCCGTGGCATTGATCCCAAGACGTATGATGAAAAAGTGCGCCGTGCGTCTGCCATGGTCAAGCTTGACGAATTCCTACACCGCAAGCCGGCTGAATTGTCGGGCGGTCTGCGTGTGGCGTTGGCCCGCGCCATTGTTCGAGAGCCGAACGTCTTCCCAAGTGACGAGCCGCTCTCGAACCTTGCCGCGAAGCTGCGGGTGTCGACGCGCGCCCAGATCAAGAACCTCAGCCACGAATTGGCGGCGCTTTGGTCAGCGTTAAGGCGGACAAGAATTCCCGCGCGGAAATCGGAGACATGGTCTCGATCAAAGTTCTGCAAGAACACTGCCATCTTTTTGACTCAGCAACAGGAACACGTATCGGAGACTGACTCCGGGACAATTGCCGCAATTGCGGTGCAACAGAGAGCAAACATCATGCATGCGCTCAACAAAACAGGGAGAAAAATAATGCATTTAAAAAGTTTAGTGCTAACAGGCGTATTATCAGGACTCATGGGTTCGGCAACTTTCGCAGCGGATTGCGGTCCAGCGGGGCAATCAATCCGCATTCTTGCCAGCGACTTTCCGGCAATTCACGCCGTAGCAGGCAATGCCGAGACAAACTGCGGTTCCTCAGCAGCAGAATTTACCCGCAATCACACGACAGAAGCGCGTCAAATTATGAACGCAGCTCTAACGCCAAACCCGGCTGAATATACCAGCGTAATTGTTGCCAATTCGACGCTTACGCAGCTTATGAACGACGGTCTCGTTCGACCTTTGAACGACCTGGTTGATAAATACGGAGACAACATTGCGGACAATCTGAAAATCACCATCGATGGCGACGTCATGGCGGTTGCATTCATGGCGAACTCGCAGCACTTGTTCTCGCGCACAGATATTCTTGCAAAGGCAGGTATCGATAGCGTGCCTGGCACCTACGATGAGATGATCGCGGCTGCAAAGGCAGTTCGTGAAGCTGGTATCATGGAGTATCCAATTGTCATGAACATGAAAACTGGTTGGAACGTCGGCGAATCCTTCAACCTAATCTTCCTCGCGCATGGGGGTGAATTCTTCAAGCTGGGAAGTGCTGAGCCAAGTGTAAATAGCGAAGCAGGTATCGCTGCATTGGAAACAATGAAGGCGCTGGTTGAATATGCACACCCCGATCATCTTACGCAAGCGTCTAACGAGACACAGGCTCTTTGGGAAGCAGGTCAAGCAGCGCTTGGCATCATGTGGGGATCGCGCGGCGCTACCATCCTTGATGATGAAGGCTCGACCGAGCAGGTCACTTCAAACACGGTACTGTCAGCTGCACCCTCCGTCAAACCAGGTGGAATCCCAGGTGCTACTCTTTGGTGGGATGGCTTCACCATTTCGGCGAACATTTCAGATGACGAAGCCGAAGCAACCTTTGCCGCACTTGCCAGCGCTATGACGTCGGAAATGGTTGCAGCAAACAACGATGACGCTGTTTGGCTGCTTGACGGTTTCAAACCCGGAGCAGCTGCTGCTGGTGTTTCCGCGACTGCGCAAGGCGGTGCAGCACCCTATCCGATGCTTCCACAGATTGGTCTGTTGCACAACGCACTGGGCGCCGAGCTGTCTGACTTCCTAAAAGGGGAGGAAAGCGCTGAACAGGCCTTAGCTGACGTCGAAGCGGCCTATATCACGTCTGCGAAAGAAGCAGGTTTCCTCCAGTAGCTACCGGCTGAAGAAACCACGCATGAGGGGGCTTGCAAACTTATTCCCCCTCATGCCTAATATTGATGAAACGGGGCGTGATAAGTGAAACACCGCACCTTCTTTTGGTTCGTCTTGCCGACGCTTTCCGCGATGATCCTATTTATCGCGTTGCCAATAGTGTCGATCTTCGTGCAGTCTCTTTTTATACAGCACGAACAGGTTCTCGTTGTAGCAGAAAGCTGTGGCCCGTTTGGCTGCAAGGAGTCGACCGCTATTGACCTTGAGGCGACCGAACAGCTTCGCAAAGAGGCCCCTTTGGGCAAGTTCAACGGATTAGGAACCTATGCGAACCGCTCGCATCTGGCCTTTGACGAAATAGGAGAGGCCTGGGCGAATACCGATACATTCGGTGAATTTGTGAATGAAGTGGGCGATCTGCCATTTTACGATGCCCTGAAGTTCACGCTCTCCTATACATTCATAGTAACGCCGCTTGTGCTTATCCTTGGAATGGCTGTCGCGGTGGGCGTCAACAATCTGCCACGCGTGCTCAGAGGTGTGGCAATTTTTGTCTCACTACTACCATTCCTTGTAACACCTCTGGTTGGTTCGTTAATCCTGTTCTGGATGGTGGATGGCGATGGTGTAATCGGTGCGTCCATCCAATACATCTTTAATGATCCGAACCTAAGTCTAAAGGCGTCCACTGCCCTAATGTGGTTTATGCTGATGGTTTATGGTGTCTGGCACACGCTCCCGTTCAGCTTCATCACGTTCTACGCCGGGCTACAAACAGTGCCCATTGACACTTTGGAATCTGCACAGATCGACGGAGCCTCAAATTGGCAACGCTTGATCTATGTGGTGGTTCCACATCTGATGCCGCTGGTAACATTCGTTACGCTCATGTTGATCATGGACAACCTACGTGTGTTTGAGCCTATCGTAAGCTTTTCCGCCGAGGCCCATGCACGATCTATCAGTTGGATCATTTTCAATGACCTTCGTGAAAGCGGCAACCCGCTTTACGGCTCGGCCGGGGCGACCTCTCTGATCACAATCTTCCTAGTGGTCATTCTAATGATGCCTGTGCTGATCCGCACTTGGCATGACTTTACGCGCAATTCCCATTTAGGACCCGAACATGGCGACTAAAGCAAACTCTCGCATGACCCCTCTGAAGCTATTTTCCTACACAATGGTGGCGCTTTGGCTGATTATTGCAGCCTTTCCATTCCTTTGGACTTTCTGGGGTAGTTTCAAAGTTCAGGCAGATTTTTTGTCGAAAGCGGATTGGATGAACGCCATTAGTGGCACGAACACAATCGCACAGACCGGCAGTGCTTTTACCGGCCAAGGCTATTACGGCGCTTGGATCGATGAAGAATTCTGGTTCAACTTCAAGAACACAAGCATTGTGGTGTTCTTCACGGTGGTCATTTCTCTAACGTTTGGCACACTCGGTGGCTATGCGCTGGCACGTTCCGGCTTTCGCTATGCGTTCTGGATTCTGATGGCTGCCCTGGTGTTCCGCGCCATGCCGCATATTACTCTGGTTTCAGGGTATCTGGTGTGGTTCTTTGAGTGGAATGTCTGGGGTATCCTGCCCACGACGATCATTGTTCTTGTAGCAATCAACCAGCCCTTTACCCTCTGGATGCTGCATTCATTCTTTAAAAACATTCCCAAGGACATGGATGAAAGCGCCATGGTAGATGGCTGCACGCGTTTTCAGGCGTTTTGGCATGTGATTGTACCAGTCATGTGGCCCGGGGTGATCACAACCGGTCTTTTCAGTTTCCTTCTGGCTTACAATGATTTCACTGTAACCGTTATGCTTTTGAGCGAAGAGAACGAGACGATCATTCCTGCGATCAACAGCTTCATGGGAACCACGCAGATCGAGGGTAAGGTGATGAACGCAGTGGCTGCTGTGGTTTCCACAACGGCACCTTTGTTTGTGCTGATCCTCTTCTTCCAGCGCCAGATTGTTAGCGGACTTACAGCCGGTGCGGTGAAGGGGTGATCAAATGTCGGAAACCAAAGTTATGAGCGACGTTCACACTCAGAATAAAGCCATCATTGCAAAACTACGAAAGTCTATGGTCGACTTTGATGCGGACCGCGTCAGAGAAGTTTTGACAGATATTCTGCCAGTAGACGCAATTGTTCACATGCCGCATCCATTTGCCGATCTTGTAGGGCCGAACGATTTTTTTGACACCTGCTATGCGCCGCTGCTGGACGCCATGCCTGATCTGGAACGCCGCGATTGGATCGTGGTCGGTGGCCGGACAGACAAAGGCGATGATTGGATCGGTTGTGGTGGGCACTATGTAGGAACTTTCGTGGGGCCTTGGTTGGAAATACCTCCAACTGGTCATCTAACCCATATGCGCTTTCACGAGTTCTACAGGTTTGAAGCCGGGCGCGTTGTTGAAATACAAACCCTTTGGGACATTCCAGAAGTCATGATGCAGGCGAACGCGTGGCCCATGGCCCCGTCTTTGGGTTTGGAGTTTTGCATTCCGGGCCCCGCCACCAATGACGGAATTGTTCCCGGTCCTTGGAATGAAGAACGTGCGAATGCTTCGTGCGAGCATATAGTGACCATGCTGAAATACATGAAAAAGCACCCGTCCCAGGGCGGACCGGAAGTGATGGAAATGCCACGTTTCTGGAGCGACCGTGTCAATTGGTACGGTCCGGCTGGTATCGGTACCGGACGAGGTATCGCAGGCTTTCGAAATTGGCACCAGATCCCGTTTATAAACGGGATGCCCGATCGCGGTAACTATGTGGACGAGATCACCTATCACTTCTTCGGGGACGGAGATTATGCAGCCGTCACTGGCTGGCCGAATATGATCCAGACCGTTACTAACGACGGCTGGATGGGTATTGCTCCATCAGGCAAACGCATCACCATGAAGTCGCTCGATTTCTGGCGGATAGAGAACGGTAAAATTCGCGAAAACTGGGTGATGGTCGATCTGTTAGACGCATACCTCCAGCTGGGAGTCGATGTTTTTGCCCGCCTGCGAGAATTCAACAAGGCGCGTATACCCGGTCGACTGCCATTCCCGATAGGTGACGTATGACGCTATCAGTTCAGAGGGTTCAACCATGAAGGGTTTCGATTCTAAGTTCCTAGACTTTCCTGACTACATCATCGGTATTACAAAAGAGATATGGGAAGATCGCCAGATCGCCAAATTACACGACTATTACGCGTCTGACATTGTGGTGCGCTCACCTGCGTCTGTGGTCGTTGGCAACAAGGATGTCATCGCCGCTACCATGGCGACTTTGGCCGAGTTTCCCGACCGCACCTTGCTAGGTGAAGACGTGATCTGGTCTGGCACGCCCGACGACGGCATGTTGTCATCACATCGGCTGTTTTCAACGGCTACTCATACCGGTCCTGGAGTCTATGGCGCCCCTAGCGGTATACGGCTTAGTTATCGGATTATTGCCGACTGTCATGCGATCAACAACCAAATCAATGATGAATGGTTAATTCGTGATCAGGGTGCGATTGTCCGACAACTGGGCATCGACCCGAAGGACTACGCCCAAGATCTGATCGCACGTGAAGGCGGGCCTGATGCCTGTGTTAAGCCCTACACACCTGCCAACGATGTCACGGGACCATACACGGGAACAGGCAATGAAAATGTGTGGGGGAAACGCCTTGCGTCCATGCTTGAAAAAATCATGCAAGCAGAGTTTGACGTTATCTCTCAGGAGTACAATCGCGCCGCCCAGTTGGAATATCCCGGTGGTGTTAATACGTGGAGTTTTGAAGGCGCAGACCAGTTTTGGATGGGGCTGAGAGCCAGCTTTCCGAATGCAATCTTTAAAGTCCGCCACGCCATCGGGCGTGACGATCCTGCTATGCCCCCGCGCGCGGCTGTTCGATGGACCCTTTCCGGCAGGCATGAAGGGTATGGTGCATTCGGAGAGCCTACCGGTGCCGAGGTGTTTGTGCTCGGAGCCACTCATGCAGAATATGGGGAACTAATCTCTGGCGCGCCAAAGCTTCGCCGTGAATGGACGCTCTACGACGAAACCGCTGTTTGGAAGCAGATTTTGTTGCATAAAGAGATTTGATTAGCACATAGCATTTAGAGAAGCCCAATGGAGAAAAGGCACCTTACGCCACCAACCGCTACGGTGCAGGCAAGGTTGCAGGTAAGGTTTTGATAGTTGACCAGCTCTACTGTTTTGCTAACCATTGAAATAGTTGGAAACGGTCACAAGTTGGCTCGTGGTCCGCGGACCGTGAAACTGGAAAATGGCGCACTGGGGATGTAACCAAACTTATATAAAGTTTTTTAACATCAATGACTTATTGAGCTGACATTTTCAAAAAGCGGTCCAGAAAACGGTCCAAGGGCGTACGAAGAAGCTTTTTGATCTTCCCCACGCAGTTTTGACACAAAAGAGTTCCTTTTTGACGTATTTTGAGTTCCTTTTTTGCAGAAATACGCGATTATAGTCATATTTTAAAGGGAATTTGTAAAATTATCTGGTACCCACGGCCGGAACTTACGTAAATCTTACTGCATTGTTTTTATGAGGTTTTTTCACGTCAAAAACTCATCTGTTAGTTCCCTTTTGGTGAACTTTGAGTTCCTTTTTCTGAGTTAATATATTAGCGAAGCTTTCATGAAAGGCTAGCAAGATTGCCAATTCTAAGAAATGCCTAAGTTTTGAGCGGTTACCTTACACATAGCAACGATGCAGGCCCTTCAGTATATTGACAAAGAATTTATTTCTATTATTCTAGAATTATGAAAATAAATACCGGCGGGTCATTATCTTTAGAAAAGGCGGCCTCCTGTTTTGCCGCACTTGGTTCGGAGCAACGTCTCTCGATCCTAAAGATACTCGTTCGCAGCGGTCCGGTGGGATTAACTATTGGAGAATTAGGAGAACGCTCGGGAGTAACTGGTTCTACGCTTACGCATCATATGAAGATACTTACGCGGGCCGGTCTGGTTGAGCAGAAAAAAAATGGAAGATCGATTATTTGTGCTGCGATTTCTTTTGATGAAATTCAAAAGTTAAGCGAGTTTCTTCTACAAGACTGTTGCGTGGATACGAAAGTAACTTGCGATGACTGACATAACCAATTTTCAGAAAACTTACAGATCGATAGATAAAGCGGTTGGCTCTTTGTGTCTGATATTTTTAGGTCTTTTGATTTGGGATTTAAATGATTTCATTTCAACGTTTTTATTTATGATAAACGCCTTGCTGGGTACAGCGCCCTTTATAATTTTTGCAGTTTTGGCAGTCGCTTACTTAAAGGCCACAAGTGCCGAAAACTTATTATCAAAAGCTTTCTCAGGACCTCAATTAAGCATGATTTTTCTTGCAGCCTTTTTAGGAGGTTTATCTCCCTTTTGCTCGTGCGAAGTCATTCCGTTTATTGCAGCTCTTCTTGCCATAGGAGCTCCACTCAGCGCTGTTATGGCCTTCTGGCTGGCTTCTCCTTTAATGGACCCTGCAATGTTTTTAATTACAAGTGGAACGCTTGGTTGGGATTTTGC
>ENA-OSEY01001765-OSEY01001765.1-marine-metagenome-genome-assembly--contig:-NODE-1765-length-14533-cov-5.419411_pt1 | contig 14533 bp, 15 predicted proteins | sample MGYA00248465_ERZ534230 | MGnify/ENA primary metagenome ERZ534230 (study PRJEB26409, sample SAMN06344110) | marine metagenome | isolation source: Sea water from surface | place: Atlantic Ocean:Southern...
GCATCAGGAATTTCGGTTGTCGCTCATATGAAAAATCCTAAAGTTCCTGCAGTACATTTTAATACAAGATTTATTACTACTTCTAGAAGTTGGTTTGGTGGAGGCATGGACGTAACGCCAAGTTTTAAAGATAATCAAGAAAAAATATTTGTGCACAGAAATTTAAAAAATTTATGCATTAAAAATAAAAAGAATTATATAAATTATAAAAAGTGGTGCGATAAGTATTTTTTTATTAAGCATAGAGAAGAACCAAGAGGTATTGGAGGGATTTTTTTTGATTATTTGTATAATGACTGGGATAAAAATTTTAAATTTATAAGAGAATTAGGACTATGTTTTCTTACAACCTCTAAAGATATTATAAATAATAAAATCTCAAAAAAATGGAATAAAAAACATAAAAATGATCAGTATCTAAAAAGAAAAAGGTACGTTGAGTTTAATTTATTATATGATAGAGGCACAAAATTTGGATTAAATACTGGTGGAAATGTAGATGCAATTTTTATGTCATTTCCTCCACTAAATTAAAATGGAAAAAGAACCGATAACAATTCAAGGTCTTAAAAATCTAAAAGAAGAATTAGAAGATTTAAAAAAAAATAAAAGACCTAAAGTAGTTGCTGCCATAGCAGAAGCCAGAGCCCACGGTGATCTTAAAGAAAATGCTGAGTATCATGCTGCTAAAGAACAACAAGGCCATATTGAAGGAAGAATTCTGACAATAAATGATATTATTGCAAGAGCAAATGTAATTGATGTATCAAAAATTCAAAATACAGGAAAAGTAATTTTTGGTTCTACAGTTACAGTTAAAGATCTAGAAAAAGAAAATAATAAATCTTTTAAAATTGTTGGAAGAGATGAGGCTGATATAAAAAAAAATTTAATTTATTTTAAATCGCCTATGGGAAAATCTCTTATAGGAAAATCTGTTAAAGAATTAATAATTGTTAGTACACCTTCTGGGGAAAAAAATTTTGAAATACTTAAAGTGGAATATATTTAATTTATTTAAATTTTTTAATAGTTTTAGACAATTGCTCATCATCAAGATTAAAATTATTTTCTAACCATTTGTTTTTAATTTCTTGAATAGCATAACCCATTTTTTTTCCACTTTTAATTCCTTTATCTAAAAGGTATTCTCCAGTAATTGGAAACTCTGGAACAGATATATTTTCGATTTTTGATATATTTTCTATTAACTCATCATTTTTAGGATTTTTTTTAATCACATTGTTTAAAAAAAGTAACGACTTAACTCTATTTTTACCAAAAATAAAAATATTTTTTTTGAGATCTTTTTTAAAAAAGTTCTTATTTAACTGAATTTCTTTAAAATTCTTTGCACAAAAGTTTAGATGATCCTTAGTCTCGTTTTCAATGTTATATTTGTGAGAAAAATATTCATGATTATTCGTTCCATCAATTAAAAGTGAAGCTAAAATATTATTTTTATTTGATATTTCTGGCTTTAATTTACTAATAGCAGACAAATTTTTGATCCTCTCCAGATATTTAAATTCGGGAAAAACTAAATTAAATATTTTTAAAAAGTCATTATTTTTTTGAATTTCATAGAAATTTTTTAATTTTAAAATCTTTTTAAGTTCACTATAAATTCTTTCTTTGGATAATTTAGTTATACCACTTAAATTTTTTTGAATTGCCCTTAATGTTTCTTTTTCAAAATCAAAATTTGAATATTCAATAGAAAATCTAATAAATCTTAAAATTCTTAAGTAATCTTCCTTAATTCTTTCATCTGGATTACCAATAAATTTTATTTTTTTATTTTTTAAATCATTTATACCTGAGTGGGGGTCAAAAATTTTTCCATTTTGGTCAAGATAAATAGCGTTAAATGTAAAATCTCTTCTTTTAGAATCATCTTCCCAATTGTCTGTAAATAAAACAGACGCATGTCTTCCATCTGTTGATATGTCTTTTCTTAAGGTTGTGATTTCAAAATGTTTATTATTTAAAACAAGTGTTAGAGTTCCGTGATCAATTCCAGTTTTTTTAACAATAATTTTAGAATTTTCAAATTTTTTAATTATTTCTTCAGGTTTTAAAGTTGTTGCTATATCAATATCGTCAACTTTTTGGTTTAGCAAATATTTTCTTACGGATCCTCCTACAAACATAGCCTGTTGTTCTTTGGAACCTTCATTTAATATTTTAAAAATTTGCTTTAAGTTTTCTGATTTATAAAAAGGGAAAAATAATTTTTTTAGTACTTGTAAAATTTTCATAAATCTGGCTGGGGCGCTAGGATTCGAACCTAGGATGGTGGTACCAAAAACCACTGCCTTACCGCTTGGCTACGCCCCAATTCAATTTTTTGATATATCACAAAAAATGAAATTTAAATAGTTTTACCAACAACACACCAAAATCTAGGAAATTTTTTTCTAATTTTTTTAAGACCTAAATTTGCGCTTTTTTTTGTCAAAAATACACCAAAACAAGCAGATCCTGATCCGGTTACTCTTGAAAATTGACATTTTTTTAAAAGTCGCAGTTCAAATAAAACTTTTTTAAGAATTGGAAATTTTGAAATGACTATTTTCTCTAAATGGTTTTCTTCTTTTGATAGGTTATATATTATTTTTTTTTTTGACCCATTCTCATAAATTGTGTTTGTTTTAAGTTTGCTAAAAAATTTGCCTTTTGAATAAATTTCTTTTGTTGATGATTTTAAATAAGGATAAACAATTACAAAATAAAAATTTAGTTTACTTTTGATGTTTACAACTCTGTTAAGACTTTTTTGAAAAATCTGACTAGATCCAAAAAATAATTTTAAATCTGAACCTATATTTTTTGAAAATAAAGACTTATTATTAATTAATTTTTTTTTCTGAATTAAATTTTTAACTAGGAAAGCAGCATTACTTGATCCACCCCCGAGACCTGAAAAAACAGGGATTTTTTTTTTTACTAATATATTGTATTTTGTATTATGATCTATGATACCTCTCTTTCTTAGTAGAGAAAGAGTATCAGTAATTGTATTCTTTTTTAAACTTACGTTATCACTAAATTTTCCTGTAAATTTGATTTTATCCTTTTTACTTTTGTAAATTTTAATTTCATCAAATAAGTTTATTAAACAAACCAAAGATTGAATATTATGAAGTCCAGTCTTATTAAATTTTTTTCCTACATTTAAGAATAGGTTAATTTTTGCAAAAGATTTGAATTTTTTTCTTAACATTAGAGATAATTAAATTTTTTCTAATCCAAATAGTAACTTATTTTTTACTTTTTCTCTAAGCTCATCTTCTGTATCTTCTAAGGTCAAAACATATTCCCAGTAGTACCTTGCTTGAATTTTTTTATCTATCATCCATAAACAATCTGCAAAATGATCATTCACTATTGGATCATTAGGCATCATCTGTATTGCTCTTTCTAAATAAAACTTTGCCTCTGAGAAATTTTTAAGTTTGTATTGGGCCCAACCTAAAGAGTCAGTTATGTAACCATCGTTTTTTTTTAAATTATCTGCTTTTTCTAACATTGAGAGTGCTTTTTCTGTTTTTCTATTTTGCTCTATCCAAGTATAAGCTAAATAATTTAATGTGTAAGCTTGGTTAGGATCAATTTCTAAAGATAAAAGTAAATCCTTTTCTGCTAATGTCCATTCTCCATTTCTTTCATAAGCCGTTCCTCTTCTATCCAAAACTTTTGGGTACATTTTGTGATCCTTATTAATTTCTGAAAGTATCTCAGAGTAAAGCGTTATCGACTCACTAAATTTATCATGACCTCTTAAAAAATTTGCATAATCAAAAGTTCTGTATAGATTTTTATCAATATTTTTATAAATATTAGTTAGGTATATTAAAGATTTTTCACTACCTTCTAAATCTTCTATTATTAAAGAAATCTCTTTACTCGAATTCCATTTGTAAAATGATCCAATTTCAAACAACTTTAGAAATATTTTTTTAGAGTCTATTTTTTTTCCTAACCTAAGCAAATTTTCAGCAAGTAAAGCATCATATGATTTAAAATTTGAATTTAAATATTTTGAAAAATTTATATATAGGTTTGAGAGTTCAAATCTTTTTTGAACTGATAAAGCATTTGCAAAAGCATAAAATATTTCTGCTAAAATATCTTCAGGGTTTTGGCACGAAAATTTATTTTTGCTTTTATTATTTTTTTCCAAATTTTCTCTAAGCTGGTTTATTAATAAATTCCTTGGATATTTTTTTGCGCTTGACTCAAGAATAGAAGCTGCTTCTTTTTTTCTGTTTTTTTCTATTAGATAATTTGCATAGAAAAAATTATATCTATAAAATTTATCACCTTCATTTTCTATATTTTTTTTAAATTTTGAGTCAACATCAAGATTATCAAAATAACAATATGCGAAAACCTCTTGAATAGATTTGAAACTACCAAAGTTGTTTGGCATTGATTGGAGCAGTTTAATGTCTGATACTTTATTTGAAATCATAATTTCTGACCAATTTATTAGTGAAAGCTTTAATGGTGCAAAAACTAATTGATTTTCAAAATTTGGTTTTAACTCACTAAAATAAAATTTTGCTTTAATATAATTTTTATTTTTAAATTCTTTCAATCCCAAAAAAAGTAAACTCTCAAAGTTTGATAAATTTTTACTTTCTAAATTTTTAGAGTATGTAATTGCTTCATTGAATTTTTGTAAATTTATTAATGATTTTAAGAAAGATGAGGATAGTTTTTGATTATCCTTTTCAGATTTATTAAACTTATCAAAGTATTGTTTTGAGGTAATATAGTCAAAATTGTTAAAAGCCACCGATCCTGAAAAATAGTTTGAAATATTTTTAGAATCTTTGTTTAAATCTAATATATTAGAATGTGAATAAGTAAAAAAATTAAAAAAAGTTAAAGTAAATACGCAGATTTTAAATATAATATTAATTGGTTTTAAAGTCATAATAATGAAAAAGAATAGTTACAAAATTAATAAAAATAAACTTTATCATAAACTAATAAATAATAAACTAGTGTATGACAATAAAGCACTTAATAGGTATAAAAACGGTAGTAATAATAATTCACTCATGAATAAAAATGGAAAAGAGAATTTGCTATCTGATCTAAAAGATAAGATAAAATCAATTAGAAATTGTGAACTGAAAAAAAACGCTACCAATTTAGTTTTTTCTGATGGAAATCCATTTTCTAAAATTATGATTATTGGTGAAGGACCTGGAGCTAATGAGGATAAAGAGGGTAAACCATTTGTTGGAAGAGCGGGCAAACTTCTTGATAAAATGCTTGAATCAATAAAGTTAAATAGAAAAAATGTTTACATATCTAATGTTGTAAATTTTAGACCTCCACAAAATAGAAAGCCAACTGATGAAGAAATAACTAGATATCTACCTTTTTTAAAAAAACATATAGAAATAGTAATGCCCAAAATTTTATTATTACTTGGCAGTACAGCCCTTAATGCAATTATAGGTAATGAAATCGTCATATCTAAAGCAAGGGGCAAGTGGATATATAAAAAAATTGGCGATATTGAAACAAATGTTATTGCATCTTTTCATCCTGCTTTTTTAATGAGACAACCAGATCAGAAAAAATATGCTTGGGAAGATCTAAAAATGATTAGAAAAAAAATTTCTGAACTTAAAATAAATTTAAATGTCAAATAAGATACTTGCGGGTATTGATGAGGTTGGAAGAGGATGTTTAGCTGGTCCTGTTGTTTCTTGCGTAGTTATTTTTAAGGAAAATATTAAAAAAAAATTATTGAAAGATTCTAAGATGATTTCTTTTAAGAACCGTTTATATATAGCAGATCATATTAAAAAAAATTCTTGGTTCTCTATAGGTTTAGCTACTGTCAACGAAATAGATAAATATAATATTTTAAACGCCTCAATGCTTTCGATGGAAAGAGCAGTAAATAAATTGAAAAAAAAACCAGATTTATACCTAATCGATGGTGTACACGCCCCTAAAAAAATGAAGAATTTTAAAACAATAATTAAAGGTGATCAGAAAATTAAATGTATATCTGCAGCATCGATTGTAGCAAAAGTTTATAGAGACCTTTATATGATAAAGTTGAGTAGAAGATTTCCAAATTATAAATGGCATAAAAATTTTGGCTATGGAACCTTCCAACATTTAAACGCATTAAAGAAATTTGGTGTTACTAGCTATCATCGAAGAAGCTATAAACCAGTACACAACATCTTGTCTAAATAAGAAATTTTTACACACGATAGACTCTTTTTTTTCTAAAAAAAAAATTGACTGAAGATTCAATTTCGGGTTGAATTCATTAAATGACGAAATTTTGTAACAAGATTATCAACGGAGAGTCTTTAGAAGTTTTAAAAAAAATTCCTAGTAAAACTTTTGATTTAGTTTTTGCTGACCCTCCATACAACATGCAAATTGGTGAAAAATTAAAACGACCCGATAATAGCAGAGTTCATGGTGTTAATGATAAGTGGGATCGTTTTTTAAATTTCAAACATTACGATGAGTTTTCCAAAGAATGGTTAAAACAATGCAAAAGAATTTTAAAGGATAATGGTTCTATGTGGGTAATAGGTACTTATCACAATATTTTTAGACTTGGTTATCATATTCAAAACTTAAATTATTGGATTTTGAACGATGTGATTTGGAGAAAAAATAATCCAATGCCAAATTTTAAAGGAACACGATTTACAAATGCACATGAAACATTAATTTGGGCATCAAAAAGTAAAAAATCAAAATATACATTTAATTATCAATCCTTAAAATGCTTGAATGATGATTTACAAATGAGATCTGACTGGACACTCCCTATTTGCAATGGAAAAGAAAGACTAAAAAAGAATGGAAAGAAAATTCATTCAACACAAAAACCTGAGGCCTTGTTGCATAGAATTATATTAGCAACAACAAATAAAGGCGACTTAATATGTGATCCATTCATAGGTACAGGAACCTCAGCTGTAGTTGCAAAAAAACTTGGTAGAAAGTATTTTGGTATTGAAAAAGATAAAAAATATTTTGGTGCAGCCAATAAGAGAATTAACCAGACTAAAGTAATTGAAGATAATTATCTTGATACTGTTGAGAATAATAAATCTAAACCTAGGATACCTTTTGGTTCTCTGGTTGAAATGGGTATTATAAAACCAGGATCTGTATTATTTGATCAAAAAAGAAAATTTAATGCAAAAATAATGGCTGATGGAAGTTTAAAACATAAGGGTAATGAAGGATCAATTCACAGAGTAGCAGCTAAAATCATGGGAACTGAAAGTTATAACGGTTGGACGTATTGGTATTGCAATATAAAAGGAAACTCAGTTTCTATAGATAATTTAAGACAAAGATTGATATCAAAAAATACTTAATTAGTTATAAATTTTTCCAATATAATTATTTAAAAAAATATTGTTTTTTAACATTATTTTTAAAGATTTATTTCTAACCGTTTTTAAGATTGGATTAGAAAAATGGAATATATGATGATTCAATTTAGATCTTCGATCAATAACTTTTGTTCTCTCTAGCCTTTTTTTGAAAAAAAGATCTGGTGTATGTTTATTATCTTTAGATAATAAATTAAATAATTCATTAGCAGCCTCGATTGACTGGGAGGCGCCCTGGGCCATAGTAGGAGGAAACGTATAAAAAGCGTCTCCTATATAAAATAAATTTTCATAAATCGATTTTGAAGGTTTTTTTGAAGTATAAATTGGCCAATATTCCAATTGGTTATCAAAAAGGTTTTCCAAATTTTTATTTTGCGAAATTATTTCTTTTTTAATTAGTGCTTTCAAATCAATATTATTAGATAATTTTTGACGTATTATACAAACAACATTAAATTCGCCTTTTTTGTTAATTGGGTAGATTACGATATGTGCATTTTTAAGCATGACTAGGGATATACTGTTTTTGTCATAGTTGGGCTCTGGTGAATTTTTAAGGATCGTTCTTATTGCAATTGATCCATTATAAATTGGTAGGATACTTTTATTTTCTGCAATTAATTTTGTATTTGAAAAGACGCCATCTGAAACAACTATGAAATCCACTAAATCATTTGAATTATCTTTAAAATTAATTAAGAGTTTTTCTTTAATCTTTGAAATTTTTTTTACTTCTTTTCCAAACTTAAGATTATTAGAAAATAATTTATTTTTTAAAAATTCTATTAAAACCGATCTTTTTAAAGTTGTGTATTTAGATTTCTCAGAATTAAATCTCGATAAATCTAAATCGCAAATCTTTTGACTATCGCTTGAATAAAAATTTAATTTAGAAGGATTAAAAAAATCTTTATTATCTATATTAGATAATCCTATTTTATTTAAAATAGATGTGCTATTTGGTGCTAATTGTATACCATAACCTTCTTCGAGACTTAATAATTTTTCTTTTTCATAGACCATTACTTCAAAGTTAGAATTTCCTTTAAATAGGTTTGCTATAGTTAATCCTGCAATTCCAGATCCTATAACTGCAATTTTTTTTTTCATCAATATAAATTTTCTACTTGTTTAAATATTTTTTTTGTAAATGTCGGTATAAATTCTTTATTACTATATATGGAATACCAATTTAAATCTTTTGGAATTTTACTTGAAAATTTATAATATAAATTAATATCTAATTTTTTATTTGAAATAAAATTCTTATAATTACATAAAAAATTCCAATTTTTGAATTTATTTTCTTTTGATTTTTCTTTGACTATTGGCAAACTATATTCTTTTAAAAAACCAAGATCATTATTTTTGGTAAGGCCAATTTGTTTTTTTTTATTTAAATAACAAAAAATATTATAGCTTTTTTTATTTTTTTTATCTTTATCGGTCAATTTCTTATTTTTCCCTGAGTGATAAAATTTACAAATTTTACTAATTGGGCAAATATTACAACGAGGTTCTTTTGGTTTACAAATTAAAGCGCCAAATTCCATCATTGCTTCCACTAAATCTGAATTCCTTTTAAAAAATAATTTTTTCCTGTTTGTTGCGATAATCTTTTCATAATCTAATTTTTTTTCATGTTTATTAAATATTCTAGAGAAAACCCTCTTTACATTTCCGTCTAAAGCTAAACGAGGCTGATTATAAATGAGTGCAAGTAACACATTTCCAGTATAATCACCTATTCCAGGAAGTCTTTTTATATCTACTAAATTTTTGGGTAATTTTGATCTTTCTTTTTTTACAATAATTTTTGCTGTTTTAATTAAATTTCTGCATCTTCTATAATAACCTAGCCCTTCCCACAGCTTAAGAACTTTTCTTTCACTAGTAGAAGAGAGTTTTTTTAAACTTTTAATTTCTCTTGTAAATTTATTAAAATAGGGAATCACAGTCTTTACTTGTGTTTGTTGCAACATAAATTCACTTAACAATCTATAATAAAGCTTTCTTGGTGAATTATAAGGTACCCTCCATGGTAAGACGCGCTTATTATTATCATACCAAGTAATTATTTTTTTTGATAAATTTGTTTTAATATGCATGGTAAAAAGGTTTATACTAGTAAATCGATGTACTCTATTCAAGGTCTAAGGACTGTATCAAATTCTTTACCGAAAGGATTAAAAAAAATTCTAAAAAAAGGTGGTCACAACTACAACACGATAATAGAAAACTGGTCAAATTTAGTTGGAAAAAAAATTTCAGATGCTTGTTATCCTAAGTCTGTAAAAACAAATAAAGAACTTAAAGATGGAGTTTTAATTTTAAATGTTTTTCATGGTGATCAAATACTTGTTGAATATAGCAAAAAAGAGATAATTGATAAAATCAATGTTTTTTTCGGTTATCAGTTTATTAAGGAGATAAGACTTGTTTTGATAAAAGAAAAGATGAAAAAAGTAAGTAAATATAATTTTAGTAAAGAAGAAAAAAATAAGTTTCAAAATAAAATTGATAAAATTAATGACTCCAATTTAAAACAAAATTTAACAAATCTTATAAATGTTTTTAATAAAAAAAAATAATCTTCATTATATAAAATTAAAACAGATATTCTTTTTAGTTATATTTTTTTTATTGTTTAATTTTAATTCTTATAGTAGCGAAAGTAGAGCGGTTTTATCCGTTGGGAATGAAAATGCAAAAGTGACTGTAAAGGTTTTTTCATCTTTAACATGTCCACACTGTGCAAATTTTCATATAAAAATTTTTCAAAAATTAAAGATAGATTTTGTAGATAGCAATAAAGTTAAATATGAGCATCATGCCTTTCCTCTGGATTTAGCAGCATTAAATGCTGAAAAGGTTCTAGGCTGCGTTGAAAATGATGAAAAGAAATTAAAATTATTAAATGAGCTTTACAAAAATCAAGGTAGTTGGGCGGGTGGTTCAGATATTAACAGCATTAACCAGAAAATCTTTAAAATTACTAATAATTACGGACTGAATAATGATAAAAATAAGAGATGTTTAAATGATCAAGATTTAGAAGATGAGATTTTAAATGAAAGAATAAATGCAAGTAAAAAATATTCAATCGAGGCAACACCTACAATTTTTATCAATGAAAAAAAATATAATGGACAACATAATTATGAGGATTTTAAAAAAGAAATTTTAAAATTTCTTTAAACTATGCAATTTAAAAAGCTGGAACTATCAGGATTTAAATCTTTTTTTGATAAAACTAATTTCTACATAGAGGAAGGTCTTACTGGAATTGTTGGACCTAACGGTTGTGGAAAATCAAATATTGTAGAAGCACTTAGATGGTGTATGGGAGAAACATCAGCAAAAAGTATGCGGGGATCAGGTATGGAGGATGTCATTTTCTCTGGTACATCAAACCGACCTCAAAAAAATATTTCGGAAGTTTCTATCACAATTGATAATTCAAAAAAAGAAGGGCAAGGTCAATTTGTTGATCTAGATGAAATACAAATAAAAAGGAAAATCGAGCGAGACAAAGGTTCAAAATATTTTATGAATGGTAGAGAAGTTAGGGCAAAAGATGCACAAACTTTTTTTGCTGACCTTTCAACTGGTGCACATTCGCCATCTATGATTAGCCAAGGAAGAATTGGTATGATTGTGACAGCTAAACCATCTGAAAGAAAATCTGTTTTGGAAGAAGCTGCGGGTATTTCAGGAATACATATGAGAAGACACGAAGCAGAAACCAGACTAAATGCAGCAGAAAATAATTTAAAAAGAGCAGATGAGCTAAAAAGACAACAAGAAAAATTATTAGATAATTTAAAAAAACAAGCTGAAGAGGCAACAAAATATCGGGAAATTTCTGAAAAAATAAAGTCCTCTGAAGCAGCTTTATATTATTTAAAAATTCAAAATATTGAAAAAGAGAAAGGTCAGTTAAAAGATCAGTCTACAAATATAAATACTCAAATTAGCACTTTAAAAAATAGTATTGATAGTACAAATACTTTACTCCAAGAGGAAAATAAAAGACTGCAGCCCTTAAAAGATAAAAAAATAGAAAATCTTTCTAAACTACAAAAAATTAATTTAGAAATCACCAATTTACAAAAAGAGGAAGAAAGGATCAAAGATCTTTACAAAAAAATTCAAAATAATTTAAAAACTATTGACTCCGACTTAGAAAGAGAAAAAAGTATTTCGTTAGATGCTTCTTTGAACGAGAAACGTATGTTAGAGGAAAAAAATGAACTTTTAAAGACAGAAAAAGAGCTTTTCGAAATTGAAAATAAATCGAAATTAGATCTAGATTTATCAAGTAGAAAACTTAATGATTTAAAAAATAAATTGGATAATTTAATAAGTGAGATTGGGACATACATTGAAACTGATAGAAAGCTTTCCAAAGAAATCTTTGAGGAACTTAAAAAACTTGTCAATATGATTACTTCTAGTCAGGAAGAGTACGCAATATATTTTGGAAAAAATGAAACTATTAAAAGTGACTCTATAAAAAGAAAAGAAAGAATTAGTAATATTGACCAAGAACTTGAGAATTGGAAAGATCTAAAACTCAATTCAGAGAAAATGATTTTAGAATTAACTGACAGAAGAAAAAAGTTAAACATTGAATTAGAAGAAAATCAAAAAAACCCAGAAAGAATAGCTATTAATAAAGGGCAAAATTTACAAAATTTAGAAAATACAAAAAAACAAAGCGAGGAACTTGAGGTTGAAATAAGTTCAGCTGAAAATAAATACAATTCAATTAATGAGGAATTAAAATCTCTACAAGAAAAATTTGCGGTATTAAGAGAAAATAAAGCAAGATTTGAAGCTACTGTGGAAGGTATTGACCAAAGAAAAATGGACTTAATTTATATTGTCAAAAAGGAGCTTAAAATTGAAAATATTAATAATTTATTTTCAATAACAGGTTTCTCTGATCCAGAAAAATTACCTTCAATTGATGAACAGGAAAACAATCTTTTAGAATTAAAAAAAAGTCGAGAAGCATTAGGCTCTGTAAATTTGAGAGCAGACTTAGAAACTGAGAAATTTAAAGTTACTATAAAAAAAATGGAGGATGATAGAGCTGACTTAGTATCTGCAATTATAAAACTCAAATCAAGTATAAACGAACTTAATCAAAAAGGGCGTGAAAGACTTTTAGATGCATTCTCAAAAATTAATAAAAAATTTAATGAGGTATATGTAAAACTGTTTAATGGAGGAAGTGCTAAACTTGAACTAGTCGACTCCGAAGACCCTCTTGAAGCTGGATTAGAAATGTTAGTTTCACCTCCAGGTAAAAGATTGCAATCAATTACTTTATTATCTGGTGGAGAACAGGCGTTAACAGCTTTATCGTTGGTATTTGCAATTTTTTTAACTAATCCCTCTCCTATTTGTGTCCTAGATGAGGTAGATGCACCATTAGATGATGCTAATGTAACCCGTTTTTGTTCTCTCTTGGAAGAACTGTCAACAATCACAAAAACAAAGTTCATTATAATTACTCACCATGCTTTGACTATGTCTAAAATGAACAGACTTTATGGTGTAACTATGCCAGAAAAAGGTATTAGTAAGTTGGTGGCAGTTAACTTAGAGAGAGCCGAAGAATTAGTTGCATAGGAATTAATGAAAAAGTCTGATGATTTAGATACTCGCCTAAAAATTGCAAAATCTAAATTAGAAAGTAGCGAAATAAAAACTGATAGAAAAAAAGGTGTTTTTCTAGGAAATGCATTTAAACTTGGTACAGAACTTGTTGCCGCAGTTGCAGTGGGATCAATTATTGGGTTTATTTTAGATAATTGGTTTGGTACTAAACCTTTATTAATAATATTGTTTTTTCTTTTTGGTTCTGCAGCTGGAATTTACAATGTTATAAAAGCAGCAAAAAAGATGCAGGAAAACAAGGAATAAAATATGGCAACAAACCCGATGCATCAGTTCAATGTTTACAAAATTGGACCTGAGATAAAAATTAATGGTATAGACCTTTCTTTCACTAATGCTAGCCTATTTATGCTTATAAGTGGGATTTTTATATCTCTTTTTTTATTATTGGGGACGAAAGATAGAAAAATTGTTCCAGGAAAATTCCAGTTGATGTCAGAAATGTTATACAATTTTATTTCCAAAATGATTAGTGATACTGCTGGAAAGAAAGCTAAGCCTTACTTTTCATTTATATTTAGTCTTTTTATTTTTGTCTTATTTTGCAACATGGTAGGGATGCTACCCTACTCTTTTACAGTAACAAGCCACATTATTGTTACACTAGCTTTTGCAATGTTTATTTTCATTGGAGTTACTATTTTGGGTTTTGTAATACATGGTTTTAAGTATCTTAAAATTTTCGTACCAAGTGGTGTTCCTATGGTTCTGTTGCCAATAATAATGATAATTGAAATTATATCTTATTTAAGTAGACCAGTAAGTCTATCTGTAAGATTATTTGCAAACATGATGGCTGGTCATACAATGTTGAAGGTTTTTGGGGGATTTGTAATTAGCCTTGGTTTGGTCGCTGGATGGCTTCCACTTACTTTTTCAGTTGCTTTAACTGGTTTAGAAATTTTAGTAGCATTTTTACAAGCTTACGTATTTGCGATTTTAACATGTATTTATTTAAATGACGCTTTAAATTTACATCACTAACAATAAAAAAGGAGGAAACATGGAACTAGAAGCAGCAAAAATGATCGGCGCGGGATTAGCAGCAATCGCTTTAGCTGGTGCTGGTGTTGGTATTGGATTGATATTCGGAAATTATCTATCTGGTGCTATGAGAAACCCATCAGCCGCTCAAAAACAATTTCCTAATTTACTTTTAGGATTTGCTTTAGCTGAAGCAACTGGACTTTTCGGGCTGGTTGTTGCTTTAATAATACTTTTTGCATTTTAGCAAAAAGACAAAAGCATGATTAAAATTATAAGTTTAACAACTTTATCGTTGTTTATTCTAAGAAATGTATATGCGGCTGAGGCTGGTATGCCTCAGCTTGACCCAACATATTGGGCATCTCAAGTATTTTGGTTAACTTTAATTTTTTCTGCAATTTACTTTTTAATAGCAAAGATTTTTGTGCCTAAAATAAAAGGAAATATTGATG
>ENA-OSEY01001766-OSEY01001766.1-marine-metagenome-genome-assembly--contig:-NODE-1766-length-14522-cov-2.199515_pt1 | contig 14522 bp, 13 predicted proteins | sample MGYA00248465_ERZ534230 | MGnify/ENA primary metagenome ERZ534230 (study PRJEB26409, sample SAMN06344110) | marine metagenome | isolation source: Sea water from surface | place: Atlantic Ocean:Southern...
TGAAACTAGTCCCGGTGGAACGGCGCTCGATGCCGCTGATGTCCTTCGAAAGGTAGGGTCCGCTGGAAAGTGTTTACTCCATACCGAAGTCAAAATCGTTGACGATGATGGGGTTGAATTGCCCTGGGGCAACGTCGGTGAATTGCTTATAAGAGGGCCGAACATAACGCCAGGTTATTGGAATAACGCGGAAGCAACCAAGAATTCCTTCGTTGATGGTTGGCTCAAAACGGGGGATGCGGCGCGTTTTGACGACGAAGGTTTTATCTACATTGTCGATCGATGGAAGGATATGTACATATCGGGAGGAGAGAATGTTTACCCTGCTGAGGTTGAAAATGTACTTTATCAACTCTCTGAGATTGCGGAGGCGGCGATTATTGGTGTTCCAGACGCTAAGTGGGGGGAGACAGGTAAGGCGGTTGTCGTTTTGAAGTCCGATCAATCTCTTGATGAAGAGAAAATAATCGCGCATTGCTTGGAAAAGCTCGCAAAATTCAAAGTGCCTGCCAGCGTTGAATTTATTGATGCATTGCCTCGGAATGCGACTGGAAAGGTATTGAAGCGCTCGCTCAGAGAAATGTTTGTTGATGAAGCTACTCCAGCGATTACTTAAAAAACAGTTTATAAGGAGAAAAAATGTCAGAAATGGGAAATAACTTGAAGGAAACGTCTCTAGCTGAGATGGAAAGGATACTGGCGGACCAGAAGAAGGCCTATTTAGACGAAGGTATTGTTTCGACTGAAACTCGTCATGACCGTATTGAGAGAGCGATTAACATATTGATGAAACATGACAAAATTTTTGCTGACGCAATGTCGGAGGATTTTGGTCATCGTAGTCAGCACCAATCCTTGTTTACGGACATTGCGAGTTCGATCACTCCCCTGCGTCTGGCCCAAGCCAATTTAAAGAAGTGGCAACGCCCTGAAAAACGCAAAGTGACACCCCGTATCTTGGGGCTGCTAGGTGCTAAAGCCTGGATAGAATATCAACCATTGGGAGTGATCGGCGTAATTAGTCCTTGGAATTTTCCGGTCAATCTGACTTTTACTCCTTTGGCAGGTGTCTTATCAGCTGGCAATCGATGCATGATCAAACCCAGTGAATATACTCCACTGACGTCAGCTGCGATGGCGCAAGCATTCAAAACCGAATTTGATGAGTCAGAAATTGCTGTGATTACGGGCGGGCCCGAGACCGGCGCCGACTTTTCAGGCCTGGCTTTCGATCATCTGTTATTCACTGGAGCGACTTCAATCGCTAAACATGTCATGCGAGCAGCGGCAGAGAATCTAGTGCCGGTAACACTGGAGTTGGGAGGAAAATCTCCTGTCATCGTTGGTCGAGAAGCAGAGATGGAGAAGACAACTGACTCGATCATGATGGGTAAGACCATGAATGCGGGACAAATCTGTTTAGCGCCCGATTATGTTTTTGTTCCAGAAGAGAAGATGGATGATTTTGTGGACTCGGCCAAAAAGTCGGTTTCCAAGATGTTTCCAACTCTTGTTGACAACCCAGACTACACTTCAGTTATCAATGACCGACATTTTGAGCGGATTAACGGCTATGTGGAGGAGGCCAAGCAGGCTGGTGTGGATGTTGTGGAGATAAACCCAGCCGACGAAGATTTTCGGCAACAACCAGCTCACAAGATTGCGCCAACGCTTCTGATAGATCCACCTGAAGATCTATCCGTTATGCAAGATGAAATCTTTGGGCCGGTCATGCCTGTAAAGCCTTATAAGGATTTAAAAGAGACGATTGATTATGTCAATCAGCACGACAGGCCCTTGGGTTTGTACTACTTTGGAGATGATAAGGCTGGTGATCATGTTCGTCATCACACGACATCAGGAGGCGTTACGCTTAATGATGTGGTGATGCACGTTGCTCAAGAGGAATTGCCCTTTGGCGGTGTTGGTCCTTCTGGAACGGGTTCTTATCACGGCATCGACGGTTTTAAGAGGTTTAGTCATGCCAAAGCGGTGTTCAAACAAAGTGGCATTAACGTTATGGAGAAAATGGGCCTAAGGCCACCCTATACGGATAAATTCACCAAAGCTGTTCGCTCACAGATGAAGTAGTATTTTTCAAACAAGCCTAGGTCTTTGATCTAGGCTTGTTTTCCGATTGCAGGAATTGTTTCATCCAGGGTCACCCAATCTTGCTTGCTATCGCACCAAAGATTAAACATGGGCTTGAATGAGGAAGTGTCATCAAGAATGCCCGTTTTAAGGTAAGCGGTAGCTGGTTGAGCAGGTACTTGTGAATAAATCGGCGATCCGCATTTTCCGCAAAAAAAACGCTTCACGACACTGCCGCTCTCAGTGGCTGAGTCTTCATACATGGATAACTCAGAGTCTCCGAAATCAATGTCCGAGAGCGGAAAGCCCGCTAGCGTAGAGAATGCTGACCCGGTCTGTTTCTGACAGTTTTTGCAATGACAGACTCCGGCCATCATAGGCTCACTACTTATAGTTAAATTGATCTGCCCACACAAACATGAACCTGATAGCGACATAGGTTACTCCCCTAAACTTATGCCTTTTCAAGTTAGCAGACTATTAGGCTATTGATCCAGATTTTTAAAAAAGTCGATATCCCTAAGTTCGTCCTCCGGCGGCGCAACCTCGATAACGGTTTCCTCTCTATCGTCGAATTCGAGTCTCAGCGCTTTGGTCATTGTCGCATGCATTTCATAGGTGCAAATGATGTAGGTCAGCTCGATGATTTCGATTTCACTCAGATGGGACTTCAATAAATCAAAAGTCCCATCGGCGACCCGTCCCCCCTGAAGAACGAGATCATCCGTATAGGCGAGTACCGCCCGCTCGACCTCACTAAAAACAGAAGTGGAACTCCAGTGTGGGATCGCCTCAATCTGATTGTCATCATAGCCAGCGGCCCTCAAAGCTTTGCAGTGCTGAGAAAAGACAAACTGACTTCCCCTCGCGAAGCCGGCTCGAGCTTGCCCCAGTTCTCGAAGTCTTGGTGCGATTTTTCGGTTGCGGCTTCTATAGAACTGGAAACCTGACACCATATGTTCTAAGCAATCGGGCACTTGGGCGAAGACAGTCCACCAGTTACCAGGCGTTCCCGTGGCTGTCCCAGGCTCCTCAACAGGGTCCCGATCCGGGCCGAACAGGGCATCATAAAAGGGAAGCACTCTTGGGTCCGCTTCACCTCGACGGATTTCTTTGAGTCTGGGCATGTACAGTCTCCCTACATTGGTCGTCCGAGAACATATCAAGTATCGCAGCTAGTAGTTATCATTGGGCTTATGAATTTTGTACAAATTGCGATCCCATTCTTCATTCTCGCTTTATTGCTGGAGTTTTGCTACGGCGCTTTTAAAGGTCGGCAAACCTATCGCCTGAACGATACGGTAAACAGCTTACACATGGGACTGTTAAGCAGGCTAATTGGCATTCTGCGGCTGGGATTTTCCGCGATTATTATTACTTGGTGCCTCAGCCTTCTAGGAATCGAGCAGTGGGTAGCGACTGAGTGGTGGCACTGGGCGTTGGCGTTTGTGGCATACGATTTCTTCTATTACTGGAAGCATCGGTTCGGTCACGAGTGGCGTATTCTCTGGGCCTCACACGTTGCGCACCATCAGAGTGAGGAATTTAATCTTAGTACAGCCCTGCGACAGACAAGCACTGACTATATTGGATTCTTGTTTTACCTGCCCATGTACCTTGTGGGAACGCCTGTGGAGGTAATGGTTAGCGTGGGTAGTTTGAATTTGGTTTATCAGTTTTGGGTCCACACCGAACATGTACGTCGATTGGGATGGTTGGATTTCATATTAGTAACGCCCTCCAACCATCGTGTGCACCATTCTATAAACGCAGATTATCTGGACAAAAATTATGGAGGAGTTTTTATTATATGGGATCGACTTTTCGGCACATTTGCGGTTGAGAGCGAAGCCGATCCCTGTCGGTATGGTATTACGAAACAGTTGGGAAGTTGGAATCCCCTCTGGGCAAATCTGCATGTTTGGTGGGATACATTGAGACTGAGCCTGAGCGCCAGGGGGATCCAGAAAGTATTGATCTGGTTCAAGGGTCCTGCTTGGATCCCTAGCAACGACAATTACCTCCATGAGGGAATAGAGAATGGGAAGAAACACGCCAAGTTTGATCCAGTAGTTAGTCGCTTCGATGGAGGATACTGCTTTTTCCAGCTCTGGCTGATCACTGGAGCCGGGCTAATGCTTTTGGAGAATCAAAACGTGTTACCCCGCGAAATAGTTGTCATATTCTTTTGGATACTATTAGCAACGATGATCGTTCACGGATTTATTTTGCAAGCAGAAAGATGGGCAAAGGCTGCAGAGGTGGTGCGACTCATTCTGTTACCGTTTCTTGTGGTATTACTCGAGGAAGCCTCGCCTGAATTCTCGAAGGGGACGTCCCTCTTGCTCATGCCGCTCTCCTGCTACGTCGTTCTATCCCTCGGAGCAATGACGGTGGACCATCTCCTGGTTCTAAGACGGTCGAGAGTTGGCAGTATCAAGGTAGGATAGGACCTTCAAACACTTATCGAATCCCCCAAAATACTCCTTCTGACCGGTGTCTAGAGCATCTATAGCTGCCATGAGGTCGGTTCTGGCTTGCTCATAATTAAAGATAGCTTTTAAAGGGTAGAACTCGGTATTGATTGTGAAGAGAAGAAAATTTTCATCCAACTTGCATACTGTTTCTCGCTCTGAGCGTATATACCAGTTTCGCGGATGGGTCTCGGGAGGGTCTTCTGGGCTTAGGTTGAATCTTTGATCGGTGCCGTGAATAAACCAATTCCTCCTCTCAAAAGGTTTTTCAGCTGTGCACTGCTTGAAAAAGCGCTCGATTGTGTTTCCAACTTTGTGGTTAAGAGTGGGGACATTCTCGTGTATTAACCTCATTGATTTACCGATTTTGTCTCGCAAGTTCCAATAACTAGGAGAACAAACGCATGCCGCTAGCAGTCTTTGTCGACCGTCAACTTCCATAATACAGAGATCGTCCTCTACCTGGAGCGCCATATCCGCTATTGCGTCAGGGTAAAGACGTTTTTTATTGGGTAGAAAATTAAGTAGTGCCAATTCTGCAGAACCGTCATCCGCAACTGCGACGACCTGATCGTAATTTTTGTCAAGAAGGTCTTTCTTATGTTGCGCTACCTCGCCTGAAACAGGTTGTGAAAACCAATCTTCCCGGAGTATTGGACGTAGGCCAAGTTTGTATTTTTCTTTCCTTCTTCCCGCCCAAGGTGGCGACGTAAAAAAAAGGTCTTCAGCGCTTTCCATCATTGATCCATGAATTTAGACCCCAGTCGTATCGATATTCGATCCGATACTCACTTGGGTTTTGGATTTCACCAATGATCGGGTTCTTGGATGCAATATAACTTATGAGCTCCTTTTCAGAGTTAGCAAAGTCATCTCGGTACCAGTCGAACAGGCTCGACAATATAAGTTTCTCTCCCGCGATTTTTACGCCTCGAGGGTCGTTCAAAAATAACCTCTCAGCGGTATTCATTTGCTCTTCAATATTCTCAGATGTAAGTGCCGTTTGACTTAGGTTGGGGCAGCCAAGGCTCGCACAATTAAGTACGAAGTGTATCCGGTGGTCTCGCCATATCGGGCGCAAAATACGATGCTCAATGTCGTTTAATGTGATCTTCGTGTTTTCGACCGTGATTACCTGATCATCCCAAGGCCCGAAAGACAGTAATTTTTTGCCCATTTTTTTTATTGTTTTTTTCTTCGGATTGCTCAGGACGAGATCAACTGTTAGCGCGTTGTACAAGTTTGCCCAGAAAACTTTTTGTTCTCTTTTTTTAAGATCGGTAGGTACGATCTGCGCCATGCGTGACAAATAGTTCTTCAGCAGAGTCCTCGATTCTGGATCGAAATTTTGATAATCCATTCGGTTTATACCGTCGTTACTGGAGTACAAATGCCGATCTAGGATGATCTGCCAATCTGAGTGATCGACACTCGATAGGCTTTTTTCGTTACTGGTATCCCAATGTTTCCAGAGATCCCCAAAAGGTGCTGCTAGCAAAGGACGCGAGATAAAAAGATCCAAGCAGATTAGAGTTAATCCCGCTATGACCGAATTGGTGATGTAGATCTTGATCTTGGCCGCCTTCGTATGTCTAGCCTGAGAGCGTTCGCTCAATCCAACGGTCGATCACTTTCTCGAGCAAGGGAAGTGGAAGGGCGCCGCCTCCGAGTATTTTGTCGTGAAAAGTTTTTAGGCTGAATTTCTCTCCTAATGATTCTTCTGCTCGCTTTCGCAGTTCTTGAATCTTTAGCATACCAATCTTGTAGCTAGTCGCCTGGCCGGGCATAACGATATACCGTTGAATTTCGGAGACTACACTTTCTAGTGGCTCTGGTGAGTTTTCCATAAAGAAATCGATCGCTTCTTGCTCTGTCCAGCCTTTCGAGTGGAGTCCGGTATCAACCACTAATCGAATAGCCCTCCATATCTCTGAAGTAAGTTGCCCAAACCGATTATAAGGATCTTGATAGGTCCCCGGAATTTCGGTCGCGAGAGCCTCTGAGTATAAGGCCCAACCCTCACTATACGCCGTGAAACCTGCCTGCGTTCTGAATTTGGGGATGTCTTTAAGTTCCTGCGCAATAGAAATCTGCATGTGATGTCCCGGAAGCCCTTCGTGATAAGCGATGACCTCTAACTGATTTTTTGGCATAGCAGTCATGTCGGATAGATGTGCGTAGTAGGTTCCGGGTCGAGTTCCATCCGGTGTTCCGGGGTAATAATGCTGTGCGGCACCATCACGCTCCCGAAAGCGCTCCACTCGTTTAACGACTAGCTCTGCCTTCGGTAGTAGCCCAAAGTAATCCGGGAGCGAACTGGCAATATTGTCGATGGCTTTGGTTGCATCATCAATGTACTGCTGCCTGCCAGAGTCATCATCAGGATAATAATTCCACTCCCCAGTCCTTACCTCTTGAAAAAAGTCCTGTAGCGACCCCTCAAATCCGACTTCGTCCATGATAGCTAGCATGTCCCCTCGCAAACGCTTGATTTCAGCTAGGCCGATTTCATGAATTTCTTCCGCTGTCAGTTGGGTTGTTGTTTGCATTGCCAATCGGTGTTCGTAGTAGGCTTTGCCGTTTGGTTGTCCTCCGACTCCTGTGGAGATTTCGGGTGCTTTGTCTTTCTCCAGCTCTGCCCACGCGATAATTTTTTCGTAGGCAGGCATAAATTTTTCTTTTAGGGCTTTCTCGCCGTTGATTTGCATCTCTTTAGCGCGGGAAGAGTCAATTAGATTGGCTTTTTCCAGTGCCGACATCTCCGCCTTAAAATCGGCCCAAATATCGCTGTCTCTATCATCGTTTTGGAATGGTCGACCCGTAATTATTGCCTTGGATTGTTCGATAACGCCGTCCAGAGCGAATACTGGAGTGATTGCACCCTTGGCTGATGATTGTTTTGCTATTTCCAGTGCTTCATTCACCCTGGTCTCTACGTCCTCAATTCTTGATACATAAGCGAGAAGATCTGTCTCTGAATCGACTTGATGGAAATTAATGAGAAAGGTTGGCAAGAAGCTCTGTAGACCATTCATCTGATCGAAGGTCAGACCATTAAGGAAAAAATCTTTGCTTTTTAGCATTTGCTCGTATTGGTAGACCCAAACATCGACAGAAAGTTGTTGTTGATCTGTCAGTGCCTCATAGTGAAAAAGAGACTGCAACATCTCTACGCTCTTTGCTTTCCATTCGAGATGCTCAACGAAACTCTCAAAGGTCATCGAGTCGAGGCGATCGTTTTGCTCTTTTCTTCCTAAAAAGGAGAGTTCAATAGGAGAAAATTGAAGCTCTTCCTCGTATCGTTCGTCAAACCAATCATCGATATTCATTGAGCTCTTCGATTCGATCGGATCGCTACACCCGGAGAGTAGTAGAAGGGATAGGGCGCCAAGAAGAAATATTCTGTGTTTCATATCAGTGTATTCCGCAGCTCGTATGCTGCTTTGAATTAAATTTGATCGTACTAGAGATAATAACACTTCGTATTATCAAATTTGATAGAGTGAAAGACGTTTAAATCGGAGATCTTTTTTGACACCGGAAAAAAACACGGACTTTAAAAGGGGCCCTCTGACCGGAATAAAGGTTCTGGATCTCTCCTCAGTTGTCTCGGGGCCGATGGCTGCCGTGATATTGGCGGATCAAGGCGCGTCCGTTATTAAAGTTGAGCCTCCCGGGTGGGGAGATGGCATACGCGGATTGGGTGCCAGCCGAAATGGCCTTAGCGCTATTTATTCAATGATCAATCGGAATAAGCAGTCAATTGGGGTGAATATTAAGCATCCTAAAGGTCGTGACATCATATTGAGCCTGGCGGAGAGTTGTGATGTCCTGCTCCAAAACTATCGGCCTGGTAAGATGGAGAAGATCGGCTTGGATTACGAGGCGGTGTCAGCGATCTGCCCCGAGATTGTTTATACCTCCATCTCGGGCGTTGGTAAGGTTGGACCGTTAGCGAAACAAAAGGTCTATGACTACGTCATTCAGGCATTGAGCGGTGCCTTAGATTCTAATTTTAATACCAATGAACTTAGCATGGTCAGAACGATCATTTATGACAAAGTTACCGCTCTTACTGCAGCGCAAGGTATAACCGCAGCGCTTCTTGCTCGCGAGCGTGGCGCTGGTGGGCAGCATGTAGAATTATCTATGCTTGATACAGCGCTTTATTTCAATTGGGCCGATTTAATGTGGAACTATTCCTTTGAGGGAGCAGGTGTTCAAATATGTGGAGACTTAGTAGACGCAGCCGGAATAAGTGAGACGTCTGACGGTGCGATCGTGTCGCCTTATGTGGGAGCTGATTGCAGTAGCTATGCTTCCGAAGAGCTCATTGAGCTCTTATCGATGCACGAAATTCCTGCGGCGAGGATTAACCGACGTTTTGAGGTGGCGAGCAACCCGCAGGTCATAGCCAGTGAGTCCTTGAGATCGTTTAATCATCCGCGGGGCGGGAGCATGAAGCAGGCTAAGTCACCAGCTCGTTTTAGTAAGACACCGCTGGCAGATCCGGAGCCCTCAGTCGATCTGGGTGAGCATACTGTAGAAATTCTAAGTGAATTGGGTTTGAGTCTGGTTGAAATGCAAGATTTAGCTCGTCAAGGTGTACTTTGCTAATTCAGTCTAGATTGCAGCAAGCAAAAGGGCCCGCGTTATGAAAGTTATCCTATTTTCGGTGTCACTGGTTATCACTGGGTTGGTTGTTGCTGCTGATCCGTTTGAGTCAACCTATCAACCTCGCGACCATGAAACCACCCTCATTAAAGGTGCCTCTGTCTTTGACGGAGCTGGGCGTCTCTGGGTGGATAGTGATCTACTCATCCAGGGTGGAAAAGTGAGAGAGATAGGAAAGAAGCTCGATCAAAAAGCAGGATTGATTCTGGACGCATCGGACAAATGGATTACTCCCGGAATCATTGATGTGCACTCTCACTTGGGGGTTTATCCCTCGCCAGCTATTAGTTCAACTTCGGATGGTAATGAGTCGACTTCACCCAATACAGCTAATGTTTGGGCAGAACATTCAGTTTGGCCGCAGGATCCACAATTCTCCCTTGCACTGGCTGGCGGCGTAACGACCATGCAGATACTTCCAGGGAGCGCAAATTTATTTGGAGGTCGAGGAGTCACAATCAAAAACGTACCATCAAGAACAGTTCAGGGCATGAAATTTCCTAGTGCCCCGCATGGATTAAAGATGGCGTGCGGTGAGAATCCCAAAAGAGTGTATGGTTCAAGAAAGTCGGCGCCCTCGACTCGGATGGGCAATGTCGCTGGTTACCGCGCCGAATGGTTGAAAGCAGTCGAGTACCGCGATAGATGGCGTAATTATGATCCAAAGGGAGAAAAACCAGCCCCCAGCCGCGATTTGCGAATGGAGACATTGGTAGGGGTACTTGATGGGGAGATTATCGTCCATAACCATTGTTATCGAGCGGACGAAATGGCAACTCTGATAGAGGTATCTAAAGAATTCGGATACAAAATTGGAACTTTTCATCACGCAGTAGAGTCCTACAAGATTGCGGATCTTTTGGCGAAAGAAGAAATTTGCTCAGCCATGTGGGCAGACTGGTGGGGATTTAAGCTAGAAGCCTTTGACGGAATTCTGCAAAACATAGCTCTCGTAGAAAATGCTGGAGCCTGTGCGATCGTACACTCAGATTCTGCAAGAGATATACAACGTCTCAACCAGGAGGCCTCTAAAGCTCGTTCAGCCGGGATCCGTATGGGCATTGATATAAGTAAAGAAGATGCGATCGGATGGATAACTCTGAACGCAGCGAAGTCCCTAGGAATAGATAAACTGACCGGCAGCTTAGAGCCCGGTAAGGCTGCTGACCTGGTCATTTGGTCGCATGATCCGTTCAGTGTTTATTCCCAGGCAGAGAAAGTTTTTATCGATGGCTATCTCTATTTCGATCTAATAACTGGCAAGAAGCCAGTGACTGACTTTGCGCTTGAGCAGCTTGTCGAGGTGGGTCCATGAACCGGAGTTCTTCAATAGCAGCAAATAGGCTACTGATATCAACAATTCTGCTTTGTATGTTCTCTTATGCGTTTGGTGATTCCGTTTTGTTGACCAATGCAAAGATTTTCACAATGGAAAATAGTCGCATAATCGAGCGTGGCGACATTTTGATTCGAGACAACCTCATTATGGAGGTTGGTGAAGGTGTCAGGCCCCGTAGCAAGACTAAAGTGGTCGATCTCAGCGGAATGGTGATTACTCCGGGGCTATTCGATGCCTACACGAGATTTGGTCTCGAGGAGATTAGCGCGGTCGATTCCTCCCGAGACGGGACCGCGGCAAAGGGAGGCCCCTATTTTGATATTCAATACTCATTAAATCAGGCAAGCACCCTCATCGATATTAATCTTGTCGAAGGTGTTACCAGAGCGGTTTCCGCGCCAATGAACTCTGATGACTTTTTTGCGGGTTTTGGTGCCTCTGTTCTGCTTGGAAAGGACAAGATTCTTGAAACTCCCCGAGTTGCATTATTTGGTGCGTTGACGGCGCGAGCTTCAGGGTCTTACGGTAGTAGATCAGTGTTGATAAAACGATTGCGCCAGTCGTTAATTGATGCGCGCCAGATAAGTGTTGGTATGAAACCGTCCATGAGCCACCGTGAGGTTGAATTCCGATACAGTCCCTTGGAGCTGGAAGAGCTAGCCGCCACAACTAAGAGAGAAATCCCTTTCGTCATCGAGGTGCATCGGGTTGCGGAAATCCAGGAGCTTATTGCGATCAAACGAGAGTTCGGGATAAGGGTCGTCATAAAAGGTGGCGCTGAGGCTTGGAAAGTAGCTGGTCAACTAGCCAAAAATGACATTGGAGTCATTCTTGATCCTCTGGATAATTTGCCGACCGGTTTTGAGCGTCTGGGGGCAAGATTAGATAACGCGACTATTTTAGACAAAGCAGGAGTGCTCATCGCCTTTTCTGTTTCTGATACGCACAATTCAAGACAGATGAGGCAAGTTGCAGGTAATGCTGTGGCAAACGGTCTCCCTTTATTAAGTGCGCTTGAAGCGATAACGATAAATCCCGCGAAACTTTACGGCCTGCAGCCTTCAGAGATTAGTCCTGGAAACCCAGCAGATCTTATAGTTTGGAATGGTGATCCACTTGAATTAGATACATGGGCATCGCGGGTGATGCTTGATGGTCAGTGGATAAATATGGCTTCTCGTCAGACTCGTCTGTTTGAACGTTATAAAAACCTAGACGTTGGTAGAAAGACCGGCTTTACTTATCAATGAGCAACCTATTGGGTGAAAAAATTGGAGTCGTTAATTTCTAGCATGGACGTTCACCATTATTGGCTAATCATTGGATTTGGATTGATGCTCCTTGAGTTTGTTATGGGGAACTTTGTTCTTTTCTGTCTTGGGCTCTCTGGTGTCGTCGTCGGAGCGGCTTTGTGGGGCGGGCTACCCAATGAGAATGGTTACCCTTTTTTGTTGTTTGCGGTTTCGTCTGTAGGTTTGGTATTTGGTTTGCGTGCAAAGCTCAAAGAATTATTCGAAAAAACTGATGCGGCGAGCGATTTGAAGGACGACTTCATTGGGCGGGATGTTTCGATTGAGTCCGGTTTTGATGATGTCACTCCAGGGATTGGCAAGGTGAATTACAGGGGAGCATCTTGGAAGGCAAAAAGTGAAACACTTCACTGGGAAGCAGGGCAGATTGCTGTAGTGGTTTCGCGAGAGTCGAGTTTGTTGATTATTGGTAAGGAATAATAAATGGATACTAGTTTAATTTTCTTTATTTTTGTTGCGATCGCAGCAGCGACGATTCTATTTATGACGGCAAAAGTGGTGCCGCAGAGAGAAGAGTGGATTGTTCAGAGGCTTGGAAAATATAATCGCACACTGGATGCAGGGCTAAAAATTCTTGTTCCCGTTATTGACCAGGTGGCCTACAAACACACCCTAAAAGAACAGACTTTTGATGTTGCCTCTCAGAGTTGTATTACGAAGGACAATATTAGCGTCGAGATTGATGGTGTCCTCTATATGCAAGTCAACGATGCCAGAGCGGCTAGTTATGGAGTAGAAAATTACTTTATCGCGATCTCTCAGCTCGCACAAACTACACTAAGGTCAGAAATAGGAAAGATCGACCTAGATCGAACTTTCGAGGAACGAGATACGATCAACGCAAGGGTTGTTGATGCTGTAGATCGTGCCGCCGAACCATGGGGTGTGAAAATTCTGAGATATGAAATCAAAGATATTACTCCACCAGCGTCTGTAAGAGATGCCTTAGAGAAACAAATGCGAGCGGAAAGAGAAAGGAGAGCCGTTGTCGCAGAGTCTGAGGGGGAAAGGCAGGCGAGGATCAATGTCTCGGAGGGCGATAGGCAAGAGACAATAAATCTATCTGAGGCTGAAAAGCTAAAGCAAATTAATGAAGCAGAGGGTAGAGCGCAAGAAATAAAGTTGGTCGCGGAGGCGACGGCAGCGGGCATTAGGGACGTTGCGAGCGCATTGACCGAAAATGGGGGGCGAGAGGCAGTTAATCTCAGAATTGCCGAGCAGTGGGTCTCACAATTCGGACAGCTGGCAAAGACAAATAATACGATGATAGTCCCAGCTCAATTAGGGGACGTTGCTACGTTAGTCTCTACCGTGATGAAGAGTATGGAAACGATGGATGCATCTAGTCCTGAAGGAGGCGCAACCGAGAAAAATCAAACGGCTAGTTAACTAATTTTTTTGCGCTAGCGTTTGGGGGAGAGAGTCAAGAGCTGCCTCGATGGCGGATACAAGCTCGGGAGAATTGGGGGTTGTGTGACTGGGGAAAGCTATAACCCGCTCGCCGCCACGGTAAATTAAGTACTTGTGAAAGTTCCAAGCGGGGTCTGAACCAGAGATCGCAGAGAGGCTTCGAAAAAATGTGTGGGCGTCTTCTCCTCTTACGGAAATCTTTTCAAACATTGGGAAAGTGACACCATAGTTGACGTAGCATACATCCGCGATTTGCGCCTCAGTTCCTGGGTCTTGAGACGCAAAGTCGTTTGATGGGAATCCCAGGACTGAGAAGTCTTTCCGTGAATAGCGGTTATGGAGTGTTTCTAGTTCTCTCAATTGAGGGGTGTATGCGCATTTGCTTGCAGTATTAACAACCAAAAGCACTTGGTCCCCGAATTCTGTCTGTAGGTTCGAGACCTTAGTTGACGCCAGATGCCTGACTTCAACATCCAGTATTGCGTTGGCCTGCAATGTCGATCCCGCGAAAAACATGAACATCGCCGCAGTTGCACACGCGGTAAGTGCGCAGGGACGAAAGAGTCGAGTGAGGATGACTGAAAAACGAGTTACCATTCGCTAAGATTGCAGCCTCTTCAATGTAAATAGTGTGAAAAAGTCTAGTTAGTTCTCATCTAAAATATTCGTTTAAAAACAGATGGATAAAATAGTTTTATGAAAAAATATTCAAAAGAATTTACATCTGAATTGTTTGATGAATACTGGTGGTTGATTCTGATTTCCGCGTTATTTATCTACCGCATCCTCTCTCTGGTCATAGTAGACATCCCTGTTTTTTACGACGAAGCGTACTATTACTCGTGGTCACAAGATCTCGCCTTTGGTTACTTTTCGAAACCACCCATTGTTGCGTGGTTGATTTGGCTTACTAGTTGGCTCTCTACTGAGTCGTGGGCACTTCGGTTGGCCAGCCCAATTCTCTACCTATTAGCGTCTGTATTCGTGTGGCAAACGGCGAGTTTTTGGTTTGGTAAAAAATCGGCGAAATGGTCTTCCGTATTATTTTTCTCATTTCCGTTGATTGGCTTCAATAGCAATTTCATCACTACGGATGCACCACTTCTTGCTGCCTGGGCGGCTTCGCTATATCTATTAAGCAAAGTTTTTACTCTTAATTGTGCTGGGGATTGGGTCTTAGTTGGTCTCATTAGCGGCTTAGGTCTAATGAGTAAATATACTATG
>ENA-OSEY01001769-OSEY01001769.1-marine-metagenome-genome-assembly--contig:-NODE-1769-length-14493-cov-5.192009_pt1 | contig 14493 bp, 10 predicted proteins | sample MGYA00248465_ERZ534230 | MGnify/ENA primary metagenome ERZ534230 (study PRJEB26409, sample SAMN06344110) | marine metagenome | isolation source: Sea water from surface | place: Atlantic Ocean:Southern...
GAGAATCTACCTTCAGTAATTAGAGCAACTTCTTTACCTAATCCAGCACCCATTATAGCTGATGTAGGTTTTAACATCTCAGGCATTCCAGGACCTCCTTTAGGCCCTTCATACCTTATGACTACAACATCCCCCTTTAACACCTCGGAATTCTTAATAGCAGAAAGGCATTCAAACTCACTATTAAAAACCTTAGCTGGACCTGAAAATGTTAAACCCTCTTTGCCGGTTATTTTTGCAACACAACCCTCTTCAGCTAAATTTCCCTTTAAGATCTGAATGTGACCGGTATTTTTTATTGGGTTTGAAATTGGAAAAATAAGATCATTTGAACTTGTATCAAAGGACTCAATTTTTGATAAATTTTCTTCTAATGTGTTCCCTGTCACAGTAAGACAATCCCCATGAAGCATTTTATTTTCAAGCATATACTTTAACACATAAGGAACACCACCTATTTTATGTAGGTCTTTCATTAGATATTTACCGCTAGGTTTAAGATTTGCTAAATAAGGAGTTGAATCACTTATTTCTTGAAAATAATCAATTGATAAGTCTATGTTTGCTGCTCTAGATATTGCTAGAAAATGAAGTACTGCATTAGTTGATCCTCCAAGAACAGTAACTAATCTTAAAGCATTTTCAAGAGATTTCTTTGTAACAATATCAGAGGGTTTAATATCTTTCTCAACCAGATTTTTAATTGATTTACCTATCTCACTACATTCATTTATTTTTTCGCTACTTATTGCAGGATTAGATGAGTTATAAGGAAGTGACATACCTAAGGCTTCAATAGCAGAAGCCATGGTATTTGCAGTATACATACCTCCACAGGCTCCAGCACCTGGGCAAGCATTTTTTATTACATTTTTGTACTCGCTCTCATCTATTTTTCCTGAAACTTTCTCTCCCCATGCTTCAAATGCTGAGACAACGTCCAACTCTTTATTATTATAACATCCAGAGTCAATTGTTCCTCCATAAACTAGAATACTTGGTCTATCAAGCCTTAACATAGCCATTAAGGCTCCAGGCATATTTTTATCACATCCAACAACAGTGATTAAGCCATCGTATGACATTGCTTGAACTACAGTTTCCATTGAATCTGCAATAATGTCTCTAGAGGGGAGTGAATATCTCATACCAAAAGTTCCCATAGAAATTCCATCACTAACACCAATAGTATTAAAAATTAATCCAACATAATTTGAAGCAGTAATACTTTCCTTAATTTTTAATGACAAATCATTAAGGTGCATATTACATGGATTTCCTTCGTAACCTGTACTTGCAATTCCAATAAAAGGTTTGTCAAAATCTTCATCATTTAGGCCAATAGCATGAAGCATAGCTTGAGCAGCTGGTTGTGAATCATCCTTTGTTACTAATCTGCTGTATTTATTGTACATATTCTTAAAACTATTTAAAATTATCACCATAGAATGATGTTTTTTAGTACAATTATTATCTTAAATTATATTCAAAAATAAATAATTAATACTAACTATCTTAATATCAATGTTTTATAAAGTAAATTTTCGTATACCCAAATTATAAATTATAATATTGATTTTAAATAATTAGATTTGAAATAATTATGGATTATAAAGATCTTGATACAGTAATCGAATCTCAAGTAAAATTTGTTAAAGAAAATTCTAATTCTATCAGTAATAGAGTTAACATCTTAAACTCATTATTGCTTGCTATCAAGCATAATGAATCAAAGATTTACAGAGCACTTAAAGAAGATTTGAATAAACATGAATTCGAATCTTTCTTAACTGAAATACTTCTCGTTAAAAAAGAAATTAAATTATTCATAAGAAAACTAAAAAATTGGTCAAAAAAGAAAAGAGTGAAAGGATCAATTTTAAATTTTCCCTCACAGAATTATTTAATACCTGAGCCATACGGAAATGTTTTGATTATAACTCCATGGAATTATCCATTCCAGTTGTCTCTTACACCTTTAATAGGTGCTATTGCTGCTGGAAATTCCGTTGTAATAAAACCATCTGAGCTAGCTCCATCTACATCTAGAGTTCTTAAAGAATTAATTGATTCTGTTTTCCCAATGAATATTGCAACTGTTGTTGAAGGTGATGCAGATGTTGCAAAATATTTATTAGATAAAAAATGGGATTATATATTTTTTACTGGTAGTACAAGAATAGGAAAAATTATTGCAGAAAAAGCTGCAAAAAATTTAACACCAATAACATTAGAACTTGGAGGAAAAAGTCCGTGTATAGTTGATTCAGGAGTAAATATTGACAAAGTTGCTAAAAGAATTGTTTCAGGAAAATTTGTTAATTGTGGTCAAACATGCATAGCCCCTGATTACATTGTTGTTAATCAACACATTAAATCAAACCTTATTTCAGCTATTAAAGAGAGTATTATAAAAACTTTTGGCAATTCACCAATAGACTCTGAAAGTTATGGTAGAATTATTAATATAGATAATCTTAACAGAATTAAAAATGTTCTCAAAAATCAGAAAGTTGAGTTTGGCGGTAAAATTAGTTCAGATAGATTGTATGTTGAACCAACAATTATTATTGATCCAGACATGAATTCTGAAATAATGAATGAAGAAATTTTTGGACCAATCCTTCCAATTTTATCATACGAGAATGAAAGCGAAATTAAAGATATCATTGACAATAACCCTACCCCACTTGCTTTTTATATTTTTTCTAAAAATCAAACGTTTATTGATAACTTGATAGAAAATAATAAATTTGGGGGATGTGTAGTCAACGATACTCTAATACATTATATTAATCCAAATCTTCCATTTGGAGGTATTGGTGATAGCGGGATGGGGGCATATAGAGGTAAATTTAGCTTTGACACTTTTTCACATTTAAAACCTGTGTTGAGAAAAAAAAGTATGATAGATCTCCCTTTTAGATATGGTCCATATCCAAAATCTTTCAATTTTATAAGAAAAATGCTTGATAAAATATAAGATGGAGAAAACTGTCACTGATGCAATTGAATATAGAAGATCAATAAGAAAATTTAACCCAAAAAAAGATCTTGATATTAATATTGTCAAGAAGTGTATAATAAATGCCACTCTAGCCCCTACTAGTTCAAATCTTCAACTATGGGAATTTTATCACATAACTGATAAAACTTTATTGAGCAAAATTTCAGAGTGTTGTTTTAATCAACCTGCTGCAAAAACAGCAAAACAAATTGTTGTAACTGTAGTAAGAAAAGATTTGTGGAGAAATAGAGCAAATGATAATTTAGATTTTTTCAAATTAAAAAAAGATTCCCTATCTGATAAGCAATTTAAATTAACACAGAGATATTACAAAAAAGTTGTTCCTTTCGTTTACAAAGATTTTTTTGGTATCCTTAGTCTGTCAAAATACTTATTTGCATACATAGTTGGCTTTTTTAGAGTTATGTACAGACAACTTAATAAATCTGATTCAAGGGTTATTGCTCATAAAAGCGCTGCTTTAGCTTCTCAAAATTTTATGATAAGTATGGCAGCATTTAGTTATGATACGTGCCCTATGGAGGGGTTTGACTCTCTTAAAGTAAAAAAAATTCTAAATCTCAACTCAAAATCAGAAATTAATATGATAATCGGATGTGGCATAAGACTAGAAGAAGGTGTTTATGGAGAAAGGTTTAGAATTCCTTTTGAAAAAGTATACTATAAAAGATAAGTCTGGTTTATCATAACTTAGATTCTTCAATAGAGGTTTCAAGCCAATTTTGAAACTTTTTATCGGATGTAAACTGAATTGGTTCTGACAAAATTTTACCAGAAGGAAGCATAGCTACATAGTATGGTTGAGAAGCATTATTAAAATTTATTTGCTGAAAAAGAGACCATCTCCTTCCAACATTATTTACATATTGAATTTTTCCCGATTTATTTATGTATTTAAATTTCTCAATATCTGAAAGCTTAGTTCTATCATCTACGTACAGGGAAATTATTACATAATTATTATCTAACAAGTCGTATATTTTTGGCTTTGACCATACATTTTCCTCCATTCGTCTACAGTTTGCACAAGCCCAGCCTGTAAAGTCCAATAATATAATTTTATTATTCTTAATAGCATACTCTTTTCCTTCATCATAATTTTTAAAACAATTTAGCCCTAGAGGACATTCACTCTGTTTTTCTTCAATAGAATAAAACTCAGGTGGAAGAATACCACTTAAGAGTCTAACATTTTTACTATCATATAACCCACTTAGTAAAAAGATTGAAAACAACAAAAACAACCATCCTGAGATGCTTTTATAATTAAACTTTAATTTACCAAAATAAGATCCAAATAGATAGAGAGACATGGATAGAAAGATTATAACCCAAATTATGATAAATGTTTCACGCTTTAAAATACCCCAGCCCTCAACTAGGTCTGCATTTGAAAGAAATTTAAAGGCGAGAGCAAGTTCAATAAAACCAAGACAAACTTTTAAGTTCTTTAGCCAAATACCTGATTTTGGAATTAGAGATAAATATTTTGGATAAAAAGCAAGTAAAGTAAAAGGTAATGCAAGTGCAACTCCAAACCCAAACATACCATATGTAAGTTGCATCGCACCAGATTGAGCAGATGACAGTGAACCAGCTAATAAAGATCCTAAGATTGGTCCAGTACATGAGAACGAGACTAGAGCCAGTGTAAGTGACATGAAAAAAATTCCAACAACTCCACCTTTTTCTGATTTCTTCTCAGAACCAGATATAATATTACTTGGAATGACTATATCAAAATATCCAAAAAATGAAATTGCAAATAAAACGAATACAATAAAGAATGTAATATTTACGTAAACATTTGTAGAGATTGTATTTAATATGTTTGGATTTAAACTATCAAAAACATGAAAAGGAATACTTAATAAAATATAAATTAAAATTATGAATCCACCGTAAAGTGATGCTGAGATAGCCCCACTATATTTAAGTTTGGATTCATCAATAAAATAGGATACAGTTAATGGTATCATAGGAAATACACAAGGTGTCAATAATGCTAAAAAGCCCGCAATTAAACCAAATATGAATATTTCAAAATAATTTGATTTTTCAATAAAGTTTACAGAATCATAATTCGATTTGTCTAGATCAAGTTCAAGTGCATTGTACTTCCTTATATCCTCTAAGGTCACATTTTCAGTCTCAGTAGTTTTAATACTATTATCAAGAACTACGTTAAAAGTTTCATTTCTGAAGATACATAGTTCATCATCACATGATGAATAATCAATTTCGACTTTAATTTGATTTAAATCTTTATCTAATAACTTTACATTTTGATTGAAATTGGCTTCATTTTCATAATAATATAGGTCCATTTTAAAGACATTATCAAAGCCAACTATGTAATCATCCTCATTGAATAATTCGTCTGCTTCAAATTTAGAAATATTATTAATGAAGCTAAATGAAGTTGGCAGAGCACCTTCATCAGGAGAAAATTGAGAATATAATTTCCATCCATTTAGTATTGATGCACTAAAAGAAATATTATATTCATTATCATTAATTTTATTTACATTATAATCCCACTTAACCGGTTCAATATCCTGAGCGTTTAAAGAGAAAATTGATATAAAGCTAAAGAGTATATTTCTAGTCATTTTTCTTGATTATTAAATCACCTTTTAGCTTTGTCATACTATGGGTGGTTGACAAAATGAGTTTACCTGAATCTGAATTAAATATTTTAATAACTTCTTTATAGTTAAAGCCAAATTCATAAAATAGATTATGTACATAAAACTCTAAGGGTTTCTTTTGCATAAGCATTTCAATATTAACTTTTATTGATTTTGAGTCAATTTTAAAGAGCTCATTTTTTGTATCTTCTATTATGTTATCTACAAATATCTTAGTTGAGTGTAGGTTATTGATTGTTGTTTTGAACTTTAACATAACATTATCATCAAATTCCTTAAATCTTGGAAGAATAGAGTTTCTTATCATATTCCTTTGATAATCATCACTAGAATTTGATGAATCTTCTCTATACTCTATAGAATTTAATTTTGCATAGTTTAAAATATCAATTTTTAAAACATCAAGTAGTGGCCTAAAAATTTTTTTTGTGCTTGATACAATACCTAATAATCCTTTAATTCCTGATCCTCTTGAAGAATTTATAAGATAAGTCTCTATTTGGTCATCTAAATGGTGAGCTGTAACTAAATAATCAAAATCATACTTAGATAAAAGTTCGTCAAACCAATCATACCTTAGTTTTCTTGCCCCCTCCTGAATACCCATTTTATTCTTTTTACAAAATTCAACTGTGTTAAATTCATTACTGTGACAATGAATTTTATGCTTTAAACTCCACTTTTTTACAAAATCACGATCTGTATCACTCTCTTTTGATCTTAATTTAAAGTTGCAGTGTGCTATAGAAAAATTTAAATTATTTTTTAGAAAAAGATCTGCAAGAACCATGCTATCAACTCCACCGCTAACGGCAATTAAAAAATTACATTTTTCAAAAGCTTTAATCTTCTCTTTTAAGATTTTTTCAATTTTATGTTCCACTCCGTAAAAATAATTAAAGTTTAGTCAAATAACTGCTTAATAATATTTTGCATCTAAAAAAAAATTCTGAAATTGTATCATATAATCTACATTGAAAGAAACAAACAGAAGAATTTTACCTCTACAAGTTGCAATTTTACCTCTAATCTTTTTGGTAACCTTGTTATCATTTAATCTTTATGCTAACGTATTTATTTATGATGCAGATCCTTTAGCCGGTTCAAGTCAATTTATTCTCATACTTAGCGGAGCTTTTGCAGCTTTAATTGGCCATCGATATAATGTTTCTTACAAAGATGTAATTAATAGCATATCAAATAGTATTAAATCTGTCACACCAGCATTAATCATATTATTATGGGTAGGAGCTCTAGCTGGAACATGGATGATTAGTGGAATTATTCCTTCAATGGTATACTATGGATTAAAAATTCTTGATCCCAATATATTTTTACCAGCATGTATAGTTATATGCTCAATTATTTCAGTTGCAACTGGTAGTAGCTGGACAACATCAGCAACAGTAGGAATTGCCCTTGTAGGTATTGGAAAAGCCCTAGGAATTCCAGCAGGAATGGTGGGTGGAGCAGTAATTGCTGGTGCTTATTTTGGAGATAAATTGTCTCCCCTTAGTGATACTACAAACCTAGCTGCTGCAGTTTCAAAAGTAGATTTATTCAAACACATTAGATATTTGACACATACAACAATTCCAAGTATCTCAATTACTTTAATAGTTTTTATTATACTTGGTATATATCAGACATCTAATGGCCCAACTGACAATTCATTTTTAATTGAGTCAATTGAAAATACATTTAATATTTCCTTAGTGCTTTTTATCGTTCCAATTATTGTATTAATTATGATTGTAAAAAAGATCCCTCCAATAACAGCACTTACTGTAGGAACACTTTTAGGAGGATTATTTTCAATTTTATTTCAACCTCAAATAATTAATGAGCTTTCAGATTCCTCAAATAGCTCTATAATTGCTTCATACAAAGTAGTAATAGACACTATTACAAGCAATGTATCGATAACTACTGATAGTGAAATTTTAAATGAACTTTTTTCAACTGGAGGAATGATTGGAATGTTAAATACTATTTTTTTAGTTTTAGGTACAATGATTTTTGGAGGGTCGATGGATGCAATTGGAGCAATTAAATCAATAAGTAAAGCATTATTAGGTTGGGCTGATAATATTTTTAAATTATTTGCAAGTACTGTTGCTTCATGTCTAGCACTAAATTTAACTGCTTCTGACCAGTATCTATCTATAGTTGTTTCTGGTAAAATGTTTGAAAAAGCATATCAGGATAAAGATCTTGCACCAGAGAATCTTAGTAGGACTCTAGAAGATTCAGCTACTGTTACTTCAGCTTTAATTCCATGGAATTCCTGTGGTGCTTATCACTCATCTGTTTTAGGAGTTAGTGTAGGTGAGTATTTTATATATGCAATATTTAATTGGATAAGTCCATTTATGACTTTATTATTCGCAGCATTTAGAATAAAAATTAGGACTTTAGCTACCAAAAACTAATTATCTAATCTCATATTTGTATTTTTGTTAAATACAAAACTTGTATGAATAGCAAGAAAAAAGCTAATAAGAGTAAGTTTAAAGTTGTATTTGGATATATTCTATTATTTTCATCTCTAGTATTGTTTGCCTCATTTATCTCCTACATTTTTAATTGGAAAGTTGACCAAAGTAATGTTGATATGATTTTCGATAGAGATATTGAAGTTGAAAATATTCTTGGTAAAACAGGAGCATACATAAGTCACCTATTTATTTATAAACTTTTTGGATTTTCCAGCTTTGTTCTTCCGATAATTTTACTTGTATCATCTTACTATATTTTATTTAACAAAAAAATCTTTAATCTTTTTGGAAAGATTAATTGGCTTTTAGTGTTATTAATCTGGACCACAATCCTAAGTGGTTATTTAAAAAATTACTTCCCTGTTCAATCAGGAATTGTTGGATTTGAAGTTAATCTATTTTTAGAGTCTTATATAGGAAGGATTGGAATATTACTAATACTTATATTTTCGTTTATAATATCTATTGCTATATTATTTAATGTAACACCTTCAGGTACTCTTAGTTTAATTAATAACTTTTTTAAAGCTAAAGAGCAAAAGATTCTTGATTCAGAGTTAGAGATTGAAAAGGATGATATTATTGAAAATATTGATGAAGATAAACAGAATGATAATTTAATTTTAGACGAAACCGAACCCAATAATAATATTGGCACTGATAATATATCAATTGAGGTCGAGAAAATAAATGAGGAAGAAATATCAACAAAAAATGTTGATTTTTCCAATGTTGATTCTATAAAATTTGATCCTACTCTTGAACTAAGGAATTTTAAGAATCCCAGTGTTGATCTTCTTAAAGATTATGGAGATGGAACAATAAAAATAGATCAAGAAGAGTTAGAATCAAATAAGAATCGAATTGTTGACACCTTAAAAAACTATAATATTGGAATAAAACAAATTAAAGCCACAATAGGCCCTACAGTAACTCTATATGAAATTGTTCCAGATGCTGGAGTTCGTATATCAAAGATTAAAAATTTAGAAGATGACATAGCATTATCTCTATCTGCTCTTGGAATAAGAATAATTGCCCCAATTCCAGGAAAAGGGACCATTGGTATTGAGGTTCCAAATAAGAAGAAATCAATTGTATCGATGAAGTCTCTTTTATCCTCAAAAAAATTCATTGAGTCCGATATGGAGCTTCCAATTACACTCGGAAAAACTATTAGTAATGAGACTTTTGTAGTTGATCTAACAAAAATGCCACACTTACTAATGGCAGGTGCTACCGGACAGGGAAAATCTGTTGGAATTAATGCAATTTTGACATCGATGATATATAAGAAACATCCTGCAGAGGTTAAGTTTGTTTTGGTTGATCCAAAAAAAATTGAACTATCAATTTTTAATAAAATTGAAAGACATTATTTAGCAAAATTATCTGATTCTGATGACGCTATTATAATTGATAATGATAAAGTAATCAATACACTTAATTCTTTATGTATAGAAATGGATAAAAGATATGAGTTGCTTAAGGATGCAATGACAAGAAATATTAAAGAATATAATGAAAAGTTTATTTCTAGAAAACTAAATCCTGAAAATGGTCATACATTTTTACCATATATAGTTTTAGTTATTGATGAATTTGCTGATTTGATTATGACTGCTGGAAAAGAGGTTGAAACACCTCTTGCAAGACTTGCACAATTGTCAAGAGCAGTTGGAATTCATTTAATTATTGCAACTCAAAGACCCTCGGTAAATGTAATAACAGGGTTGATTAAAGCTAATTTCCCTGCAAGGATAGCTTTTAGGGTAACCTCTAAAATTGATTCAAGGACAATTTTAGATACTGGTGGAGCTGAGCAATTAATTGGAAGAGGTGATCTTTTATATTCACAGTCTAACGAATTAACTAGGATTCAATGTGGTTTTATCGATACTTCAGAAGTTGAAAAATTATCAGATTATGTTGGTTCTCAAACAGGTTATACCTCAGCATATATTTTACCAGAATTTTCAAAAGAGGATGGTAAAGATTCTTCAAACATATCTTTAGAGGATAGAGATTCAATGTTTGACGAGGCTGCAAGGGTAATTGTGAGTAATCAGCAAGGGTCTGCATCCCTACTTCAAAGAAAATTAAAGCTCGGATACAATAGAGCTGGAAGATTAATAGATCAAATGGAAGATGCAGGCATAGTAGGACCATTTGAGGGAAGTAAACCACGGCAGGTTTTGATTACAGATTTAAATTCTTTAGATAGCTTATTAAGTGAAATCAAAAATTAACCTTAAGTTTTTTTTAATAATTTTTTTACTAAGTTTTTCAATTGTAAAAGGACAAAATTCTGGAATTGAAATACTAAGGAAAGTAATGGAAAATACTTTAAACCTGGAAAATGCATTATATAACTTTACAATTAACTCAAAGAATGAAAATGATTTATTCCCAACAAACGGAAGATTATATGTTGAGGGTAAAAAGTATTTTATTGATACTGAAGTAATAGACCAAATTTATGATGGTTCGATGCTCTATACAATTATTCATGAAAACAAAGAAATTATAGTAACCTCTGTATCAAATACTTTTTTCAATTTTTCTCCTGTACAACTATTTAATTTTTTTAAAGATGATTTTGATATCGACATAGACAATGGTGATAATAAATCAATAATTGTAAATGCAACAAGTAAGATTCAAGATGATATCATCTATAAAATTATTATTGACTCAAATATGCTATCAATTAAACAAATCGATTTATTGAACAGAGATAATTTAGTTTTAAGTACTTTTTTAACATTAAGTTATAATTTCAATATACCTCTTACAGGTTCTTTATTTAAATTTGATAAAGAAAAATTTAAAGATTATATTTTAATAGAAGATTGAAAATATTAGACAAATACATATTAAAGTTTTATCTGACACGATTTATTGGTGTTTTTGCAATATGTTTTTTAATCTTCATTATTCAAACTTTTTGGCTATATATAGATGAATTAGCAGGTAAAGGTCTTGACATAATTACAATAGGTAAATTTTTTATTTATTTCTCTCCTAAACTTGTTCCATTAGTTCTTCCATTATCAATATTACTAGCTTCCTTAACAACTTATGGAACTTTATCTGAAAACTATGAATTTATTGCAATGAAATCAAATGGTATTTCGATTGTTAGAAGTATGATTACATTATTTATATTCCATGTATTTCTAGGAGTTGGATCATTTTATTTTTCTAATCATGTTGCAACTTTTGGTGAGGTAAAATCATATAATCTGAGGAAAAATCTAGCTAAGCTAAAACCAACATTAAGTATACGAGAGGGAATATTTAATGACATAGGTAATTTAAATATCAAGGTTTCAAGAAAATACGGCGATAATGAACAATATTTGGAAGATATAATTCTTCATTCAATATCAGATGATGAAATAAATAGACTAGTTATAAAGGCTGAGTCAGGTGAAGTTAGAAACAATAATGATAATTTTCTTCAGTTAGTTTTAAAAAATGGAAACAGATACGAGGACTTAGTTGGTAGTTCTGCCTCCGATCAACAAAAATATCCTCACAGTAGGGCTTCTTTTGATGAGTATATACTAAATATTGACATTTCAGATTTTAATAATATCGATTTGGATGAAGAAAACTACAAGTCAACTTATAAAATGCAAAAGGTAGATCAATTGAGGAAGAGTTCAGATACACTTGTTAAGCAATTTCAGGAAGATAAGCTTACGTTTAGTGAAAGTTTTTTAAATGGTCATACATTGAGAAAACTTCCTAATTTAAGACCAGATCAGGTTGATGAACTTGAAATAGATGGAAATACTTCATTCCTTAATATTTTAGATGATCCACAATCATATGAATTAAATAGCATACTCTCAAGAGCAGATAATGAAGCTGATATATATTTAAGACAATTGAACAACAAAAAGAAAACTTTCTTTCTTCAACAAAAGCTAATTAATATTCACAAGCTAACTATGAATGAAAGATATAGCCTAGTATTCGCATGTATATTTTTATTTTTAATCGGTGCATCACTTGGAGCAATTATTAGAAAAGGAGGACTTGGATTACCATTAGTTTTATCTATAGTTATTTTTTTAACATATCATTACATTGGTGTATTTGGAAAAAATGCTGCGGAAGATAATTCATTAAGTCCCTTTTTAGGAAGCTGGATATCAACATTTGTTATCGCACCTTTTGCTTTATATCTAACAAAGATAGTATCTATGGATAGGGAATTTAATTTTAATTTATTTGATAGAATAATTTCAACTATTCAAAATTATCGCAAGAGATGAATAAAATTAATTTAGATAAAATAGAAGATGCCATCAAATCCTTTAAAAATGGAGAAATAATTATAGTTGTGGATGACGAAAACAGAGAAAATGAAGGTGATTTTATTACTGCTGCTGAAACTATAGACTCAGAGAAGATTAATTTTATGGCTAAACACGGAAGAGGTTTAATCTGTGTGCCTATGTCGGAAAATTTATGCTCAAAACTTAACCTTGAAAAAATGGTTCCAAATAATACTGACCCTCTTGAGACAGCCTTTACTGTTTCTGTTGATTTAAAAGGGAATGGTGTTACTTCTGGCATATCTGCATCTGATAGAGCTAAAACTGTTAAAGCACTAGTTGACAGTAAAACTAAACCTAATGATCTTCAGAGACCAGGTCATGTATTTCCTTTAATAGCAAAAGATGGTGGTGTTTTAAGAAGAACGGGGCATACCGAAGCTGCAATTGATTTTGCTAGATTATCTGGGTTTAAACCAGCAGGTGTAATTGTTGAAATAATGAATGATGATGGGACAATGTCAAGGCTTCCTCAACTTTATAAGGTAGCTAAAAAGTTTAATCTTAAAATTGCCTCAATAGAAGACTTAATTGCATACAGAATGAAAAATGATAGTCTAATTGATAAAATTTTTGATAAAAATATTAAGACCAGTTTTGGTAGTTACAGATTAAGAGCATTTAAACAGACAAATAATAACCAGGTTCATATTGCTTTAACTCTTGGCGATTGGAAATCAAATGAAACTATCTTAACTAGGGTTAACTCATCTATGAATGATAGTGACGTTACTAAAATTTTAAAAGGAACAAATGAGATTAAATATGATGAGATTTTTGAGAAAATAAACAAAGAAGGGAAGGGTGCAATTATTTTTATTAATCAAACTCAATCACCAAAAAATATTTTAGATAAATTAATCTCTTTAATTGAACCAGCAAATAAACCTAAGGTCGATTTTAGAGATTTTGGTATAGGAGCTCAAATACTTCATGAGATTGGAATTTCCAAAATTAATTTACTAACTAATTCAAGACAAGAGGCTAGAATTGGTTTATCTGGTTATGGGCTTAGTATTGATAATTATACTAAGTATTAAAGGTATCAAACCAAAGTTTAACAGCCATGTATGATACCATTAGCAAAAGTGTTACCCTAATTACCTTATCACCTTTTTTTACTGACCACCTACTTGACAGCCAAGCACCAACAACAGATCCAAGAACCATCCAAAAACCAACCATCCAAAGAATCTTTCCGTCTAAAGCAAAAATTAATACTGCAGCAATTGAATATATAAATACTGAGAAGGCTTTAACAGAATTTGTTCTAAGTAAATTCATTCTATTTATTTGAGTTAATAAAAGCATTATAACAATTCCTACACCAGCCTGAAGAAAACCACCATATACCCCAATAAAAAAGAACCCTATTAGTGCTCCTAAAAGATATTTTCCTGATAGCCTTTCAGGAAGATCTAAAGATGCTATTGATTTAGATCTAAATACAATAATTAATCCAACAGATATCATAATTATAGCAAGGAATCTTTTAAAGGTATTACCATCAATATCAATTGCTATTTTAGCTCCAATTATCGCTCCAAATGTTGCTATTATTCCAAAATATAAACCCCACGGGTGAGTAGCAACTCCTTTACTTCTGTAACCATAACTTGCTACAAGAGCTGCAGTGATAACCATAAGCCTATTTGTACCGTTAGCAGTAGCTTCATCTAGACCTAAAAAAAGAATTAAAACAGGAAGAGTAACCAATGATCCACCTCCGGCAAGTGTATTTACAACACCTGCGAAAAGACCTATTCCAACTAAAATTAAAATTGAATTTATATCTAAAAACATGATACTTTTAACAAGATAATTCTTTTTTATTTAGGTAAAGTTTTAATAATTTTTTTATTCTCAAAATCATGTATATTTGCAACTCCAATGGAGAAATGGCAGAGTGGTCGAATGCGGCAGTCTTGAAAACTGTTGAGGGTCACACCTCCGGGGGTTCGAATCCC
>ENA-OSEY01001770-OSEY01001770.1-marine-metagenome-genome-assembly--contig:-NODE-1770-length-14493-cov-3.399834_pt1 | contig 14493 bp, 10 predicted proteins | sample MGYA00248465_ERZ534230 | MGnify/ENA primary metagenome ERZ534230 (study PRJEB26409, sample SAMN06344110) | marine metagenome | isolation source: Sea water from surface | place: Atlantic Ocean:Southern...
CATAACCTCTATAATTTGTAGAAACTGGCTTAATCCATTCTGGTCTGTAATCTTTTAAATCATCTAATGAAAAGTATCCGCCCTGCACATTAATAAATCTTACAATTTCCTTAGCAATATCTCCCTCATAAAAATCTTTACCTGCAGTTTTCGCAATTTTTTTATATGCAGATGCTAGTTGAGGATTTTTAAAGATATCACCTTTTTTAGGAGTTTTTCCTGTTGGCATCCAGACCTCTTTAAAATTTGGATAAGCATTAAATCTTTCAGCTGATAGCTCTAAGTAATAAGCAACAACTTCGGTAACAGGAAATCCATTTTCACTGTAATCAATAGCTTCTAAGAATAAATCTTCAAATGGTAAGCTGCCAAACTTATTATGAAGTTCTGCCCAACCTGCAACAGCACCTGGAACTGTTACTGGTAAAGGGCCATAAGGAGGAATTTGTTGTAAGTTTTTTGCTAAAAGTTTATCAATTGAAATGTTTTTTGGTGCCGGACCGGATGAATTTAAACCATATAATTTCTTATCATTAGCGCTCCAAACTATTGCAAAAAGATCTCCCCCAATACCGCATCCAGTTGGCTCAACTAATCCCAGAACAGCGTTTGCCGCAATTGCAGCATCAATAGCATTACCTCCTCTTTGAAGCACTTCTATTGCAGTTTGAGTTGCTAATGGATGACTTGTTGCAGCCATACCGTTAGTTGAAATTATTTCTGATCTGCTAGCAAAATCAAAGCCTGTAATTCTGTCATAACTTAATAGCGATATTGATACAAATAAAATTGATAAATTAAAAAAGTATTTCATATAAAATAAGATTCGGTTGTCTTCATAATATATACTTTAAACATGAATAAGTTAATACTTGCATTAATCTTGGTGCTTCCTTTTTACATAAAAGCAGATTTTGATAATAAATGTTCTGTAATCATCACATTAAGATTTCAATCAAATGAAGATGCATATAAAGATGCAATTAATAAGATTAATCAATGTGAAAAGTATGATATTTTGTCTGTTACTAGTTTTTTAGAGGAATCCATAAGTAAAGTATATATCACAGACTTAATACAAAATTACTGTATGTTTAATCATCAAATCATTACTTTAATTGATGATAAGACTTCTAATTTAAGTTGCGTCCACAGAGGCAAGCCAAGAGTTGATAGGCAACTCAAATAATTAACTAACGCAAAGATTTAATCCCATCATTACTAACACAACTATCGATGGCAGCCATACTAATGGTCTTATCATTGGTATTGCATACAAATTCACCGCAGCACCAACGAGATAAGCTATTCTTAGACCAAACCACACTTGAGCCAGTATTAAATTAACATCTCCTTTATCCATCACAACTGATAAAACTGCAAACGTTAAAAATAACGGTAATGATTGTCTTAAGTTATCACTTGCAGAAGCAAATCTGGCTGATAAATCAGTCATACCAGAGATATCACCACCAGTATAAGTCCAATTAACTAACGGTACCTTGTGCAGTGAGAAACTCATTGTTAAAAAGAGATGCAAGACGTAGAACATACCTACACAAATTATTAAATTTTCCATAATAAATCCTCTATATCGTTATATTAATATTTTAAATTAATTTTTAATTCATCTAAATGACTTTCGTAATTTTTCCAATAATCCATCCCGCTTTTATAAATTGGTTGTCGAACCTGTTCTGCACTTGGTGTTTTTACTATCGTTTTGATTTATAGAATTCAAGACAGGACTGTTCAAAAGGTATTTGACAATAATCAAGAATTTTTTTCACTGAATCTTCAAAGCTATTCACCACATCTTCATAATTAATAGATAGTATTTGGTTTGGAAGAACTTTATTCCAATGATTCATAAGCTCAACATAATTATTATAATAACCAGCTAAATCTTTCAAATCGTAAGTAAATTCTTGGCCCTCAGCAAAAAGTTGTTTATAACAAGAAAAACACGCTGACATAGATGAACGCCTGATATCAATTATCTTTGCATTTGGTAGTATTAATTTTATAAGCCCAATGTGTCTAAAATTATTTGGCATCTTATCAATAAAATAAGGTTTATCAGATCTGAAAACTTCGCTATCTGAAATATATTTGTCTCCAATAAGTTTTAATTGAGGAGCAGACAGACTTAATAAGATATCAGGATAGCGTGAATCTTTATCTTGAGTTTTTCTTTCATTTAATCTTAGAGCAGTTGAAATAATATTTGGTAGCTCATGAGTTGGTTCAACCATAGAATGTGAGGAAAGAATTTGCTCAATTAATGTTGATCCAACTCGCGGTAAGCCTAAAATAAATATTGGTGCTGAAGAATCTGAACCCCAATCAGACTTCATTTGAAATAAATCTTCATTACATACATCCATTTGATTTAAACAGTCTTGATGAAAGTCCTCTAAATTAAACAATGCTTTGCTTTTTTTAATTTCATTTCCTTTTTTATAATTATCAAATGAATCATCAAAATTTTCTAAATCTTCATAAGCTTTGCCAAGTGCAAAATGCATGAATACTCTTTCATTTTCAGAAATATATTTATCGTTAACCATTTCATTTAATGAAGCCACTTCTTCATCAGAAAACTTATAAGTTTTTAAATTAGCTAGACTCCAATAGGCATCTCCAAAGTATTTATCGGTGTAATAAGCTTTTTTATAGGAACTAATAGATTTATTAAATTCTCCAGACGTTTTATATAAGTGCCCCATGGATAACATCACATCTGTATTTTTAGGTTCTAGATTTAATATATCGTTATATATTTTAATAGCTTCTTTGTACCTGTCTGTTCTGAACAAAGCAGTAGATAGCAACTTCATTGCATTAATATTGGATGGGTTCTCATCATAAAAAAGTTGTGCATGTTTTAATGCTTCACCATATTTCTGTCTCTTTGTAAGAATATTTATGTAATCGTATTTAATTTTTGGATTATCGGGATCAAATAATAATGCACTTTCTAATAAAAACTCTGCATCTTCATATATGTTCAGATCACTTCCAATATTAGCTAATAGTCTCATCGCCTCTATGTCATGAGGATGATCTCTTAAATATTCTCTGCAGATATGATCAGCTCTTACTAGCTTGCCTTCATGAGTATAGCTTAGTACGGTTTTTAATTCTGGAGGTAAATCTTTCAAATAAAATACATTTTTTTCTGCAAATTTAATAAGTTCTTCATTTGAATTTTCTAATGATAATATTCCTAGCCAAGATGATTGTAGTGATGGATTATGCCTAACCGCTCTTAAATATGCTTTGAGTGCTCTATCCTTATTTTTTAATACAACATTATTGTGTCCAATTTCTTGATAAGCTCTTCCATAATTAGGGTCAATTTGAATTAACTTGTCTAAACCTAATAAAGCTTCTTTAGTATCACTTAAGTATCTATGACATACAGATGTTAAATAAAAATATTCTTTATTTGATATATTGCTTTTATATTTGTTACATAATTTTAAAGCGCCATCAAAATCTCTATTCTGAATAGATAATTCAATTTCTTTAGATTGTTCCAGGTTTTGTTCCATAGGATAATTTTAATACACTTGCATAAAAAAAAGGCCAGTTTACAACTGGCCTTTTAAATTTATATCTACGATTAGAATTTATAAGATACTCTTATACCAACATTTCTAGGTCTGTTAGTAGTAATTCTTGGAATATCATCCTGATCGTTATAGTAGAAGTTAGCTCTTTCATCAGTTATATTTCTAACAAAGAATTCAACTTCTGTACCATTAATATTTACACCATATGCAGCATCCCAAATTGTATAGGATGGTTGTTCAAGACGCTTAGCTGCCTCAAGTGAACTATATGCTTTATCAGCACTTTTCACAGCAACTTGTGTATATGCAGGATTACCTGCAAGCTCTGAATCAACTTTAACTCTAATGTTGTACTGGAGTTTTGGTGATAAAGGCATAGTACTTCCAACATTAGATATCTGAATAATTCTAGATTTATCCTCTGTCACTTCAGTATCATTATAGGAAACAGCACTAGCTACAGTTACGTTATCGCTTGGATACCATAGAATATCAGCTTCCATACCTTTAATTTCTGCATCAGCAGCATTTTCAATAAATGTTAGTAGACCAACATTTACAGGATCAAACTGAGATACTTGAACGTCTGTCCAATCAACCCAGTAATACGAAGCATTCAATCTTAACGTTCCGTCTAACATGACAGTCTTAACACCTATTTCAGTATTAGTAGTATCATCAGTTCCATATGTAATTAACACTGATGGTAATGCTGAGTTTCTTGATGCTAAACCACCACCTCTATTGAAACCACCAGGTCTATAACCTTCTGATCTTGTGAAGTACCACATGGTATCGTCATCAACAGTATATTTTGCAGACAGTTTTGTAATAGTATCATTCATATTTAATGGTTCAGTACTATGGTCACCAGACACATCATAGTCTCTTCCATTTGCTACGTTTGATCCTCTATATCCGAATTTAGATTGTCCTGTATAGTCAACATCTAAATCGTATTTTCTAGCACCAACGATAACATCTAGCTTGTCTGATACTGGGAATGTTACCTCAGCAAAGTAAGCTGTTTGCTCTTCAGTTCTCTTAAGATCATTAAAGAATCTACATGCAGGTCTTCTTACACGACCTTCTCTTGACCAGGCTGCTGGTAAAGGATTATTTACTTGATAAGCAGCCCATGTACCTGCAGATGCAAATGGATGGTCAGTACCAAGATAACAATAATCATTTTCAGTTTCTAAAATACTTTCATCAATGAAAACACCAGCAGTATATGAGAATGGAAGATCACTTTCATCATTGCTTGAAACTCTAAATTCATGAGTTGTTCTTTGATTGTCATCAATCAGTTCAACTGAAACTGTAGCAGGTCCACAAAGTGTATATGCTGTATAGTTACATACATAATATGGTAACCATGCACCTACGTTTGCATAACCACTGTAGTCAACTTGCTGCTCTGATTCTCTCTCTAAGTATGCTCCAGTATATAAAGCATCTAATTTACCCATTCTTCCCTCTAAGGTTAACGAAGTTTGTGAGAATGAGTCATCTAAAGTATCAGGAACAAATCTGCTTACATTTAAATCGCCTTTTGCTGGATCATAATCAAAAACACCATCAGCACTAATATCTTGGCTCATGTGAGTAATTAACATATCCCAATCATCACCGATTGATGATGCTGAAGAAATTCTAAAACCTTCATAGGTTGCATCATTGAAGTTATCTTCTACAAGTGTTGAGTTATCTGAAACAACATGTGCTTGTGTTTGAGGATAGGAAGCAAAAGTTCCTCTACCTTCACCAGACCATGTTCCGGCTACATTGTCGATATAACCGCCTTGCTCTGATTTATAGAAAACACCTCTAATTGACCAAACATCATTTATTAAAGGAATATTCATGTATGCATCATATGAATAACTTGGATCACCGTGGGCAGTTGCATAATGAGACATATTAAAGCCGCCTTCTTGAACATTGAATTTTGGCTTATTTGTAATCATTCTAACGGTACCTGCTTGTGAACTTGCACCATATAGAGTTCCTTGTGGCCCAGGCAATACCTCAATCCGTTCCATATCAGCAACATATACATCAAGGTTTCTTCCTGGAACTTGTAAAGGTTGTTCATCTAAATATAAAGCTACGTTAGGTGTGGAACCCTGTGCAGCAGATAAGAAAACGTTTACCGGATCAACAGCCATACCTCTTATATAAATTGTTGATTGACCAGGTCCTCTTCCGCCTGATGAAACATTTGGTAAAAATTGAACGTATTCATCAAAATTAGAAACGTTCATTTCTTTTAATGTTTCTTCTGTTAAAGCAGTAACTGTTACAGCCACTTTTGAAGCACTTTCATCCTTCTTGGTAGCAGAAACAACAACTTCTTCAATTTGTCTTTCTTGTGATTCAGCAGTTTGTGGAATCATTGCAGCAACAACTCCTAAAACCCCTAAAGAAAGCTTATTTTTAATTTTATTTAATTGTTCTTTTGTATTAATTAAATTAAACATATGAATCCTCATAGTTAGTTAATATAAATTGCAAATAAACTAGCCTGGTGACCCCAGAAGATTCCCCCCCCAGAGAAGTTTAGCCATATTTATAGACCAGCAATTTCTGTAAATCGGTCTTGATGACAATCATAACATCTTAAAATAATGATGCAATATAGATATAAAAATTGCATATAAGTAAAGATAAACAATTTATATAACTAGAAAATTTGTACTATTTATGTTTCACTAGATTTTAAATTACGCAGTTTAATGAACAATTTAAGTAAGCCAAGATTCTTATTATCCATACTTCTTATTGCAGTTATAACGACAATTGTTTCGTTAAATTCTGACATTTCAGAATCATTTTTTCTTAATCTTCAATCATCTTTATCTAAGTATCTTGGTTGGATGATCATTATATTAGCTAATGGTTTTTTAATATTTGCAATATGTCTGGTCTTTACAAAATATAAAAATATTAGACTTGGTGGCCCAAATGCTGTTCCTAAATATTCCTATGTAAACTGGATAGCTATGTTGTTTAGTGCAGGTTTAGGTATTGGTCTCTTATTTTATGGTGTAGCTGAACCAATAATGCACCTAAATTCTTATCCAGGAATGCTTGATAATGATGTTTCATATAATGCAGGAAAGGCCATTGGATTAGCTAATCTTCATTGGGGTCTGCATGGTTGGGCCATATACTCATTACTTGGTCTTTGTTTTGCTTTTGCAGCATATAATAAAAAACTACCTTTCAGAGTAAGTTCACTCCTCGGAAAAAATGTTGCAAACAACAAGCCTCTAGCAGTAAGTATTGATATTATTGCGATTTTAACAACTGTCTTAGGAGTTACTACATCACTTGGTCTAGGCACAATTCAAATAAGCTCTGGTCTCTCGTATGTTTTCTCTGTGCCTGAAAGTTTTGTTAATCAAGTAATTATTATCGTAATAATTACATTAATTGGACTTGCTAGTGTTTGTTTAGGATTAGATAAAGGAATCAAAAGACTATCACAAATTAATATGGTGCTTGCTACGACACTTATGATGTTCATTTTTCTTTTTGGACCTACCGTTTTTATATTAAATGCATTAATTCAAAATTTTGGATCCTATATAAATACACTAATTGAGTCTGCTACATGGACTGAAGTTTATGAATCGACAACTTGGCAAAATGGCTGGACATTGTTCTTTTATACTTGGTGGTTTGCATGGGCACCATTTGTTTCATTGTTTATAGCTAGAATTTCTTATGGAAGAACAATTAAAGAGTTTATTATTGGTGTTTTATTTGTACCATCGTTAATAGTTTTTTTATGGATGGGAATCTTTGGTAATGCAGCTATATATCAAGTAATAAATGAAACAAGTCAATTGAATGAAATTGTAAACAATAATTACACTGTTGCTCTTTTTGCTCTATTTGATGTGTATCCTATAGCAACGATAGTTTCTATGCTTGCGTTGCTAATCATTGTAACTTTTTTTGTTACGTCTTCTGATTCAGGAGCCTTAGTAGCCTCAATGCTTTCGTCTAAAAGTCATGTAGGTATTCACGATGATTCTCCGATTTTATCAAGAGTTACCTGGGCAATATTGTTAGGTATTGTTGCGGCAGTTCTTTTATACAAAGGTGGTCTTACTGCACTTCAAACCTCGGTTGTAATATGTGGATTACCTTTTTCTATTATTGTTGTTTTTGCTTGTCGACAATTTTATAAATCTTTAGAAAGTGAGCTAGAAGACTAATCTAATTCTTCGTCAATTTTTTTTAATTCGTCTTCATCCATTTCATCTTCATAAACAAGATTGTCATTATTATTCATAAATTTTTTAGATATGATTAATGCTGCTGCAACAAATATTAGTATTATTCCGATTTGATATAACATAATTCATTAATTAATTTAGAATGTTTATCTTAACTGTTATTATTTCACTTATAAATGGATGCTTTAAATAATATTCTTAATCGAGTTTCAGCACGAGAGCTCTCTATACCTCATCCAACAAAAGATGAAATGGATTTAGTATATAAGGCAGCATTGCGTGCCCCTGATCATGCTTGGCTTCGGCCGAGTAGTTTCATTGAGGTTAGTGGAGATGGATTAAAAAAACTATCTTCAATTTTTTTTAAATTTGGAGAATCTATTAATGCATCTGATGAAATAAAAGAAAAATATAAAAACGCTCCTTATAGGGCGCCAATGATAATTATTTTAGTAAATACTGTAAAAGAACATCCCAAAGTTCCTGAAATTGAACAAAAACTATCAACAGCAACAGCAGCTCAAAACATAATGCTTGCTTTAAACTCAATGAACTATTCTTGTATTTGGAGAACAGGAAAATTAGCTTTTAATAGAGATGTTCAAAATGATCTAGGTCTGAATGAGAATCAGGAAATCCTAGGATATCTCTACGTAGGCACAGAAACAGGAGTTAAAAAAAAGATTCCTGAATTAGATATTGATGATTTTGTCTCATATCTTTGAATTTAGTTTTTATGCAGTGAGGAAAGTCTCATAATATAATCTTCTCTATATTATTAAGATCATTATGAATAATTTCGTCATTACTTAAACTTACTAAGTGAACATTGGTATCAGTCCCAAAACTAACAGAATACTTTGGAATATCATTTATAAGATGTAGGGCGCAAAAACCCTCTATAGCAATGCACTCATCGATTTTTTTGTTATTGAGAATTTCTTTTACATAAGGAATCCTTTCAGGCTCTTCATCATAATGAGGACAACATACACCATCAACAAAACCAAGGCATGGCAAAATAGCTTGATGGTCTTTCCATGAATCTGTTATGCCTTTGTTAAACCAGCATATTGCGCCTGCACTGACTCCACTCATAATTACTCCATTCTGATAAGCATTATTTAAAATATTATCGAGGCCCCACTCTCTCCAAACCGCAAGCATGCTTTTTGTATTTCCTCCTCCAACAAAAACTATATCTTGTCCTGCAATATGTTTATCTAATTTAATAGTTCTCTTAAAAAAATCTATATGAGAAGTTTTGCAATTTAGCGAATCAAAAGCTTTATAAAAATTCTCAATATAGCCTTGATCATCTCCAGTTGCGGTTGGAATGAAACAAATTGATGGATTTTTGTTTTTTGACTGATTAACAATATATTTTTCAATTTTTAAATCCTTTATTTGACGGCCAAATCCACCACCACCAATTGCAATAATTTGTTTCATTATTCCTTTGACTCCATTTTTAAAGTTTGTTTTAAAGGGTCAAGCCAAGGTTCAAAATATTCCCATTGACCCACTCCTTTTTTATATATTGGTTGTCTAACTTGTTCTGAACTTGGAGTTCTAACTGTTCTCTTGGTTTTAAAAAAATTTAAACAATCTTCCTCAAAATCAAGCTCACAAAAATCTAATAATTTTCTTATTTCAACTTCAGTATTTTCTACCATGTCCTCATATATAACTCTATGAACTTTATTTGGCAAAACTTTATTCCAATGCTGCATCAGTTTTAAATAATCAAGATAATAATTTCCAATCCTATTTTGAGAATAAGTAAACCCTTGACCAGAACCAAAAAGTTGCTTGTAACAGCTAAAACAGCAATCCATTGGATTTCTTCGTGTATCAATTATCCTTGCATTAGGAAGAATGAGGTGAATTAGGCCAATATGAACAAAGTTATTTGGCATCTTGTCTATAAAATAAGGTTTATCAGTCACTCTTTGGTCAAGTGTATTGTCAATATATGCCTTACCCATTTTTTTGAATTCTGATTTTTTCATATTTTTTAAGGCAGATGGATATTCAGATTTGCTAGAAGAATTTTTTTTATTAGCAATCTTTCTTGATAAAGCAATAATATTCTGTAACTCAGTTGTTCCTTCTACAAGAGAGTGTGATGATAAAATTTGTTCAACAAGTGTTGAACCTGATCTTGGAAGACCAACAACAAATATCGGATCAGAATTCTTGTCACCTACACCTTCGTATTCTTTTATAAAATCTTTAGTAAAAAAATTTATTAGCTCATTACATTCATTTGTAAAGTTTCTTGAATCCCATGGAACCTGTTTACTTTTTATGGTGTTACCTTTCGTGTATGCAGCCATAGCTGATTCAAAGTTTTTAGCATCTTCTTCAGCTTTACCTAAAGCAAATAGTAAGTGAAAATAATCATCAATTTTACAATCTTTATCATTTAACAGTACATGTAAACTTTTCATATCACTTTCAGTGAACTTATAAGTTTTTAAATTAGCTAAACTCCAATATGCTTCTCCATATCCTGTTTTACTGGAAATAGCATTTTTATATGAATTAATTGCTTCGTCTAATCTTCCAACAGCTCTGAGCGTATGTCCGTAACTTAAATGAAGTTGGTTGTTTTTAACCCCATGATCTTTAATAATTTTTTCAAAAATTGTTAAAGCCTGATCGTGTTGATTTGCTAGGGCCAAATTTACTGCTTTAAGAGTTAAGTACTGATTATTATTTGGTTCTTTATCTAAAAGAATATTTATATGTTTAAGAGCTTCAAATGGAAGCTGTCTTTTATATAAAAGATTCGCATAACTTAACCTAGCCGGATCATATTCAGGAGATAAATCTAAAGCACGTGTAAGCAAATATCCAGCATCTTTATAGGCTCTAAATTTAATACCAATATCAGCCAATAGCTTCATTGCATTAACATCCATAGGATATTCCATAAGATAATCTCTTAGGATAGGTTCAGCTTTCTTTAGTTTTTCCTCTGAGATATATTTCGCGGCTTGTATTAAAGCTTCAGGAATATTGTCTTTAGAATATGCGTTCAATTGTAATTAAATAAAAAAGGCTGCATCCAGTACAGCCTTTTTGTTAGTTATTAAAAACTATTATTTATAGTTCCAACTAAATTTAACACCAACTGTAGTTGGTCTATTTACAGTAGTTAATCGTTGGATATCTTCACTATTAATATAAAGTTGTGCAACTTCATCAAATATATTGTCCATATATATTTGCATTGTCGAGTTTTCTCCAACTTGTGTAGTGAATGATAAATTAGCAATACCATAAGAGTCTTGCATCTCTCTATCATCATAGAAAAGATCGTTCCACATTTCATCTACATAAACATAGTTGAACTGAAGACTTGATGTATCACCAGTATCTACATTAACAGTTACGTTATATTTTGTATCAGGGGTAAATGGAAGATCTTGACCATCTTTAGCCTCTACCACTCCTCTTAATACATAATCTTCCTTGAGAACAGCTTCATTATTGGCATAACCAACAGCTACGGTCACTGTGTCACTAAGAATATACTTAGCATCAATCTCAAAACCGTTACTATTTGCTTTACCAATATTATCAACTAGACCTAGCAATGATATTGAGGAGTCAAACCATCCAAGCTGGATATCGTCCCAATCCATTTGATACATAGCACCGTTTAATCTTAGTCTTCCATCCATAGAGATAGATTTAAACCCAAACTCTGTACTAGTTAAGAAGTCTGCATCATAAGTAGCGCCTAATTGAGATGTTCTATTAGCACCACCAGGTCTATATCCTTCAGATCTAGTAATATAAAGCATAGAATTGTTGTCTACTTGGTATGATAGATTAATTTTTGAAATACTATCACTACCATCATATTTAGAATTCACATTATCTGGTCTTGTTGTACTTCCATATAAAGAATTAGGCCACCATATGGTACCTACAAAACCTTTCAAAGTAGTTTCATTGTCAAATTTTCTGTGACCTAATGTTAATTCCATTTTGTCATTAATTTGATAATAAATTTCACCGAAAACAGCTGATTCATCCTCTGCTCTTACTTGATCTGTTTGATAATAAAGATCTTTTGATCCAGGAACTGCCGCATCTGGATTAATAGCTGGAACACGCCATTGTGAATCATACTCTGTGACATTTTCTGTTTGGAAAGCTCCAATTATCCAATTAAATTTTTCACCCTCTTTAGATGATAATCTAATCTCAGTTGTGTCATATTCTTGATGAGTATCGTTTTCAAATTGAATACTTGGGTCAACACAAGGACCAAAATAATATTCGTAACATGTGTAATATCCTTCAACATATCCATCGATTGAATAATGAGAATAGTCACTTAATACTTCAAAATCTCTCTCTAAGCTTGACGTAGTAAAGGTTAAATCAGCAAATCCGAGATCACCGGTTACTGTAGCTGAGAATCTAGTCCATTCATCATGAGTTTTGTCATCATAAAACCTACTGACGTTATACTCTCCAAGCTCATCAGGATTATGATCCCAAACACCATTCGTTGATGTTTCTTGACCCATGTAATTAACATCTAATTTCCAGTTTTCACTTAAATCAACTCTTAATGCAGCTCTATAACCATCTTTAACCGCATCGTTGAAGTTATCTTCAACAAAAACTTCATTAGATCTTGTAATGCCGCTTACTGGATAAGTAATTGAATCATTTACTGAATCAATAAAACCTCCATCTCTATCGTTGAATCCAACAAATCTTAAAGCAGCATTTTGTGATAGAGGAATATTAACAAAACCTTCAACCATTGTGCTTCCATCTCCACCTCTTGTAGATTCAGCACTTAGGTTAAATCCAGAATCAAACTCTGAGGATGGTTTCTTTGTAATTATTTTTAAATTACCTGCTTGTGACGCTGCTCCATATAATGTTCCTTGCGGACCAGTTAATGACTCGACTCTCTCAATATCATAAACATGCACATCAAGATTATCACCAATCATTGTTACTGGAGATTCATCTAAATAAATAGCAACAGCTGGACCCTGCAGTGATTGGTTAACATTACCACCATCAGATATACCTCTCATAAAGATTTGGCCTTGACCAGGTCTTCTTTGAACAGCAGAGGCTGCAGGCAATTGAAGCACATAGTCAGCAAAATCTTTAATGTTTAATGAATCAAGCTCATCAGCAGATAAGGTTGTTACACTTATTGGTACATTTTGAAGGTTTTCAGATTTCTTTTGAGCACTAACAATAACCTCTTCGATCATCATATCGTCCTGTGCAATCGTATTAGCACTCACTAAAACTGCAGATGCAATAGCGGTAGCTTTTGTAGTTTTAACTACAGCATCGTGAACCTTCTCGGCATGAAAAATATTCATAGTTTCCCCCATAAATAAATAAAATATTGCTAAATATTATAATAAAAACGCTTTATAGTAAATTTTTTAGTAGCCCAATACGCGACAAACATCAAGAGAACTGCTCGTTTTCATTGATATTTCATCATTAAAAGATAGAACATTAAATACATTAGAATCAAATTGTTGCCATTCCGTTAGTTGTTTATTTGGATTGCCTGTTTTTATGAAATTTACCCAGAAATCTTGAATTTTATTGGTTAAGAAAATATCTACTTTGCTTGTTGGTAACCAATCATCATGTGTGTTAAAAATATAAGGCAATTCAGCCCCATGGTAAGCACCCATTTCTTTACTTTTAGAACCATCTCTCACTCTGTCAAATGAATAAAACCAGACCTGGTTATTAGTGTTTTCTTTAAGAGATTTTGCAATAAAAGATGAGGGACACGTCCAGTTTCTAGCTGTTAATAGATAATTAAGTTTCTCCTTTTCATTATTGATACTTGATGTAAGTGAATCTAATTTTTCTGTTTCGGTATAAAAGCCCCAGCTCTCCCGTTCATTATAAAAATCGTATAAATAATAATCCTTATCCAGATACATAAGCTCTTCATCAGAATTTGTACCTATAATTAGATCAACATGATTATAACTTCCATGCTCATAGGATTTATAAAGAGGTTCAAAAATAGAAAAATTATCTATTACAGGATAATAACCAACGTATCCAAATATTTCTTCAGCTGAATAAAGTAAAGTTACAGAATCAACTGCTCGTAATTCTTTTAAGTTATTTAATTTATTAGTTTTGCCAATTAGTTTTTTAGATAACTTATCTGATAGTTCTGTTTGAATATCATAATTTATATCTTTTTCCGCTATAGACCAGCCTGCGCTTTGATGAATAGCTTTATTAAATAAACCTTTTGCTAAAGGAGATGCAATTAAATGTGCAACATTGGTAGCACCAGCTGATTCACCTGAAATTGTAATATTTTCTGGGTCTCCTCCAACTTTAGCAATATTTTCTTTAACCCAATTTAATGACTCTATCAAATCAAGTAATGCAAAATTAGATGCATCTAAAAGACCAAAAGGTGTGATAACAAATTATAGAGAACTAGTACGAAATGCTAGAAGAAAAGAAACAACTCTATTCGATCTTGAATCTCAATTTCAATTAATAATTCTTGAAAGAGCTAAAGATCAAACGCCCTGGCAATTAATATCAGAACCAACTGTTCTTAATAATCCAATATCTCCAATAAAAAGAAAACTTATGCTAAATGGTGCTTTGTTTGGCATTTT
>ENA-OSEY01001771-OSEY01001771.1-marine-metagenome-genome-assembly--contig:-NODE-1771-length-14486-cov-4.939135_pt1 | contig 14486 bp, 15 predicted proteins | sample MGYA00248465_ERZ534230 | MGnify/ENA primary metagenome ERZ534230 (study PRJEB26409, sample SAMN06344110) | marine metagenome | isolation source: Sea water from surface | place: Atlantic Ocean:Southern...
CATACTTTTCTTTTAGCGCTTCACCTAGTCCTCTACGAGTACCAGTAATATAATATTTCATATAGTTATTTATATGATATAAATAGTAGTATGATTAATATATTATGTACCAGTAAACCTGGCGATGGTTTATTTTATTATAGTTATGAACATTGTCATTATCTCAATTCAGTTGGCATAAAAAGTCAAGTTGTAGTTATAACTCACCCAAAATTTAAAAAAGAAGATTATATAAATTCTGTAAAAGAAAAATATATAGTTTGCGAAAATATAACATTTAATCATAAATGTACAGTAAGAATATTTGGTCCATCAAAAAATGATATCACATTGATAATGGGTAGAAGTATGTTAACTTTACCATATCTAAGTAGAAACGATTATACCAAAGACCAATTACTTACAATACGACTATTAGTTGCCAATCAATTAATAGCAGTATATTCTGAAAATCATCCTATTGATTATTATAAAGCAGTTGAGTATTTTGATGTTAAAAATATAGTGGATCTAGCAGATAATGATGTTTATCCTGACGCACCTGCTAAAAGTATATGGTTTGAAAAAATGATTAACTTTAGCATATACAAAACGCCGGTTGAAGATGTAAAATATGATCATTTATTCTTGGGTACCAATAAAGTTTATTATGAAGAGGTTGAAAAACATAATAAAAAAATTGATAAAACAATCAAGTATGAAGAAACAAACCGCATTTCAGAGAAACATCATAATTATGAAGATGAAAGTGAAAATAAAGTAAGTTATAAAGAGAAAGAAAATATATCGTTAGAAACTGATTCCAATAGTAAACCATTAAAAGCGTCTAGAATGGTCTTTGTTAAAAAATAAAATTTTAATTTTAATTAAATATATCTCAAATTTAAATCTGATCCTTAAATCTTTAAAACCAATTATTCTTAGTATTCCAATAAATATCAAAACAGTACAAAAATAGTACTATTTATAATAAAATTTATATCGATATTTATATTTTTTTTGGAATAAAAAATGCTTGTAGGGTCGCTAAAATTGTGGTTAAGTGATTCTTAAGTACTTGATTTTATTATATAAATCAGTACTGAATTAGTACTAATTAGTTTAAATGTTTAAATATGCATAATTTAAAGAACGACAATAGTATATCCGAAGAAGATAAAATTCGCTCAGATATGTATTGTTTTTTAGCTGGAGTTCTTCAAAGAGAGCCTTCTGACGATCTCGTTAGAGGGTATAATGATTTGAAAGGTGACAAATCAGATATTGGTAAAGCATTTAGCGTTTTATCAGATTTATCTAAAAAGGTTAGTTCAAATGATATCAGGAATGAATATCAAAACTTATTCATTGGTGTCGGAAGGGGTGAGTTATTACCGTTTGGATCATTTTACATCACTGGTTTTTTACATGATAAGCCACTCGCTTCTATTAGAAGAGATTTAAACGCAATGGGAATTAAAAGAGGTGACGATTTCAAAGAGCCCGAAGATCATATTGCTTGTTTATGTGAAATCATGTCGGGAATGATTACTGGTGAATATGGTAAATATTTTTCAGTTCCCGAGCAAAGAAGTTTTTTTAAAAAACATATTCAGCCTTGGGCTGAGCATTTTTTTACAGATTTAGAAGGAGCAAAGTCTGCAATTTTTTATTCACCTGTTGGAACAATAGGTAAGTTGTTTATTAAAATTGAAGAGGAAGCTTTTTCAATGGATGCATCAAGGTAGCGTTGGCCCTTGTTGTTTAAATGCCTTTTAGGCAACTTTAATTAAGGAGACAGGTAAATGTCAAAAAATAAAGAGAAAGTCGATAGAAGAAAATTTCTAAAGATGTCGGCTGTGGGTGCTGCTGGTGGAGCTGCTGTTATTGCTTCAAAATCAGTTTCTGCAGACACAAAAAGTTTTAGTAATAAGACTGGTTACAGGGAAACTGAACTAGTTAAAACTTATTACTTATCAACAAGATTTTAATTGCAACAAAATTTAAAAGGAGAATAGATTATGTTGAGAAAGAAGACGAATGGGGTGGCGATTGGCTCCCGTACATCATCTTTCATTGGTAAAGCTGCTTCAAAGGTTGTCGACAGAAGAACTTTTTTAAGAAGTTCTGGTCTGGCAGTTGGCGGTATTGCGGCAGTTACAGCTTTATCTGGAAAAATGGTTAAACCAGCATTAGCAACAACAGCTGGTGGAAACATATCAGTAAAAAAATCAGTTTGCTCACACTGTGCAGTTGGTTGTACGGTAATGGCCGAAGTCCAAGATGGTGTTTGGACTGGACAAGAGCCTGGATGGGACAGCCCGATAAACCTTGGTGCACATTGTGCAAAGGGTGCATCTGTTAGAGAAACTGCTCAGGGCGAAAGAAGATTAAAATATCCTATGAAATTAGTTGCTGGTAAGTGGCAAAGAATTAGTTGGGATGAAGCCATTAATGAAATTGGCGATAAAATGCTTGATATAAGAAAATCTTCAGGTCCAGATTCAGTTTACTGGTTAGGCTCAGCGAAGCATGGAAATGAACAAGCATATTTGTTCAGAAAGCTATATGCCTACTGGGGTTCTAATAATGGTGATCACCAAGCAAGAATTTGTCACTCTACAACTGTTGCAGGGGTAGCAAATACTTGGGGTTATGGTGCAATGACAAATTCATTCAATGATATCCATAATTCAAAAGCAATTTTTGTAATTGGTGGTAATCCTGCTGAAGCTCATCCAGTATCATTAGTGCATTTGATGAAAGCTAAAGAGCAAAATAATGCACCTCTAATCGTTGCAGATCCTAGATTTACCAGAACTGCAGCTCACGCTGACGAATACATTAGATTCCGTCCAGGTTCTGACGTTGCTTTGATTTGGGGTATTCTTTATCACATATTTGAAAATGGATGGGAAGATAAAGAATTTATTCGCCAGCGTGTTTGGGGAATGGATCAAATTAGAGAAGAAGTTGCAAGATGGACACCTGAAGAAACAGAAAGAGTTACTGGTGTTCCAGGATCACAGTTAAAACGTGTAGCTAAGGTTATGGCTAACAATAGACCTGGCACCTTTATTTGGTGTATGGGTGGAACACAACATACAACTGGTAATAATAATACCAGAGCATATTGTGTTTTTCAGTTAGCTCTTGGAAACATGGGAGTAACAGGTGGCGGAACAAATATTTTCCGTGGACACTGTAACGTTCAAGGTGCTACAGACTTTTGTGTTTTATCACACTCACTACCTGGATACTATGGTCTTTCAGGCGGTGCTTGGGCTCACTGGTCTAGGGTTTGGGGCGAAGACCTTGATTGGCTGAAAGGCAGATTTGATAAAATCAAGGGCAAAGACGGCAAAGAGAAGTCGTTAATGAACCTAAAAGGCTTTCCTGTTTCGAGATGGATCGATGGAGTTCTCGAAGACAAGGAAAATATGGATCAGCCTGATAATTTAAGGGCGATGGTTTTTTGGGGTCATGCTCCTAACTCTCAAACAAGACTTCCTGATATGAAAAAGGCAATGGAAAAGCTTGATTTGATGGTTGTTATTGATCCTTATCCAACAATGTCTGCTGTACTTTCAGATAGAACAGATGGCGTGTATTTGTTGCCAGCATGCACTCAGTTTGAGACATACGGCTCTATTACAGCCTCTAACAGGACAATTCAGTGGAGAGAGAAGATTATAGAACCTTCTTTTGACTCACTTCCAGATCATACGATTATTTATAAGTTTGCAAAAAAACTTGGTTTTGCTGATCGTATGTTCAGAAATATTAAAGTGGAAAATGATGAGCCGCTAATTGAAGACGTTACTCGCGAATGGAACAGTGGAATGTGGACAATTGGATATACTGGTCAGTCTCCAGAGCGTCTAAAAGCCCATATGAAGTATCAGCATACATTTGATAAGACAACACTTCAAGCTGTTGGTGGTCCATTAGATGGTGAATATTACGGTATGCCATGGCCTTGCTGGGGCACACCTGAAATGAAACATCCAGGAACACCTAATTTGTATGACACATCTAAGCCAGTTGCTGAGGGTGGGTTATGTTTTAGAGCTCGTTTTGGAGTTGAGCGTGATGGTGAAAATCTTCTTGCAGAAGGATCATATCCAGTAGGTTCAGAGATCAAAGATGGTTATCCACAATTTACAATGGGTATGCTTAAAGATCTTGGATGGGATAAAGATCTTACCACAGATGAAAGAAATTTCATTGAAGGTTTAGCTGGAGATAAAACAAACTGGAAAACAGACCTTACTGGCGGTATTCAAAGGGTAGCAATTAAACATGGTTGCGCACCATTTGGTAATGCTAAAGCAAGAGCTGTTGTATGGACATTTCCAGATCCAGTTCCAATTCATAGAGAGCCACTATACACTAATAGACGTGACTTAGTAGCTGACTATCCAACATATGAAGATAGACACGCTTATAGACTTCCAACAATGTATAAGTCTATTCAAGATGTTGATCATTCTAAGAACTTTCCTATGATTTTAACATCAGGTCGCTTAGTAGAATATGAAGGTGGTGGTGATGAAACGCGTTCAAACCCGTGGCTTGCAGAATTACAGCAAGATATGTTTGTCGAAATTAATCCTAGAGATGCAAATACAATAGGAATAAGAGACGGAGACATGGTGTGGGTTAGAACTCCTGAAGGTGCTAGCATTAAGGTTATGTCAATGGTAACTGAACGTGTTGCAGCTGGTGTGGCGTTTCTCCCTTTTCATTTTGGTGGACATTACCAAGGTGAAGATCAAAGGCATAAATACCCAGAAGGGGCAGATCCATATGTATTAGGTGAGGCTGCAAATACAGCGATGACCTACGGATATGACTCAGTAACTCAGATGCAGGAATCTAAGTGTTCCCTCTGTCTGATTGAACGTGCGTAAAGGAGGTATATCATGGCACGAATGAAATTTTTATGTGATGCAGAAAGATGTATTGAATGTAACGCATGTGTAACTGCATGTAAAAATGAAAACGAAGTACCTTGGGGTGTTAACAGAAGAAGAGTTGTAACAATTCAAGACGGTAAACCAGGCGAGAGGTCAATCTCTGTTGCATGTATGCATTGTTCAGATGCACCATGTATGGCAGTTTGCCCAGTTGATTGCTTTTATCAAACAGACCAAGGGGTAGTTCTACATTCAAAGGATTTATGTATTGGATGTGGATACTGCTTTTATGCATGTCCTTTTGGAGCTCCTCAATTTCCACAATCCGGGAATTTTGGTTCAAGAGGTAAAATGGATAAATGTACTTTTTGTGCAGGTGGACCAGAAGCTGATATGTCTGATAACGAATTCCAAAAGTATGGAAGGAATAGACTTGCTGAAGGAAAGTTACCTATATGTGCAGAAATGTGTTCTACCAAAGCACTCCTAGCTGGTGATGGCGATATCGTCTCTGATATATTTAGAGAAAGAGTTGTTGCTAGAGGATTTGGTGCTGGAGCATGGGGCTGGGGAACAGCTTACTCCATGAAAGGTACTTAATATAAATTTATATGGGGCCAGATTTTGGCCCCATATTTATTCTTATAAATTAAATAATTTGAAAATTTGAGTGTTGGATTAATGAAAACTATATCTAAAAATATAATTTATTTATATATGGTTTTATTTTCTTTGACTTTATATGGATGTAAAAAAGAGGAGCAGGGAAGGCCTTTGTCATATAATAAAGGTGTGTATGAAGGTATCCCAGACTCATCATTAGACGAAAATTCAGTAATAATACTTAAACAAAGAACTTCAGGTCAATCCTGGTATTAATATAATTTGGAGCCTATAAATGATTTTTAAAAATATTTCTGTTAAAAATTTTTATATTTTAATTTTTTTGTCATTATTCATTGTCTTAAACTTTAGTTTTAATTCTTTCTCACAAACAGCAGGTCAAGTACCTGGTTCTTCTTTAGGATTAAATTCAGATGCTGATTTATGGAGATATATCAGGCAAGGTAATTCTGGTGACTCGCAAATAGGTCAATTAGGATCAGAATTGTCCGCCGTTATGATACAATCAGAAGGTGACAATTGGAGATCAATTAGAAACGGACCCTTATCAAGATATGGTGCATATGGGTTAATAGGAATGCTTATTTTATTAGCATGGTTTTATTCTTATCGAGGAAGAATAAAAGTTGCTAAAGGCTTTTCAGGTGAAACAATCACTAGATTTAAAGCAATAGAAAGATTTTCACATTGGTTAATGGCAGGCTCCTTTGTTATTTTAGCAATTACTGGTTTAAATATGGTATACGGAAAATTTGTTCTTCTTCCTATTTTAGGACCTGATGCATTCTCAGCATTAACTGTTGCTGGTAAATATTCACATAACTTTTTAGCATTTGCATTTATGATTGGTTTGGTGATGTCATTTTTTTGCTGGGTAACACACAATATACCTTCAAAATTAGATATTGAATGGTTAAAACAAGGCGGTGGTTTGTTTAGTGATGATGCTCATCCACCAGCAAGAAAGTTTAATGCTGGTCAAAAGATAATTTTTTGGGCTGTAATGTTAGGTGGTTTATCAATCAGTTTATCAGGTTGGGCACTTTTGTTTCCATTTGAGACCAAAATGATGGCAAAAACTTTTGGTATTCTTAATATGGTTGGTTTTAATCTGTCTACAGATCTAACCCCTTTACAAGAACAACAACTTCAAACAATATGGCATGGTATAGTTGGGTTAGTTCTCATAATTATTATTATTGCACATATTTATATCGGTTCATTAGGTATGCAAGGTGCTTTTGATGCGATGAATAGTGGTGAAGTTGATAGAAATTGGGCTAAAGAACATCATGGTTTATGGGTTGAAGAAGAAGATCAAAAAGCTAAGGATACTGGTAAAGACGGTATTAAACAACCCGCTGAATAATCAAAAAAAGAATTTTTTAAAATCTGAAGGAAGTTTTTTAAACTTTCTTCAGTTATCCTTTTTATTTGGGTTTTTAATTGTATGCCCGTTTATTTCATTTTCACAAGAAAAAATTATTGGTCATGGTGGGCCGGTTAAAGGTTTAACTGTTTCTAAGACAGGGCTATTAGTAAGTACAAGTTTCGATTACTCATCTATCGTATGGTCCGTTGACAAAATGAATGAGTTAGCCTCATTGACTGATCATTTGGCAGCAGTAAATGTAGCAAAATTTTCTCCAGATGATAAAAAACTAATTACTGGTGGAGATGATATGAGAGTTCTTGTTTATGATGTTGAAAAACTCTCAATTAACTCATCTGCGCGTGAACTTGGTTCACACTTGGGTAAGGTTTCTGATGTAGAGTTTTCTAAAAATGGTGATTTAATGGCTTCTTCTGGTTGGGGAGGTAATGTAATTATTTGGGACATGCATAATGAGAAGGAATATTTATCAACAAATGCAGGTCACAGGGGTCCAATAAATGCTGTTCAATTTTCAAATGATGGAAAATATTTATATACATCTGGATATGATGGCACAATTCGGAAATTTGATATTTTCAATAATAATTCCAAGGGAATAGTGGTGTCCCATGGGTGGGGTATAAATGTTTTCTTTATAGATGAAGAAAAAAATTCAGTAATTTATGGAACAACAGACGGCTCTGTTATTTTATATGATTTTAATGAAAATAAAGAAAAATTAAAGATAGGAGATGAAAGAACACCTGTTTTAACAATGTGCATAGATAATGGGGAAACAATAATAGCTTTTGGAAATGCAAAAGGCCGAGTTATAATGATTAGTCTTGAAGATTATTCACTGGTTAGAGATTTTAGAGCAGCTCATGGTCCAGTTTGGGCTTTAGCTCTAAAAAATGATACGACAATGCTATATGTTGGAGGCTTGGATGATTTTATAAATCAATGGGATTTAGTAACATATCCTCAACCAGTTATTGTACCTCCAGGCCCAGCTCGAAGATTTAATCCAAGTCTTGCAATGACTAATGGTGAAAAACAATTTGCTCGAAAATGTAGTGTTTGTCATACTCTTGAACCTGATGGTAAAAGAAGAGCCGGGCCTACATTGTATAAAGTGTTTGGGAGGATGGCTGGAACACTTGAAGGATATAAATTTTCTCAGGCATTAATAGATAGTACAATAGTTTGGAATGAGCAAACTATTCATCAATTATTTACTGAAGGTCCTGATGTTGTTTTACCCGGAACTAAAATGCCTATTCAAAGGATGAAAAGTTCTAAAGATAGAGTAGATTTAATTAAGTTTCTAAAAGAGGCTACAGAATAAAATAAAAAATAATATTTGAAAAGTTTTTATAAAAAAACTAAAATGTATTAAACTACAAAAGGTTAAAAAATGAGAGTAATTATATTAAGTTCATTAGTTGCAATAGGAATAGCTATAGTTTCTTATTACGTTCTTAATGGAATAGCTGTCGATACTGCTACAGCACTTTCAGGCTCCTCTGTTAGATTATAGTTCTTATTTAGGTAAGTATTCTTTTTTCCACTTAAGTACTATATTGAAAGACACAGATATTCTTTCAACATGGCATAAATTAGGATGGACAAAATGATGTAAAAATGCTGGCCAAAGAAGTAGTTCTCCAGATTTAGGATTGTGTCTGAATTCAGGATCAACTTGTTTGTCACCATTTATTGATATCATATTTGCCTGTGGTCTTGGGTCATAAAAACTAATATTGTTTGGATTTAGATCATTTCTGCTACCAATACTTGGATCATCCGAAGGAACAGATACATAGTATGTACCACTAAGCCAAGAATGTGGATGGTTATGGAGGTTGTGGTAGTCTCCAAATCTATTTATATTTGGCCAAGCTTGAATATGAAAATCAACATCGTATTTAATACCAGCATTTTTTGTATAATCAAAAGTTGCTTTTCTAAAACAATCGCTAAGCCATTTTATAACAGGATGATCAATTTCAAGAAATTCTTGATCTAAATACTGAGTTGTTAGGTCACTTCTTTCATCATCTAATTCATTTATAAATTCACTTAAAACCTGATTAGCCATCTCAGATCCAGGAAGTATCACAGACATTATTGTGGTTGGCCAAAGATTATGAAATACTGGACTGGTACTCATTTTACTCTCCAAAGGATGTTCACATGAAGAATACCATTTTTATATTAAATTATAAAATAATTACTTTTAGTTGTTTGATCATTTTGTTTATCTCACCTTCTTATGCAGACTTTAGTAAAACATGGGAAATTGCTTCACCATCAGTTGTCTCTGTCTTACCGACATGGCCAGGTTACAATAAGCCAGGTTTCGGCGCTCCTGCTGGTACTGCACCAGAAGGATCTGGTGTAATAGTATCAAATAATGGTTTAATTGTAACAGCCTCTCATGTTGTTAGCAGAGCTACTGATGTTATTGTTCGTGATATCAATGGAAATAAGTTTAATGCAGAAATTATATTTGATGATCCACTTACAGACTTAGCGCTTTTGAAAACTAAAATTAATAATAATAAAATTAATATAAATTTAAAAAGACCAAAAATTGGATCTAATACCTGTCTAATAAGTAACTCGTTTGGTCTTGACTTGAATATTACTTGTGGAATTGTCTCATCAAATAGAAAGTCTGGTATAGGCTTTAACTCTAAAGAGGATTTTATTCAGATTGACGCCGCAGCTAACCCTGGATCTTCAGGTGGAGCTGTTGTTAATGAAAATGGAGAATTGATTGGTATTATGAGTGGAATTTTTACAAAGCAAAGTGATACAAATGTTGGTGTTAACTTTGCTATATCATCAGAACTTTTAATTGAAACGATTTCGCATTTATTAAAATGAGTATAATTATAAAAATATTATTAATTTTTATTTTCAATATTTTTATTCTGCATCAATCATTTGCTTTAAATTTAGATCTTAAATTCCATAAAGAAACAATAAATGACTATTGTGATTTCTTATATAAGAAAAAAGATAATTTATTTTCGAGTGATCATTGGAGAGTAGAGGAAGTAGATAATATCAAAGAGTACTTTCATCTTTCTAGTAAAATTAAAATAAAAATATTTCCATTTATTAGAGGAGAAAAAATCAACGGTATAAGATTTACTTTTTATAATGAAAACGAGGAGCCATTGCTTTTAGTAAATGTCGATAAAAAATGTAATATTATGGTTTCAAGACTAATTCAAAGAGATATTACTGGTAAAATTTTTTCAATTGATAATCTCTCTTCAGATCTTTCTGAAGTTAAATCTTCTGAGTATTTTAACCCACCTTTAAAAAAACAAAAACCATTTAAGGGTATTAAGGTTGCAATTGTTGATACTGGTGTTAATTATAATCTCGATTTTATTGCTGATAAAATATCTAGAATAGATGAATCAAATTTGACTGGTTATGATTTTGAAGATGATGATAGCCTGCCTTATGACATAGATACTGGTCGTTCTGTTTTTTTCCCAATGCATCATGGCACATCAGTATCAAGTATAATATTACGTGAAGCACCCATGTCAGAGTTAGTTGTTTATAGATTTCCAAGGTCAGAAATGTGCAAATTTGAAAATTTAATAGAACATATATCTGTAAATAAAATTAAAATAGTTAATCTTTCTATGGGGTCAGTCAATAAAGATGACTGGCAATGTTTTTATAGAACTGCAAAAAGTAATAAAAATATTTTATTTTTTGTTTCTGCAGGAAATGATGGGAAGAATATTGATTTTGATAAAATTTATCCAGCTTCATTTGATCTTGAAAATATAATTGTTATAACTTCATCTGATATTTCTGGGAACCTTGCACAAGGGTCAAATTTTGGCAGTGTATCAGTTGATTTTTTGATACCAGGTGAACAAATACCAGTTATTGACCACAGGGGAGTAAAGACAAATGCATCTGGATCAAGTTTTGCTGTACCAAGAGTTGTTGCAATGGCAATAAGAATTTTATCAAACAATCCTAATGCAAACATATCTGATATAAAGTCAAAATTAATATCAAGAGCTATTCGATCAAATGAAAAAGTGAAATATGGCTGGATACCTGATCCACTTGATAATTATTTATTAAATTAATTTAACGCGTTATTTAAAAAATCTTGAGCCAGTGAAACAGCTCCTGGATTATGAATTTCCATTAAAGAAATTGCATAATTTCCAAAGGCTTTATTTTTTGTGAAAGCAGCAGCCTGAACAGAAAGACGTAAAACTTGAGGATCTTCAGGAATAATTTCCAATAATTTTTTTAGTATTGGAATTTCTCTTTCATAGGATTTGTTTAAGTGCAAAGCTATTGCTAAAGAGTGAAGGCTTGTAGGACTTTGAGGATCTAAATTAGTGCTTTTTTCTAAAAAATATATAGCGTCATTCAATAAACCAACTTTGCCAAAGGCTTGACCAGCCATATCTAACAAAAATTTATTATTAGAAAACTCACAGTTATTTTGAATTTTTTTGATAAGTAAATTACTTGGAGATTGTTGATATTCTTTTATTTCTTCTAATCCATCAGCACAAAGACGGATGCTTTTCCCTCTCTCATAAAATTTTTTACTTTCTTTATTATTAAGTTTATAAATATCTTGTAATAAATTAGCAGGAACAGCTTCATTATATTGACCACCTCCAGAAGCTATTATTCCTATAAGGTTCCCTTTATTATCAATTAATGCACCACCACTTGTTCCAGGGAGATTTCTAGTAGAAGAGTGTATCCTAGCTTGTTTATTTATTTTATTAGGGAAAGATAAAGTTTTACTTCGCTCAAAAATTCTAATACTATTTCTGCCTATATCAAAAGCCACCATTATTACTTCTTTAGGCTGAAATTCAATGGTTTCGAATTCTATTTTTTGGGTTTTGTCCGATAATGACAAAAATATTATATCAGCTGGATGATCATTTGGAATAGGGATGGCTGCTACAATTTTTTTATTTGGCATTCTAACCAATACTTTTTCACTATCCTCAGCGACATGCTTATTTGTTACAATCAAATCATCTGATATTAAAATACCACTTGCAACCATTGTAGGTGTTTTTATGGCAACAACTTTTTTAATCCAATTACAAATTTTATCTTCTTCCAAACAACTTTCGTTTTGAGAAAAAGCTTGTTGGGAGAATATAAAGGTGACAAATATACTTGAGATTATGAAAAATTTTAATTTAATTATAATTTGAGAATTTGAAAAATATTCCATATTAAATAGTTAGTTTAAAAATTAAAAAGTACAATTTAAATGAAAATAAAAAATAATAAAACTAAAAAACCAGGCATTAGATTAAAAGTTTATGTAAGAGAGGATATGGTTGGTGGAGGAAAGCTAGAATTACTTCGAATTGTAGGTGAAACAGGTTCAATATCTGCTGCAGCTAAAAAAATGGGGCTTGATTATAAAAGAGCGTGGTTTCTTCTTGATACTTTACAAAGATGTTTTAAAGATCCTTTATACGTCACAAGTAGAGGTAGAGGAGTTTCTAGGGGCACTGTTTTAACAGAACTTGGCACTCAGTTAATAATTAGATTTAAGAAGACAGATAAAAAAGTAAAAGAAGTTACATCAAGTTTCTTAAAATGGTTAGAAGAAAATCAAAGATTAAAATAATTAACCACCTGTGACATTCATATGCCTTGCAACAGATTTTGTGCCTGATCTTCTATCAATAATAAAATCATGACCCTTAGGCTTACGGTTAATTGCATTATAAACAGCCTCTTTAAGAGCTTCCTCTCCTTTTTCTCTAAGTACAGTTCTTAAATCAGCATTGTCATCTTGGCCAAGGCACATAAAAAGTTCACCTGTGCAAGTCATTCTTACTCTATTACATGATTCACAAAAATTATGTGATAACGGAGTAATGAAGCCAAGTTTACCCCCAGTCTCCTGAACTTTGACATATCTAGCTGGACCAGCAGTTCGCTCTGGTATGTCGATTAAGTTAAATTTTCGTGACAAGTTTGATCGTACAAGAGAAAGAGGTAAATACTGGTCAAGCCTTCTTTCACTGCCTATATCGCCCATAGGCATTACTTCAATGATAGTCATATCAAAGCCTTCTTGACCACACCAAGTAATCATATCTGCTAATTCTTCATCATTGACACCCTTTAGAGCAACAGCGTTTATTTTTATTTTGAGGCCTACTCTTTTTGCTTCTTGTAACCCACTTAAAACTTGTTCCAGTTTTCCCCATCTAGTTATTGAAGCAAACTTTTCTTCATTAAGAGTGTCTAATGAAATATTTAGTCTTCTAACTCCTGCATTATATAATTCAAAAGCCATTTTAGATAGTTGACTTCCATTTGTAGTAATAGTTAGCTCTTCTAAACTATTACCAACTTCACTTCCCAAATTATTTATTAGTTGCATTATATTTTTTCTTACAAGAGGTTCACCTCCTGTAAGTCTAATTTTTGAAACACCCATTGATATAAAAGTTTTACAAACAAACTCTAACTCTTCTAGAGTTAGAAGGTCTTTTTTTGGCAAAAATGTCATGTTTTCGGACATACAATAAACGCATCTAAAATCACATCTATCAGTTACAGATATTCTGAGATAAGTTACGGCTCTTCCAAAAGGATCAATTAGTTTTTCAGAATTATTATGCATAATATTTTATTCGATATTTAACAAAATTTGTAATATGTTGACTATAACATAAATTAATATTACCACAATTTATAATTAGGTTATTCATGTTAAATAAATTAAGTTTATCTACTTTAAATATATATCTGATAAAGATTTGTTTATTTTCAATATTTATCAATATTTTTTGTTATAAACAAACTTTTAGTAAAGAATATATAATATTACAGTCTACAACTTCTACACAAAATTCTGGTTTGTATGATTATATTTTGCCTAAATTCACTGAACAAAATGGCATTGACGTTCGAGTTGTTGCTGTAGGAACAGGGCAAGCAATAAAAAATGCTCAGAATTGTGATGGAGATGTTTTAATAGTCCACTCAAAAGCATCGGAAGAAATTTTTGTTAAAAGCGGTTATGGCATATACAGAAAAGATCTCATGTATAATGATTTTGTAATTATAGGTCCAGAAAATGATCCAGCTAAAGTAAAATCATCAGGTAATGCTTTTGAAGCATTTAAAAAAATATTTAATGAGAGAGCTATTTTTGCATCAAGAGGAGATGAGAGTGGAACTCATAAAGCTGAGATTAAGATATGGAATAATTTGAACATGAACACAAATGATTTTAGTGGAGGTTGGTATCGTGAACTCGGTCTTGGAATGGGGGCTACTTTAAATGTTGCTGTTCAAATGGACGCTTATGTTTTAAGTGATAGAGCCACATGGCTTGCATTTAAAAATAAACGCCAACATTTAATATTATTTGAGGGAGATGAAAACTTATTCAATCAATACGGTATAATTCCTGTAAATCCAAACAAATGTCCATCTGTTAAAACAAATCTTTCCAAAATATTTATTGATTGGATACTTTCAAAGGAGGGACAAAATTTCATTTCATCATATAAAAAGAATGGTCAACAACTTTT
>ENA-OSEY01001772-OSEY01001772.1-marine-metagenome-genome-assembly--contig:-NODE-1772-length-14484-cov-3.791698_pt1 | contig 14484 bp, 6 predicted proteins | sample MGYA00248465_ERZ534230 | MGnify/ENA primary metagenome ERZ534230 (study PRJEB26409, sample SAMN06344110) | marine metagenome | isolation source: Sea water from surface | place: Atlantic Ocean:Southern...
CCATTAGATAAAGTTAAATTCCCAACATTAGAACCAGATGAAAGGGAACTGACACCGGCGCTTAATGTACCCGTTGTAGATAAGTTCTCATCACCAAAGGATATATTCCCATCTGAATCAGTTATCGATCCATTAGATAAAGTTAAATTCCCAACATTAGAACCAGATGAAAGGGAACTGACACCGGCGCTTAATGTACCCGTTGTGGAAAGAGCGTCATTCCCAAATGAAATTGCATCAGATACTGATGTAATGGATCCATCTGCTATTGTTACATCTCCAACTTCAGAACCAGATTCAAACGTTGATACACCAGCACTTAAAGTACCCGTTGTAGATAAATTCTCATTTCCAAAAGATATATTCCCACTTTCATCCGTAATCGACCCATCTGATAAAGTCAGATCACCTACGGTTGTTGCAGATGAAAAACTAGAAATGCCGGCTGTAAGTGTTCCCGTTGTAGATAAATTCTCATCACCAAATGATATATTCCCTCCTGAGTCAGTAATAGATCCATCTTCAAGCACAAGGTTCCCAATTGTTGACCCACTCCCTACCGATGCAGTTCCAGTAGTTACTAAATTTTCATCTTCAAAGGAAATTGTTCCACTTTCATCCTCAATGGCTATCTCACCATTTGAAATATTTAAATTTGCAATCGAAGCTGCCTCTTCAACATCAATATTGCTAAAATTACCAGTTGCAGGGTTATTTACTCCAATTTCAGCACCATCTATGTTCCCGCCATCAATATTAATGTTCTCAAGATTCTGAGTCGCAATATTTCCTAAGCCCAAAGAAGCTCTTGCTGTTGAGTCACTCTCTACAGTCCAAGATTCACCATCAGCAACAATAAAATTCCCATCTGTTAACTCTAATTCGGAGATTGTTTCTAAACTTGATCCTGTATTTAACTTATCATCAACATAAGCTTTAATAGACTGTTGCGATGCCAATTTTATATCAGAGTCTGAAGCCATGTCGTCTTCATCAAGGACTGCGGAGCCACTTAAAGAGCTAGCAACAACTGTTCCCTGCACTTTAAGTGTATCTATAGATAATTCAATAAGATCACTATCCTCTGTAGTCCCAATTAATCCACTGCTTATTACAATCGTACTGTCTAATAAAATAGAAGATCCATTCTCAGGATCAATATTAATACCTCCTGAAGTTGTTTGAATATTAATACTTGAATCTCCAGCCATAATATCATCCGCTTTAATTGCTGAAGGGATTCCCCACTCTCCAGAACCTTCTCCATCCGAGACCCAGGACTGGCCACTAGTGCCCTCAGAAGTAATCCCAAATTCTACTTTACTAGCTGAAAGAATTCCATCCTCTACAAGATCAGTTAGATTTGAATCAAGCTGTTGAAAGGTAGAAAGTGTATCGAATAATGCATCACTTGTAGTGTAACTCTCCAAAGAGTCTTTTAATACATATACATCTAAATTTGGAAGGTTAATTAACTCATCATAATCAGCAGTGCGTGCAAAGTTAGAAGTGTCGGATAAAACAGAGTAAAAAACAGAAGTCATAGACTGCCTAGGTGATAAAGTTGACCCATCAACTGTTAATTCCAAAAAAGCTTCATTTGGGATAGCAGTAAAAGGATTAACATTCCCTAGCATCGTACTGATGATGCCGTTGTTTACTGTAACCTCTAAATTTTCAGACCATACTGGATCACCACCATCAGCAGATCCGTAAAGTTTAAAAAGTATTTCATAGCTTCCATCTTCTGTTGGACTACCATCAGCCTTTGTTATCAGGCCTTGGTATGATATACGCCTTGGCACAGACTCAGATGCATCTTGAATGATTGAACTTATCTCATTTTTCACAACTTTATTTTTACTCCTTTTCTTTCTTTTCGTACTTTGAGTAAAAACTATGGATAAAGATAATGTGAGAATAATTATGAATCTCTTCATGGTAATCTCCTGTGTTGAAAACATAAATGTGTTTTTAATATTATAAGTTTTTGGTTAGTCATGTGGAAATCCTGGTGGCTGAGTAGGTAAAGATTCTTTACTATCTGAAGCGAAAATCTTATCTAGGATCAAATAAGTTATTCCTGCCCAAATTGGATATTTGCCCCATTCAACTAGGACTTTATTCTTCATTTTAAATCGATTAAGAACAGAAATCTCATTTTTAAAATTTCTTACACTCATAACTTTTGTAACAGACGTTCTTACTAAAGGATCCAATCCATAAATCCCAGATTCGCTTAGCACTTTATAAGGATCAGATAAAATATCTTCAGCTATCCAATCACTATAATTCATGGGGTCAAAGATTCTGATGTACAATAAATCTTCTGATTCTGCAAACTCCCAGACTAAAACATGTTTAGCATTTAAAAGCATCGCGTTTTGAGATGCACATTCATCATCTTTACAAAGAAAATTATAATCTTCGCTTAGAATAGATTGATTTAAATCTTTATTTAGGTACACTTTTGTGTTATACCCAATTTCCTGTATCTGATTAAAAATTATACTATTGATAATTTCAATATCCATTTGCGGAATTTCATCTCTAACATAACTTTGAATTAGTATCCCTTGTCCTAAGTTTTTAGGAACTACAGTGTCTGTATCCGTGACAGTAAAAAACAAAGAATCACTAGATACCATCATGGTATCTAAAGATTCTTCTTTTGGAATTGTTGGGTCAAAATATTCTACAATCAAAGTGTCTCTATCTTCAAAACCAATCCTATCTTTTATTTTCAATACCACTTCTAATTTTGTACCTGGATTGTTTTCTGCTAGTTTTACATCAAGTACATCTTTAAAAGTCGTCACACTTTTGAGATACGTTTCTCCAAATAAACTAGTCGATATTTCTTGCGAAAAATCGTTATCGCTACTTAAAACAAGTCCTGGGGAAAATTCCCAATGGTATTTTATTGTTGATCCATCAGTTACGTATGACCGAGATCCATCTAAAAAAATAGAGCCTTTAGAAAGAGTCTTTATATCTCTTCCTGCATTAGCTATTGGACCACTATTGCCTGAAATAAATAAATCACCTTGGCAATAAATAAACCCCTTGAAAAAAGTTCCTAAAAGAAGGAAAAACAAACTAATTGTTTTATAATTCATGCACCCTCCTATCTATCGCTTTTTACAATGGTAGGAGTAATAAAAATAAGTAATTCACGCTGCTCTTTATCCTTGCTACCATAATTGAAAAATCGTCTAATCAGAGGCAAATCTCCTAAAAGTGGAACTTTTGAATTCCTTTCATCTGCAGAGTCAAATATCAACCCACCAATAAGTAATGTCTCTCCGTTATTTACTCTTACGTTGGTGTTTGTTGATCTAGTTGAAATCATTGGTCTTTGATCATGGCCTACAAAACCAATAATATCTTGGACTACTGCATCAATTTTCATACTGATTACATTTTCATTATTAACTCTAGGTAAAACATCTAAAGAGATATTTACTTGCTGATTTTCATATGTATAAGGATTTGTACCAAACACACTACCTTCTCCTTGCGGTACAAGAACTGGAATACTAGTCCCAACAAGGATATTCGCAGGTGAATTATTTGCAGTAGTTATTTGAGGCTCTTGCAATAGTTTTGTACTTCCATCATTTGCAAGTAATGATAAAATTGCAGAAACAATAGGGCGACTTAACGTAGCAAAATTCATAGTTTGATCTCCTAGAGTAAGATAACCAAGGTCGAATATGGATGAAGTGTCTGCATTTGAGCTTCTTACAATGCTCATCTGCTCTCTTAAATCCCAATTAATACCAATGACCTCATCATGCTTTAATGATGTTTCAATAAATTTTACTGCTATATTTATTTGATCACTTTCAATATCAAGAGATTTTAAAACACCATCGATAAGGGGAAAATTGTTAGGTAAGTCTGTTACTAAAATTATATCCTTTTCTCCAGGTTCGAGATTTGTTGTTGCTGTTGAAGACATTGCTCTTATTTTCCCTCTTGGAGATAATACTTCTTGAATAGCTTCTGAGGCCATATCACCATTTATATAATTCAGCCTAAACATCCTTGTTAATAGCTCTCCACTCAAAGTCTTTTTTGATGTCATAGGTTGTATAATTATAATGTTGTCCTGAACAAACCATTCATAATTATTAACATATAAAATGGCATCTAAAGCAGTTTCTAAACTAACATCCTCCAGATTAACTGTGACTCGTCCCTTGATATTATCACCCATTATTAAATTCAAATTATCTTGTGAAACAAGCATTCGCACTGCATTGACTAATTTTGCATCCTGAAAATTTATACTTACTCGAGATGGGGGTAATCTTCGAGCAAGATTTTGATTTTTTGATGTATTTTTCTTTACACTATTTTTCACCCAGGTAATTTTTAGAATGTGTTTTTTTGTTTTATCTTTCGCGGGTATCATTCTTATTTTATAATCTGGTACTCGTGTGAAGTCCAATTTGATCTTTATCTTTTCTTTTACTTCTTTTTGATTGACATTTCTTGGAATTTGCAAAGAATACTGGTACAAGGGACTTTGATCACCTTTTTTAGAGAAATTTCCTTTCCCCCACTTTACATTTTTAAACAAGAGACTTAGACTTGGAGGTGCAAAGGTTTCGTTTGTGACATAGTCAAAATTCGCACCTGAAAACTCTAGGATAAGAGCGAAAAGATCTTCTTCTTCCGTAATATATATTCTTTCTAATTCTGGAGTCCTTGGAAAAAGACTATACCTAGATGAATTTGACTGGCCAATTAAAATTGAAAATAAAAATGTATATAAATATATTTTTATAATTGTTGAAATATTTTTCATTTATTTTTCCAGGTTAAGGTTTACTTGGTACTTGTTTCTTGTCAGAACTACTTGATTATCCAAAATTTTTTTTACTGTGAATCCTTTTACTCGATCTCCTGTTCTCAATATTTCATCGTTTATAATTGCTTTTTTCCCATCTTCAAACTGCATAATTCCTGTCAAGCTAAACCAGTCATCGTAGATGTTACTTCGATCGTAAAAAATATCATTAATCCAACCTGAGGAATTCAAAGAAGGTGGATGTGTTTTTTTTGTTTTTTTATTACCAATATCTGATACTAAATCTGAACTTTGAATTGGTTCAGAATTCTTAATTTTAAACTTTGGAGAGAAAATAAAAATTGTTTCTATAGCAACCAGAGAAAAGATAATGAAAACCATAGCTAATATTGTTTTCTCTCTAGTCATGATTCTAAACCAGTATACGTTACAAAATGTAATTGAGCTATTACCCCTTTAGGATCTAGGCTATCTAATGAAACTGTACATGATTGAACTCTTAAAGGAGAGTTTGTTTTTTCATAATTTTCTAAAAATTTTCCCACCTTAAGAAAGTTTCCCCTTAGATTAAATTTCAAGGTTTGTCTTTCAAGTTCAATATTAATTGTTGAGTTCCGACTGAATTCTTCAGGAAATGTATTTTTTGGATCTATTTCTACTTGATAAAGTTGGATGTTTAATTTGCTAGCCATTAACTTGATACGACTAATTTCACTCATTAATTGCTCACCTGAAATATGATAAGATTTTATCGTATCTATTATCGATTCATACCGATTTCTTGATTCATTAATTTTATCGATCAATATCCCATTCTCTATTAATTCTTTTTCTATTAAAGCTATATCTAACTTGTATTTATTTTTTCTATTTTTTACTTGAGATCGATCTAATAAATAGAGGCAAAACAATAAAATAGTTATTGTCCAGAATATAAAAAATTTAGTTTTTTGACTTTCCATCATTAGTAAATCAGCCTAATTGAAAATTGAGTTTCTGAATTCTTGATTTTTTTTCCTTTATCCATAAAAATATTTTTGAATTTGCCAGTGTTCTCCAATGCTTCTTGTAACTGCTCTGCTTTTTTTAAAGACCTATCTAAATTTTCATTATAGAATCCAATTACTTCAATATTGATATTTGTTTGCCCTAGATCAACAGACTGATCAGGATTATTTAATTCATCGTTCATCACTTTTAGATCGGTCACATGAAAATCTCCAGGTACCTTTTCACTTATGTATTGAAGTAGACTTACAATACTTTTAGATACATACTTATCGTTATCTATATATTTTTTAAAACTATCTACTACTGAATTTTTATTTTCTACATCAGCCTCCATTTGTTTACGCATTGTCATAAGACTTAGTTCAGATTTTTTAATAGGCAGCTGATCTTTTAAAGGCTTTATTTCAAACCTGTTTGCGAATGCTCCTAAAGACAAAACCATTACTATGCCAAGTAATGCTTTTTGCAAAATTTGATTTGATCTAAAATATTGTAAATCTACTTTTTGTTCTTTTGGTAAAAGGTTTAATTTGGAATCTGGATCCATGAGTAGGCCGAGATTTGCAACATAATCTAATGATAAAGAATTTGCGTTTACATTACTGTAGGTGTTTAATATTTGTTGGGATTTTTCTTTTATAGATTGCATAGAACGATCCAAATCACGTAATACTAATTCGTGCTCTGATTCCTGATTTTTAAACCTTTTTAGTTCTTCTTTTAGATCCTCTATTTTATGCGCTTGGTTGAAAGGTATTTGTTCTAGGTTATATACTTGTTTTTTTATATCATCTATTTCCGTCTTTTCTTGAGAAATTTGTATTTCTAACTTGGTACACTTTTCTTCCATACTCTTTATTTTTTTTAAATTAATCTTCTCTGATTCAGACAATACATTTTCCATTGATGATATATCATTTTTCATTTTTGCAATTACTTGCTCTGTCTCAATTATTTCATCAAATAATTCTTTAGCCCTTAGTTTCAATTGGGCCACATCCATATAGCTTTTCATTTTACTATTGCTGATTTCCCATCTCCATTCATTGCTATGGTCTTCTATTTCACTATTATACATTGAATTTTCTAAGGAGTTTTTCATTTCATTATGAATATTTGAGATCTCTTTATCAAGCATTGCCATCTCTATTCTTCTATCTTTTAGACTTTGATTCGCACTATCTAATTGAATTTCTATTGAATCTTTTTCTTTACTTTTTACATCAATAATAGAGTATAGATTTGCTACTCGCTCGTTGATTGATATCTTAAAAGTTGGATATAGACTTTTTATTTTTAAAAATATATTTAAAGTCATATGATAATCTGTGGATAATCTGTTTAAATGACTTTTATTATCGGAAAGTAAGCTTTCATATCTCATTAAATCTTTTTCAAATAATTTATTGTCATTATCTATAAGATTGATTTCACTCTCTAATTCTGATTGATCATTTTCCAAAGAATCAATAAATCGACTCATTTCAGAAATAACCTGTTCTAGCTTTTGCACGTTAGTTTTTAAATCTTTTTCAAACTGAAATAACTTCTTTCGTCTTTCATTAATTTGGATCTGTGTAGATTGTTTACTGTTATGGATCTTGAGAATTTTTAATTGATCCGAAATTTGCTTTTGAAGGTCTTTTTGGGCTTTATTAGAAGTAATATAATCTCTCTCAATTTTTTTTAGATCTTCTTCGATCTCTAATTCCATTTTTTTAAAACTTTCTAATTTCTTTTTTAATTCAATTGGTTCTTCTCTAATGGAATCCTTTGTTTGTTTATCCCCTTTATTTTCTTCATTAATGACTTCTTCAAAAGCTCCATGTCCTAATTTTATTTTTTTAATATCTTTGGAAATTTTTTCTACTTTTAATTCCAATTCCAACTTAGACAAGTTTATTTTTTTTAGAGAAGTTTTATAGTTTTTAATTTGAGTATTGCTTTGATCAATTTCCCCAAGATAAAATAAAATTTTATCTTCGACCTGATTAAGGCTTGATGTCAACTCATGATTAGCCAACTCCACATCAAACCCATGTAAAGCCTCTTCTTTTTCTAACATTAATGATGCTTTCTCTTTTGCTGTTTCCTTTGGAATTTGTAGTAACTCTCTATCTGCATCATCTACTGCTCGGGTTTTTTTACCGGGTATGCTTTGTATTTGAAAATTTAAATCTTTTATTTTGTTTTCCGTTTCCATTTTTATTCTATAAAACTCGCCTTCGATTTGAATTAAGGACTCATTTTTTTTATTTAATTTTTCTGTCCATTTTTGAATAATTGATTCTTCATATTCCATTTTAGATGTAAGAGATCTAATTTTTTTTAATATATTTTTTTTCTTCCCACCATAAGGCCTAAGCTTGATCAATATCTCTCTGCTATTTTTTTTGTATCGAACCATAAAGAGATCATATCGTTTTTTAAAACGCATAAAAGATTTATCAATCTTTTCAATTTCATGTACATCTAAAGCAACACTTTCTTTCACCATATTCGTCGCTATTTTTTCTGTATTACCATCATTATCAAATCGATCCAACCCAGTTTTTAAAAACGAATGATATTCTTCTGAGCGTTTTCTTATTATTGTTTTCTGCAGGACTGATATAGAGTGGTCCCTACTTGATTGCTCTGAATGAAATTGCGTATCCCATTCTTTCTTTTTCATCTCAAGATTTTCTAATCTGTCTTGGAGCCTCCTACCCGATTTCAAATCTTTTTCTAATAAACTTATCTGTTTTTTAAAATTTATAATTTTAGGTAACTTGGCTTTCTTATTCTTTTCCAGAGATTTACGAACAGATGCTCTTTCACTGATGATTTTTTCTTTATTCTTTTTTACCTCTTGAAAATATTTTTTATGAATTGATAATTCTTTTTTTAGATTGTCCTCTTCCTTTTTGAAAAAAGTTTTAATTGTTACATTTCTTGTTTTCTTTACTTTCGCAAGTTTTAATCTTTCTTCTTTCTCTAGAGACCTGAACCTTTTATCAAAATCATTTAATAGTTCTTCTTTCCTTTTTTTACTCTCTTCAATTATTGGAGCTAATTCATGCTTGATCTTGTCGCTCTGTTCTTTTTCCGAAATACATTTTTCTTCCATTTGATTGATGTACTTCTCTGCATTTGAAATCTGTTTTAAAGTATCTTCTTCTTGTTGTTCTAAAATGAGAATCTGATTGGTTAGTTTGTTTTTATTTTCAAAAAACTGATTGTGTTTTACAATCGCCTTTTCTAGGTTATTTATTTTTAAAGTGATCTCTTTAAGATTTTTTTTCTTAAGCTGTTTTCTCGGATTTAATTCTTTTAAAATATTTTTATGGTGCTCTAGCTCATCATTCAATTCCATTGAGTCACGAACATAATTCAATAGACTAAGATTTTCTAAGCGCATGCTCTCTTTATCTTTTAAATCTTTTTCTTGAACATCAATATTATTTTTTACAGCTATAATTGCTTGCTGTTTTTCTCGTTTTATAATTTTTGATTTTTTAATCTCACCATACATTTTATCTCTATCTAATGTGATTTTATTTATATCATTATTAATTTTTAAAATAACATTGGACTGGTTTTTAAGATAAATAAGATCTTCAGGGGCTTTAATGATTAGATCTAATATTTTTAGAAGTTTTTCTTTTACCTCTAATCCCTTATCCTCGTCAATAAATTTATTTTTTAGATTACTACTATTATTATTTATTGCAGCTTTGAAGGAATCTCTTATTTGATCTACCCGTTTAGTATTTTTTGTTATGAAGTATCCGGTCTGCTGTAACGTAAGAATATCTTCTTTTGCGATACTTTCTGGTGACTTCATTTTTTCCAGAAATGATTGTTTAAATGCTCCTGAAATACTCTTTAGAGATTCATGTAAATACTGCAACTCCTCTATTTCATCATAACCTTGAGAAAGTTGCAAACCATAATTCTTAAGAAGTTCATGAAATTTTATTGATTGGGTTTCAAGATCATCTATTTCAGTTTCACAATTTTCTTTTTTATCATTCAACAAAGCTCTCTGATGAGCAGCCGATTTAATATCTTTCCCTTTATTAATATTTTTAGTGACTTTTATATCATTTTTTCTCTGCTTTTGCTTGTCGGATTCAAAGTCTAATTCAGATATTCGTAAATTAATTTCTTCGTGCTCTTTATACTGATTAAAAAGAATTTCACTATGAGTATCTAGTTTTGATTTAGTCGCGTCTAGATTGGAATGCAATTCTTTCTGATTTTTTTCAAATTCTTTTTTTAAAGATTTAAACTCTTTAGAGGTTCTAATAAGCTTCTTATTTGCAGATTGAACCGTTTTTATTTTTCTGCTCTTCTCAATATCTAATCTCGCGATACTGTATTTTGCACTTTCTGGGCTTTGATTGGATTCAATTTCTTGTTCTAAACTGCTTATCTTTTCTTTGAGCTTCGTAAGCCTTGCTTCAGAATTGTCTCTTTTCCTTAATAAATTATTTTTTTGAAAGAGACTTCTTTTAAAATGTTTAGATGTACTTGCATTGACCAAATGTGATTCTATAATGTTCGATAGCTTTTTGGTTCCAATTTTTACTTTATTACTTATCGCTAGATCAATACCTTTAATATGACTTCCTGGTCCAGCTATATACATTTTTTGAATAATTGATTTTGAGTTTTGTTTTTGAGTGAAAGAATTTTCAAAACGAAAAATGGAATCTTTAATCTCAGTATTAAAACCTTCTATCACATGTTCCAATATTGGTTTAGCATCTTTATATAAAATATTATTACTACTGGGCTCATGACTAGGTTCTTCAAAGCCATAGTAAGATAAGTAGTGTAAAGCCTCCCTAATCTTATCTTCTTTTTTTGTATTAGAGTTATTCAAATCCTGAATGCTATTAAGAAAAAAATTGAGTCCTTTAGGAAAGTCCAAAGAATCTAAAATTTGATTACGAGAGCAAAACACAACATCAGTCTTCAAACGTCCTATATATATAAGGAGTGAAAACTCGTTCTTATCATTTATATTATAATACTGATAAATGTTTTGTAAAATTTTAGGAATAGTGGTGATATAACGAACTTGCAGCCCAGATTTATTTAAAAAACTGTATTCACTATCAATTTTATTTTGATTAGAAGAAAAAGAAACTGTTGCATTATTAATACTATCTATATGCCTTTCATAATCAAAAACGATATCATTTTTTTTGGTTTCATATACTTCTCTAAGAGTTTTATATAAATTTTTCTCAAAGAGATTCTGACTCTTACCAGGTATGTTTAAATAAGTCATTTCACATTCATAAGCATCTGAATGGATAGCAAGATAGATCCTTTTTTTATCTTTCTCTTGAAAACTTTGATAAAAGAGATTGATCACCAATTCAGGCAAGCTTTTTATGACGCTACCTTTAACTCTTATAGGTAATTCATACGTGCTGGTTTTTTTTATGTGAAAACCATTATATTGTAAAATACAATGTAGATACGTGATATGATCCCCACACTGAACAAAGGTCATAGCATCTTGAACTCCATTAAGTTTTATGAGTGTATTTGTAAACTCTATGGGGAGAGGTTTTTTTCGTGTTCTTTTGGAAGACCCAGGCCTTTTAAAATTAGGTAATGGAGAAGAGTAAGATTTAGTTCTACGGTCAATTAATTTTCTACGATTTTCAAAAATTCGTTTTTCAGAATTAACTCTGCGTTCTATACCACTACGCATATCATTAGAAAATTTATTGGTAGCTTTTTTTCGACGTATATAATTAACAGATCGCCTAACTAGAATCCTGCGATCTACCACTCTCCTACGTTCAGTAATTTTACGAGAATTACTAATTTCAATAGAATTAAAGGATTTTGTTTTTGGAATGTTTTCTTCAATAGGCGATTGTGTAAAAACCTGATTATTAATATTAATGTCCTCAATACTAGAATCAGAACTATCTGTAAGGAATGTCTTAGCAGTTGGGAAAAAACTTTTTTGCTCTATTCCTTTAACAATAGTTTTATTAGCGATATAGAGAATATCAAATGCAATAAGATTTTTGATGTGATAATAAATTTTGTCCTTTGGAAAAGAAATCGAGTTTGCAATTTGAGAAGCGGTCTTTGGTTCATCATTAAAACAATCTAAAATCCTTTTGGTAATATCTTTTTGAAGAATTTTAATTACTTTTGGATCGTGTACGACCTTGTTATCTACACTAGAGGTCATATTATAATATCCCAAATAAAGAATTCTCTCCTAGCAAACGAGCTAGCAGTAGATAAAATGGAAAACCCACTGATATATTTTGATACCGCATCATGTATTACCTCGGAAAAAGTAATTAACTGAATTTATTGCATAAGATGTGTTGATTCCAAGAAATGATTGTAATTACAATATTTAAATAAAATATTTTAAAGTTTAAATATAGATAATAAAAAAGAATGTAAATATTTTATTACAATTATAGATATAATTTGAGTTTTAATCTGTAATTTTTTTTACAGAACCTGTATTACGTTATAAAAGACTTACGTATTATTTATTTTATAGAGGATAATTTTTGCTTAAGAAAAATAAAAACTATTCTTAAAGGGTAAATTATGTAAAAAAATATAATTTATTATTTTAAAGAGGATGTATTTATCTGACTTATTATTGAATTGTAATATTTTTTACATATATAAAAAAATAAAATAATAATTATAATATGTATAAAATTATATCATTTAAATTTTTTTAAAAATGGACTCTTTTTCCTCAAGTAATTCTAAGTACTCTATCTCTAGCTTATCTATTTTTTCGGTTTCTTTCAATAATAGCTGATAATTATCTTGGTTTTTTTTATTTTGAACCAAAGCCCGGGCCTCATCAATTTCTATCTCAATAGCCTTTATTCTTCGCCCGATTGCGGTTTCTCTATTTTTTATTTTTTTCTTTATTTTATAGCTACTAGCTTTATCAAATGATCGAATATCTTTAGCTTGCTCCTCTATATCTTTATCTAATCCCTGATTTTTTTTCCAATAATAATAATCATAATTACCATTGAAAATTTGCAGCCCCTTTTGCCCAACTTCACATGTTATATCCGTTACTTCATTTAAAAAATGACGGTCGTGCGAAATGCAAACAATAGATCCTTTGTATTCTTTTAATGCTTTTTCTAATACCGCCCGGGCTTTAATATCTAAATGATTTGTCGGCTCATCCAATAATAAAAGATCAACTGGAGAGATAAGCATTCTTGCCAATGCAACTCTTGCTTTCTCTCCACCAGACAACACTCCTATTCCTTTTTTTATTTCTTCTCCTGAAAATAAAAAGCTTCCCAAATATGTTCTAATTTCTGTTTCACCTATTCCTTCTCCCACTGATGCTACTGAACTATATATGTTATCATCTTTTTTTAATATCTCCAATTGATGCTGTGCATAATATGCTAAATCTACATTTGGCCCCTTTATTATTTCTCCCGTAGTTGGTTTTACTTCCTCAGCTAACAACTTCAACAAAGTTGATTTACCCGCTCCATTATGCCCTACTAGTCCTATTTTTTGATTTCTCTCTACTTCAAATTTCAGATTATTAAAGACTATGTTTTTATCATAACTCTTACCAACATCATTCAATGAAATAATTTTTAATGGAGATCTAACTTTATTTGGTATTATAAGGTTCAATTCTTTGTTAAATTGTTCTGGCTCTTCTATCTTCTCTAATTTTTTTAAAGATTTTACTCTGCTTTGAACCTGAGATGATTTCGTATTTTTATATCTAAATCTTTCTATAAATCTTTCTGTTTCTTTAATTTTTTTTTGCTGATTTTTATACGAACTTTTATGTTGTTCCATTCTAATTGACTTTTGGTTTAAATAGTCAGAATAGTTCCCTTTGAATAAAAATACTTTTTTTAATTCAATCTCTAAAACGTGATTTATTGATTTATCTAAAAAAGTCCTATCATGACTAATTAATACCAAGCTTCCGTTCCAATCTGATAAAAAGTTTTCTAGCCATATTGTTGCATCTAAGTCCAAGTGATTTGTTGGCTCATCTAAAATAATTACATCGGGGTTTTTAAGTAAAATGGATGCTAAGACAACTCGCATTCTCCACCCACCAGATAAAGTTATAATTTTTTTATCGAATTGATTTTTATTAAATCCGAGTCCGCTTAATATTTTTTTTGCCTTATCTTCAATTGACCATCCCCCCAAGACCTCATACTCATGTTGTAATTGACCAATTTTTTTTACAATGCTTGTATTATTTGGATCATATCTGATTGCGTCATTTAAAGAACTTAATTCTTCCTCTATCTTTTTTAATGTAGGAACGGACTTTTGAGCCTCTTCAAGTATTGTTGAGTCTGATCCAGTAATTAATTCTTGCGGAAGATATCCTATACTAGTTTTTTTGTCACTTTGAACATTGCCTGAATCAAAGTCTTCTTCACCTATTAAAATACGAAGTAAAGTTGTTTTCCCTGCTCCATTTGCTCCGATAAGACCTATCCTCATCCCTCTTTTTATACCAATGGTTACATTAGAAAATAAATAATTACCATTGTAGGATTTTGATAGATTATCAATGAATATCATCTTATTATATTTTAATAGTTATTGAATATCTTTTCAATCAAATATAACCCACCATATGATTCCCTTTG
>ENA-OSEY01001775-OSEY01001775.1-marine-metagenome-genome-assembly--contig:-NODE-1775-length-14480-cov-9.564188_pt1 | contig 14480 bp, 14 predicted proteins | sample MGYA00248465_ERZ534230 | MGnify/ENA primary metagenome ERZ534230 (study PRJEB26409, sample SAMN06344110) | marine metagenome | isolation source: Sea water from surface | place: Atlantic Ocean:Southern...
TGTTTTTACTGTAACACCTTTTAAACCACAAGCATTAGCTACTTTTGCGTAACTTAATTCTGGATCAAGTTCTGTTCCAACGAAATTATCATCAAACCATAAAATTGAATTTCTTTTTTCTGCACCCCACTGATAATTTCTAAATATAACCATTGTTATTGCTGGCCATTCTTCTCTAGCACAAGAGCTCATTTCATTCATACTTATTCCAAAAGCTCCATCACCCGCAAATCCAATAACAGGTGTATCTGGACAACCAATTTTAGCTCCTAATATTGATGGAAAACCATATCCACAAGGTCCAAATAATCCTGGTGCTAAATATTTTCTAGGTTTTTCAAATGTAGGGTAAGCATTTCCAATTGCACAATTATTTCCAATATCACTAGACATAATTACATCCTCAGGCATTGCTGATTGAATTGCTCTCCAAGCTTGTCTTGGTGACATCCTATCTTTGTCTCTTTCTCTTGCTTCTTTATTCCAAACTGTTCCTGGATCATCCTCCTCGTGATCTAGACTGGTTAAAGTTTGTAACCATGCAGATTTTGTTTGATGAATTAAATTTTTTCTTTCCTCTCTACCGGTATTCCCTGCGCTTGAAGATAATTTTTCTAAAATTTGTTTTGCAACTTGTTTAGCATCACCTGCTATACCTACTGTTACTTTTTTAGTAAGTCCAATCCTGTCTGGATTCATGTCGACTTGTATAATATTTGCATTCTTCGGCCAATAATCTATTCCATAGCCTGGTAATGTTGAAAAAGGATTAAGTCTTGTTCCTAAAGCTAAAACTACATCTGCTTTAGATATTAATTGCATTGCTGCTTTTGATCCATTGTAACCCAAAGGTCCAACTGATAAAGGATGACTTCCTGGAAAACTATCATTATGTTGATAACCGTTACAAACTGGTGCATCTAGTTTTTCAGCCAAATTCTTGCATTCTTCAATTGCATTACCAATTACAACTCCTGCTCCTGATAAAATAACTGGAAATTTTGCGTTAGATAACATTTTTGCGGCTCTATCAATTGCATCTTTACCACCTCCTTGTCTTTCAAATCTTACAATTGGTGGAAGTTCAATATCGACAACTTGAGTCCAGTAATCTCTTGGAACATTTATCTGTGCAGGCGCAGATCCTCTAATAGCTTTTTCAATTACTCTATTTAAAACTTCAGCCATTCTTGATGGGTCTCTAACTTCTTCTTGATAGCAAACCATATCTTTAAATAAATTCATTTGTTCAACTTCTTGAAAACCTCCTTGGCCCATAGTCTTGTTTGCAGCTTGTGGTGTAACCACTAACAAGGGTGTGTGATTCCAGTAAGCAGTTTTAATCGGAGTTACTAATCCAGTTATACCCGGACCATTTTGGGCTATCACCATCGACATTTTTCCAGTAGCTCTTGTGTAACCATCAGCAATTAATCCGCCGTTCGTCTCATGAGCTACATCCCAGAATGTTATACCAGCTTTTGGAAATAAATCTGAAATAGGCATAAAAGCAGAACCTATAATTCCGAAGGCGTGTTCAATTCCATGCATTTGAAGAACTTTAATAAAAGCTTCTTCTGTTGTCATTTTAGTCATAAAAAAACTCAATAAAATTTGTTTGCAATCGAACGATTAATATATAAATTCTTTCAAAGTTTCTACTAAGAAATCGTCACAATGGCTAAAACAGACATAATAATTCACGATAAAAAAGACAATGTTGGGGTAATAGTTGTTGAAAAGGTAACTAAAGGCCAAGATTGTGGTTGTTGGATCATGGAAAATGACGCCTCAAATAACATTAAATCTGAAGCAGAAATTCCCCTTGGACACAAAATTGCTTTACAAGATTTTAAAGAAGGTGACACAATTATAAAATATGGACATGATATTGGTAAAGTAGTTAAGTCAATAAAAAAAGGTGACCATGTTCATGTACATAATGTAAAAACAAAAAAGTGGTAAAAATGGATATTCCAAAAAGTTTTTTAGGTTACAAAAGAGAAAATGGAAGAGCGGGTACAAGAAATCATGTAATTATTCTTCCAGTTGATGATATTTCAAATGCATGTGCTGAAGCTGTATCTAACAATATTAAAGGGACTATTGCTTTGCCTCATTCTTACGGAAGGTTACAATTTGGTGCTGATCTTGAATTACATTTTAGAACAATGATTGGAACAGGTAAAAATCCTAACGTTGCAGCTGTCATAGTTATAGGTATAGAGCCTAAATGGACTAAAAGAATTGTAGATGCCATTGCAAAAACTGGAAAGCCTGTAGAAGGATTTAGTATCGAGGGTGTTGGAGATATTGATACAATCGCAAAAGTTTCAAAAAAAGCTCAAGAATTCTCAATGTGGGCCTCTGAAAAACAAAGAGAGGAATGTCCAATAAGTGATTTGTGGATTTCTGTAAAGTGTGGAGAATCTGATACGACGTCAGGGTTAGCATCAAATCCTACAGTTGGAAATTTAATGGATAAACTTGAGCCTTTAGGTGTTCATCTTTGTTTTGGAGAAACATCTGAGTTAACGGGTGCTGAAAACGTTTGTGCTAAAAGAGGTAAAACTAAAGAAGCTCAAGACAAATTTATGAAAACTTGGAGTTCATATAACGATTTCATTTTAAAAGAAGCAACTAACGACTTATCTGAAAGCCAACCAACTGCAGGAAATATTGCAGGAGGATTGACTACAATTGAAGAAAAAGCTTTTGGAAATTTTCAAAAAATTGGATCAAGAGAATTTATTGATGTTCTTGAACCTGCCGAAGAACCGAGTAAGGGAAAAGGATTGTATTTTATGGATACGTCCTCAGCAGCTGCTGAGTGTGTCACTCTTCAAGCAGCAGGCGGATTTAATATTCATTTATTTCCAACTGGACAAGGAAATATAATTGGAAATCCAATAGAACCAGTTATTAAATTAACTGCAAATCCATTAACTGCTAAAACTATGAGTGAACACATTGATCTTGATGTATCTAAAATACTTTCTAGAGAAATGAATCTTGATCAAGCAGGTGATGAATTAATAAAAGCAACTCTTAAAGTTGCTAATGGTAGGTTAACTTGCGCAGAGGCACTCGGTCATAAAGAGTTCGTAATGACCAAACTTTATAGAAGCGCTTAAAATTACTTAGTTGATATCGTTGGTTTTGGAATATACTTATCTTTTAATTTAGACAAAACTTTTCGTAAAACTGCTGCTCCAACTCCTAATCCTAAAGCTAAAACTAAAGATGCCATACCGTAAAGAAAAGGAACATTTTTAGATAGATCTCTTACAAATTCTGAGACAGGTCCTAGTGAGGGTTTAGAATTTTTATATATTTCTGATACATTTTCTGCTGCAAAAAAAGTATCGTAAGCAATTGCAACACCAACCAACAATAATAAAACTGCTAAAATAGTTTTGAATTGTGAGCTATCAACTCTTTCCCCAAGTTTTTGTCCAATTTGAACACCTAATATCGAACCTAAAATTAAAACTGTAACTAATATGAGATCAATTGTTCCATAGTTAAATGCATGCAATACAGTAACTATCGCGCTTACAAAAATTGTTACAAATAAAGATGTCCCAGGAATTAATTTTGTAGGCATTCCAATTATATAAATCATTGCAGGAACTAAAATAAAAGCTCCACCAACACCTAATATTGCTGCAATAAAACCTACCAAAAAACCAATCACTATTGGAGTAAATGCACTTTCATAAAGTTTTGATTTCTTAAATCTCATTCTAAATGGTAAGCCGTGAAACCAATAATGATCATGTAATTTTTTCTTAACTACAATTTTTTTTCGTGCTCTATCTATCTCAGTGACACCCTGGACAAGCATCATTGTACCAATGATTGCAAGTATATACATATACGCAAGAGATATTACGATATTAATTTTGCCGATATCTTGAAAATAACTAAAAGTATAAATTCCTAAGGCAGTACCAACTACTCCTCCAACTACTATCATCAAACCCATTTTATAGTCTAATGTTCCTTTAAGATAATGTGTGGTTGATCCTGATATAGAAGTTCCTAAAATATTGTTAGCCTCATTTGGTACCGCATAAGCTGGTGGAATTCCCAAAAAAATTAAAAAAGGCGTCATCAAAAATCCACCACCAACACCAAAAAGACCAGATAAGACACCCACTGCTAAACTTAATATAAATATGAATGGCAGGCTTACGTAGACTTCTGCTATTGGAAGAAAGAATTCCATGACTGTTAATTATCCCGAAAATATTTGAAGTCAACTATTTGATTATTAAATTCCAAAAAATGTACTCGAAAGAATTACTACCCAATATGCTGCTAAACCCATGTAGAGTACAAACTTAGCATTTATATATGAAAATATTTTAGAGTTTTTTATAAGCTTGAAGATGTTTAGGTTTTTATTTAAATTTTCAAGCATACTTATCAAGTACACCCAGAAAGAATATTTATCAAGTCTTATTTAAAAAATCGTTGCACCAAAAACTTTGACTGAGTCGCCTTCTTCTCCAAGAACAAGTCTTCCAAGAAACTCCCCCTCTTCAGTGGTACTCCTCTGTTTAAAAAGAACTGTCACGTGTAATCCTCTTCTAAGGCAGCCAAAAGCCTTATAATCATCAGACAAACTACATATTAATTTGTTGCTGGCCCATTGCTTCCCGAGCTCCACTTCATTTGCTCCATAAAGCATTTGAGATGAAAAATCTTTGGTAAAACCGCCATAATCCTTCATATTTGATGATTTAATCAAATTTTGCCAAATTGGATTAGCAATTTCTATTATCTGTTCATCTGATTTTGATGTGAAACTCATATTTATAATTGTTAGGACTTAAGATGCTTTTTTCTTCTCTTTATCGTCGACTATGTGATAGACAGGTTTTTTTTCCATAGTGAACTTGCCAGTTTCTGGATCACGTCTTGAAACAGTTAAACAATGCCAATTTTCATCATCAAGTTTCATATGATCGCCTCTATAATAGTACCCTGGCCAACGAGTTTCCTCTCTATATAAAGTATGTTCTGTAACACACTGAGATGTCAAAGTTCTGTGTTTTAACTCCCATGCTCTCATTAACTGATGGTAATCCTCAGCTCCTACGTTTTCCAAGTCTTCCTGAAGCCAATCTAGTAATTCTAAAGCTTTTTTAAGGAGATTGTCATTTGTCATGTAGTTATTGGTGATACCACCGCAATATTCATCCATGATTTTTTGAAGTCTTTGTAAACCTTGTATCGGTGAGATATAACTTGGTGAAACTGTGCCTCCAGTTATTTCATTTCTACCAACCGTATAATTCTCTAGTGGTTTATAAATTACTTCTTTTAGATCATTATATTGTTTTTCACTTACTTTAATATTGTTTGCTTTTTTATCTTCAATGTATTTAACCGCAGCTTTTGCAGCTAGTCTTCCCTCAGTGAAAGAACCCGATGAAAATTTATGTGCACTGCCGCCTACAGTGTCGCCTGCACCAAATAAACCCTCAACAGACATCATTCTGTTATATCCCCAAAAATAATCGTCTGGTGCAATGTCTTCTGGACCGCTTACCCATGCTCCTGAACATGTTGCATGTGAGCCCATAACATAAGGCTCTGAAGTTGTTAATTCTGGATTAGTGTATTTTGGATCAATGTTTTGAGATGCCCAAACTACAGCTTGTCCTACTGTCATACCTAAAAAATTTTCCCAACCCACTGTTTCAAGGTGTGGATCCTGAAAAGCTTCTTTTGTAACCATGTGAATTGGTCCACCACCTGCTGCTACTTCTTGAATAAAAGCATGGTTTCTTAGACATGTTGGAGTTGGATGATGATCAATGTACTCGCCAACAAGTTTTTTTGTAGCATCATACCATTTCTTTTCATAGTTCTCGCCATTTGCATTTTGAGTATAAGTTTTTAAATGTAAAAAATATGCGCCAACTGGACCATAACCGTCTTTAAATCTACATAACACAATTCTATTTTCCATTTGTGTCATTTTCGCGCCTGCAGCAATTGGTAATGCGTATGCAGAGCCATTACTCCAAGGTGCGTACCATGTTCTTCCCATTCCCTCACCAACTGCTCTTGGTTTAAAAATATGAGAAGCTCCACCAGCTGCAATAATAACTGCTTTAGCTTTAAATACGTGGTAATCACCTGTTCTCATATTAAAACCTACTGCACCTGCAATTCTATTTTCATTTTCTTCATCTTTTAAAAGATGAGTGATCATTATTCTGTTATAAATTTTATCAGCTGATTTCTTTGCTGCTTCAGCAACAATTGGTTTGTAACTTTCGCCATGAATCATAATTTGCCATTTACCTTCTCTTTGATATCTGCCAGTTTCTTTATTTTTCATCATTGGTAAACCCCATTCATCAAACATGTGAACAGTTGAGTCAACGTGTCTTGCCATATCGTACCCAAGGTCTTCTCTTACTAATCCCATCAAATCATTTCTTGCATATCTCACATGATCTTCTGGTTGATTTTCTCCCCACTGCATTCCCATGTAACAATTAATAGCGTAAAGACCTTGCGCTACAGCACCACTTCTATCAATGTTTGCTTTTTCTACACAGATTATTTTTAGATCTCTTCCCCAATGTCTAGCTTCAAAAGTGGCTCCGGTACCAGCCATTCCACCACCAACAACTAAAACATCGCAATCTTCAAATACAGTTTTGTGTTTTGGCATTAATAATAAACTCCTTTTTTAAAAGAGCTTTTATCAAGTGTTGGTAAATCTTTATCCGTATTTAAACCGTGAGGTTCATTGTATAAAATTTGAGAGTTTATTTCTCCTTGATTAGGTTTGTCACCTTCTGCAAGTTTAGGGATATATTTTCCCCAAGGTTTAGTAGTTATTGGGGAAACAAAATCTTTTTCTGTTCCATTTCTAAATTTTATTTTCCAAGATATCGTTCCTTTTTCTTCCTCTCTTCTTACTCTAACGCTGTGTCCCATAGGAGCAAAGTCGGCATAACCTCTGACATCTATTGCGTGATTAGGGCATGCTTTCACACAAGAATAACATTCCCAACAAAAATTCGGTTCTATATTTTTTGCTCTTCTAATATTTTTATCAATATGCATTATGTCTGAAGGACATATATCTACGCAGTGTCCGCATCCATCGCATCTTGTCATATATACAAATGTCGACATTTATTTTATCTCCTCTTTAAATCTTACCATATTAATAGTGTTTTGGCTCTTCTCTTTTTATACCAAGACCAAATTGTTCTGGAGCATCTGCTGGAGGTGGTAAATTATCTCTAGAACCATCGGCTTCAGCTAAATTTTTCTGTATCGCAGCACCAGGTTTGTAAAACATATGTGCAAATTTAGACCAATATACTCCACCAAATAAAACTATATTTGATACTGCAAAGAGAACTAGAAATAAATTGTCCCATCCAGAAATATTATTAAATTGCAAGAAGGACCATATTAATCCGAATGTGGAAGATGCTAATAAAGCTAGCACAAAAAGATCTGCAGTAATGATTCTAAATACTGAGTTAGCTTCTGCAGCAACATCTACTCTTAAAAATAACCAGAACCAATATCCACCTAAGCAAGTCATTATTGCTCCTACATGCCAAAGAATTGGCCAGATTGCAGGTGTATCAGATGTTGTATAAAAGAAAATCATTGCACCTGAACCAACCCAGAATAAAATTGTACCATACATTCCAAGAACGTGAGCTATTCTTCTTTTACCTAAGCCTAATTCTGAAGTAGTTCCAATATCATGGACAATTGTTTTTGCTATTACTGCAATCCTTTCACCGCTACCTAATTCTCTTTTAGCATTTTTCTTTGCTTTCTTAGCGTTATTAAAAAAATATTTTACATTTTTTTTGTGTATCATATCCAATACAGTTCCTAAAATTACAAGTGCAACCATAATAACTACAAAAGATTGTATTCCTATTAACGGAACAGTTTCAGATAAAATAGAAAATGGATTAGTTGAAAACATAAAATTTATAAAATCGTTATATTAGTAGTACACTTAAAAAAATAGTTCAACTGCGATATAGAGCCATTATGAGGGTTTTGAATAATCAAAAGTGTTATTTTTTTCTTATATAATGCTGTTTAGAAGGTATAACGCTTCTAACACCACCTTGAGGATTTTCTACATCGCCTTCTCTTCTTGGAATCACATGTATATGACAGTGAAAAATAGATTGACCCGCAACTTTTCCTGAGTTTGTGCCAACATTAAAACCTTTTACAGTGCTATCTTCTAAGCTGATTTTTTGTTGTAATTTTTTAATTAAATCATCACAAGCTAAAATTTCTTTATCATTTAATTCAAAATAATTTTTAATACACCTTTTAGGTACTACTAATGAATGAAATTTAGTTACTGGGTAACTATCTCTTGATGCATAAGCAAGACTATTTTCAAATATCAATTCATTTTTTCGTATTGAACAAAATATACAAGGATTATTTGGATCTTTCATTTTATTAAATTAATAATTCAAAGTTTTTTTTTATTCTTTTAAAACCAGTCATACTCTTATTTTTCCATTTATACTGTTTAATAAATTTAACAGGAGTAACACCTTTCCCTGACCCAATCAGCAAGATTTCATCAAATTTATGTATATCTTTCAAATTTATATCTTTAAAATTTATTTTTACTTTTTTACTTAAATAATTAATTGTGTTTCCGATATAGCAGTTATTCTTTGGTGAATAATATTTATTATTTCTAATAAGTAATAAATTAGAGGTACAAGTCTCAAGAATTTTCTTTTTGTAAACTAATAATATATCCACCTTCGTAGCATCATAGGAATTTAATTTACTTAGAATGTATTTATATTTTAGATTTTTATATTTAGGATCAGTTCTTTTATAATTTAAAACCTTTAATTCAAAATTATTTGAAAGTTTGAGCCTTTTACGAATAGAAATAGATATTAATTTTTTTGATAGAGCAATTCTAAACAAATGGTTATATTTAAAATTATTTTTTATATTTGCTCTTATTAGAGCTTTAATATTCTCTTCGATATTTTTAGAATAAATCTTATATTTTTTTAAAGACTTAATTAAGTTTATAAAATGATTATTAAATAAAACTAATTTACCTGGTTTGCCAACAAGTCTTATTGTCGTGAACACACCATGTGATCCCCATAAATCCTTAAATTTTGAAATTTTAAGATTATTTATATGATAAGATTCTTTTAATAAAAAATTTGCCATTTTCAGTTAAGAATGAGTCTGGATGAAATTGAAATCCATAAACTTTATTTAAGTTATCTTCAAAAGCCATTGGAGTATTTGATTTTGTACAACGCATAGTTATATCAATATTATTAGATTTAAAGGGCTCATGTAATTTTAATGAATGATATCTTCCAATCTTAAATATTTTATTTTTTTGAAATATTTTACTTTTATTATTTACTTTTACTTTTGATTGATAGCCATGATAAATATTGTTCTGTTGTTTGATTATTCCTCCTTCATTAAATAAAATTAATTGAAATCCTAAACATATACCTATTATTTTTTTTTTACCTTTAAATAATTTATATATTTTCGAAGTCTCTGGATAGTCTTTGGGAGAGCCAGGACCAGGAGAGAAAACTATTACATCTGATTTTTTTAGTAATTTTAAATTCAAATTAAAATAATCTGAGCAGTATACTTTTTCAAATTCTGCAAATTGATGAACAACGTTCCACGTAAATGAGTCTTGGTGATCAATAATATAAATCATTTAAATAATTCCAACAAAGATTTTGCTTTTATAAAATTTTCATTAAATTCTTTTTTAGGAGAACTTTCTAACACAACTCCAGATGCCGCTGATATTTCAGATTTGTTTTGAAAATTTAAAATTGATCTAATTATTATATTAAAACGCAAATCTTCGTTAAACTTAATAAATCCAAAACTTCCAGTAAATATATTTCTATCTTCTTTTTCTTGGCTATTAAGTAATTCTAATGTTCTAATTTTAGGGCAACCTATTACAGATCCACCTGGCATCATTGATTTAATAATATTTATTAATTTTATTTTTTTTCTTAAATTACCTTCTATCGTGGTTACATAGTGAAAAAGATGTTTATATTCCTCAACATATTTTTTTCTTGTTATCCTTACAGTTCCTGGTTTGCAAATTCTTGATAAATCATTTCTTTCCATATCAACTATCATATTATGTTCTTTTGTTTCTTTATTATTATTCTTAAAAAAACTAAGTGCTTTTGATTTATTGAGCTTTGAGTTTTTTTTTAAAGTTCCGGCTATTGGTTTTGTTTTTAATTTTAAGCCTTTTTTTTCAATCAATGTTTCTGGGGAACAGCTGACAATTGAATAATTTTTATCTCTTATCATAAAAGATTCTGGCGATGAATTTACTTTCATTAACTTCCAGAAAAAATTAACTGGGTTAATTACTGAATTATTTTTATATTTTGTACAAATTTTAATTTGATAAGTTTCACCTTGTTTAATTTTTTTTGAAAATAAATTAAAAATTCTTTTATATTTATTGAAATCAGTATTTATTTTAAAAGGACTTAAAATTTTAGTTGGATTGAATTTATTATTAAATTTATTTTGTTTAATATTTGATGAGATTTTTACTTTATCAGATATTGTAATTACAGTCTCTGGTTTATAAAAAACTCCTTTATAAAAATTATTTTTTTTCTGATTTTTTAATCTTATATTTAATAGATTACACAATATTTCATATCCAAAAAAACCTATAAATAAATCCTGCTCTTTTTTATATTTTTTATTTGAAAAACTATTTAAAAAACTTTTTATGTTTGAGTTATTAAGTATTATTTTTTTTGAAAAATCCGTAAATATTTTATACTTATTTCCAAATTTATAAATAATCATTGGCTTATCGGATTGATATAGTTTTTCCAGATAAGGACTAAATCTTAGTTTATGCTTTTTGTAATCTCTCAATAGCTTGCTCTTTAATTGGTAAGTGTATTAAACCTGCAAAAATTGATAATGCAATTGCCAAATACCACGCATAGTCATAAGAGCCATACAAATCATAAAATAATCCTCCTAGATAAGCTCCAAAGAATGATCCAATTTGATGGCTTAAAAAAACTAATCCATACAATAATCCCAGATACTTTGTTCCAAAAATATGTGCAACTATCCCACTTGTTGCAGGAACAGTTGATAGCCACAAAATACCAAAGCTTGCTCCAAAAAAAATAGAACCTAAAGTGCTAGGAGGTAAGAAAATAAACAAACATATTGAAACACCTCTTAAGAAATAAATTATACTTAAAATTGTTTTCTTTTTTCTTTTTGTACAAAGATAACCACTCATAAGTGATCCGAAGATATTAAATAAACCTATTAAAGATAATATCATTGCAGCAGTCCAATCCTCTAAGCCTCTATCAATTACATATTTTGGAACGTGAGTTCCTACTAATGTTATATGAAAACCACAAACAAAAAAGCCAGACAAAAGTAATAAATAACTTTTATATCTAAAAGCTTCACTTAAAGCTTCTATAGTTGATTGACTACCTCCATCTTTTGTTTCATTTATTTGAGGTGAACGAACAAAAAAAGATATCAGAAAACCTAGTGACAAAAATAACATAAAATAAAATAATGTTTGTACCCATCCATAGTTTCCAAGTGAGTAATTTGTAAATAAAGGTGATAAAAAATATCCAAATGACCCTACTGCCGTTACAATACTCATTGCAATAGTTCTATTTGATAATGGAAAATGCTTACCAACAATCGACATTGGTATGCTTATGGCTGTTCCACCACATCCAATTCCAACGAGAACACCTAACCAAATTTGAAAGTAAATTCCTGTATTAGGACCATTATACAAAAAGTAGATACCAATAATGTAAAACACAAAAGCTAAAGATATAGCTTTATGCCCGCCATATTTATCAGCAATTGCTCCAAAAACTGGGCCAGATAAACCCCAGCCTAACATTTGTATACCAATAGCTAAACCAAATTCAGTGTTAGTAATTCCTAAATCTGCATTAAAGTCCATGAAGAACATGCCAAACACTTGTCTTACACTTAAAGATATAAAAACTACAAGTGATGCTGCAATTAAAGTAACTAATGCTAAATTACTTTTTATGAACTTTTCTGAGCTCATTTAATAAACTTTAATGAACTTTTTAAGTCGTTTATTAAATCTTTAGGATCTTCCAAACCAATATGTAATCTAACGATGTGTTCATCTTTTGATAAATTCAAGTATTTTCTTTTTCCTTGTTCTTTAATTTTTTGGTGTAATGCTAAACTTTCAAAACCTCCCCAGCTGTATCCATAGCCAAATAATTTTAATGAATTTACAAATCTGTCGATTGAAATTTTATTTTTAGATTTAATTTTGAGACCCATTAGACCAGAAGAACCTTTATAATATTTTTTCCACATTTTATAGTCTTTAGTTCCTTTTCTGTAAGGGTATAAAACTGTAATCTTTTTATGTTTACTTAAAAAGGAAGCAATTTTTTTAGTATTTATCTCGTGTCTATCTAATCTCGTATCTAAAGTTCTAAGACCTCTAATTATTAAATAAGCATCATCAGGTCCCATTCTTAAACCAGAAATTTTTTCTGCTTTTTGAACAAATTTAAATACCCTTTTATTGACTGCTAAACTTCCTCCCATTACATCTGAGTGTCCAGAATAATATTTGGTTGCTGATACGATAGCCATATCAAATCCTAATTTAATAGGTTTTAGAAAATATGGAGTTCCCCATGTATTATCCATAGCTGTAAAAATTTTATTTTTTTTTGCAATAGAAATTATTTTTGAGAGATCTTGAAATTCAAATGTGTTACTGCCTGGATTTTCAACAAATATTAACTTTGTTTTTTTTGTTATATTTTTTTTTAATGTGGACAAATCTCTTGGATTATAAAATATGGCTTTAATATTAAAATCTTTGAAAAAATCCTGAGTTAATATTCTCGTAGGACTGTATACTGGATCAGAAACTAGAATTTCATCTCCAGGTCTTACTACACTAAACATTGCAAGAAAAACGGAACCAAAACCAGTTGGTGTTAGGAAAACATGATATGATTCCTCTAATTTTGTTAAAATTTTTGATAATGCATGTGTTGTCGAAGTTCCTTGCCTTCCATAATCAAAATGGCCTCCTGTAGGATCTTTTAAGTGTTTTTTTTGAGTTTTTCTAATGTCATTAAGAGATTTAAACAAAATTGTAGATGCTCTAACAACTGGAGGATTTACAGACTGATTATAGAAATCTTTAGCTGTATGTTTTAAAAAAGTTTTGAATGAATAATCCATAAAAAATTTGATAACTAAATATGACAATGCTATATCCCACATATAAGTCAATAAAATAATAAAAGGAGAAAACTTATGGGATACCCAAAAAAACATCGTGGTAGAAGAAAGATGGGATCAAAAAAAAGAAGAGCTAGAAAAAAAAATAAGAAAAAATAAATCTACTCAAAATGGATACCATAAATAAAGTTAAATCCATAAGTATATGGATTTTTATAGTTCCTTTCTTGGCTATTAACACTTGTCTAATACTAATAACAAACTTTCATGAACTATTTCCAAATAAAGAACATATAATACATAATACAATTCCATATATTGATGGAGGCGCATCAATAAGCAGGACTGCAAGAGTTTTTCCTACATACTTAATTTTCAAACCAGCCATGTTTCTAACGGCTTACTTATTGATAAGATATTGGCTGTATATTAAAAAAATTATTTTGAACATTTATGGAGAGCATAAAAATTTAGGAAAAATTTTAATATTTGGTATTGGTTCAGCTATCTGTTTAATCATTCACTCAATTTTTTTAGGTATTAAATTTGATTACGATCTCTATAAATTATTCAGAAGAGTAATAATGTTAGTTTTTATTATTTTTGAAGTAGTAGCCCAGGCTTATTTAGTGATTACGTTGTACTCAATCAAAAATAAATTATTAAGTTTTATAAATTTAAAATTCTTAAAATTAAAAGCTATTTTAGTGTCAATTTTAGTTTTTGTTATGATTGTTAGTATCCCAATAGTAAGTATGCCAGGTAATAAACATATTAAGCATGCATTAGAGTGGGACTTTTTTCTAGGTGTTATATTATTTTACGTATTAACTTTCTTTATGTGGAAAAAGCAAAGCTAATCATCTAGTAATCCAACCTCCGCCTAAGACTCTATCACCATCTATATCTTTTTTATAAAAAACACATGCTTGACCTGGCGAAATACCATATTCATCTTCTAATAGTGTTAAAGAAGTTTTACCATTATTTAAATTTAATTTAGATTTTAAAAGTTTGCCTGTAGATCTTACTTTTACAAAAATTTTTTCATCAAAATATTTCTTATCAGCTAAAAGATTTAAGTTTTTTAAATTAATATTTTTTTTTATTAATTCTTTTTTTTCACCAACTATTATCTCATTTTTATCAGA
>ENA-OSEY01001777-OSEY01001777.1-marine-metagenome-genome-assembly--contig:-NODE-1777-length-14478-cov-2.290535_pt1 | contig 14478 bp, 13 predicted proteins | sample MGYA00248465_ERZ534230 | MGnify/ENA primary metagenome ERZ534230 (study PRJEB26409, sample SAMN06344110) | marine metagenome | isolation source: Sea water from surface | place: Atlantic Ocean:Southern...
ATGAGGGAGTTATAAAAAATGACAGTTCGGAAATCATAACTTCTTTTAAACTAAAATCTGAAACTTTCTTAGATGAAGTTAGAGCTGGAGGAAGAATTCCCTTGATAATTGGAAGAAGTCTCACCGATAAATCTAGAGAGTTTCTTGGTCTTACGCCTACAGATGTATTTGTCCGACCGGGAATGGATGACGACTCAAATGATGGTTACACTTTAGCTCAAAAAATTGTAGGCAAAGCTTGTGGAGTAGAAGGAATAAGGCCAGGTGTTTACTGTGAGCCTATTATGACAACTGTTGGTTCCCAAGATACTACTGGTCCGATGACTAGAGATGAACTCAAAGAATTAGCTTGTTTAGGATTTTCATCTGATCTTGTGATGCAATCTTTTTGTCATACCGCTGCTTACCCAAAACCAGTAGATATAGAAACTCAACACACCTTGCCTGAATTCATTAAAACTAGAGGAGGAGTTGCGTTAAAACCCGGTGATGGAATTATCCATTCGTGGCTTAATAGAATATTATTACCTGATACTGTGGGCACCGGAGGAGACTCACATACTCGCTTTCCAATTGGAATAAGTTTTCCTGCGGGATCTGGACTCGTCGCTTTTGGAGCTGCTTTAGGAGTAATTCCTCTTGATATGCCTGAGTCAGTGCTTGTTAAATTTTCTGGAAAGTTGCAGCCAGGTATCACGCTTAGAGATCTCGTAAATGCTATACCTTACGCTGCAATTCAAAGAAATCTTTTGACGGTAGCAAAAGAAGGTAAAAAAAATATTTTTTCTGGAAGATGTTTAGAGATTGAGGGACTTCCTGACCTAAAAATAGAACAAGCTTTTGAATTATCTGATGCCTCTGCGGAGAGATCTGCATCTGGCTGCACAGTTTTATTAGATGAAGCTCCTATTATTGAGTATTTAAATTCAAATATAGTTTTACTTAGATGGCTTATTTCTGAAGGTTATGGAGATGCAAGAACTTTAGAAAGAAGAGCTCAAAAAATGGAAGATTGGATAAAAAACCCTACTCTTTTAAAGCCTGATAAAAATGCAAAATATGCTGAAGTTATTGAAATAAACTTAGATGAAATTACTGAGCCTCTATTAGCTTGTCCTAATGATCCTGATGATATAAAAACTTTAGGAGAAATTGGGGAAGAAAAAATTGATGAGGTGTTTATAGGATCTTGTATGACCAATATCGGCCACTTTAGAGCTGCTGGAAAATTGTTAGAAAATACAAACAAACTTCCGACTAGATTATGGATTTCGCCTCCAACGAGAATGGATAAATTTCAACTAGAAGAAGAAGGATTTTACAAAATTTATGAAAATGCAGGAGTAAGAACTGAGATTCCAGGTTGCTCGCTCTGTATGGGAAACCAAGCAAGGGTTGAGCCTAATGCAACAGTAGTTTCAACATCTACAAGAAATTTTCCAAATAGATTAGGAGATGGTGCAAACGTCTATCTCTCATCAGCTGAATTAGCTGCAATTGCATCAATTCTCGGAAAATTACCAACTCCTGATGAATACCAGTCTTTTATGAAAGACATAAACACTATGTCGGAAGATATTTTTAAATACATGAATTTTGATCAAATATCTTCTTATAAAAAAGCTGCTGATAATGCTTCCTTACCAACTGTTACAATAGAAAATAACTAAGCTTTTTTATTGCTATCTTTTCTATCGCTTTCTAAGTTTGTTAAATAATCTTTTGTAACTGAACCACAAATATAATTTCCATCGAAAACTGAAGTTTCAAATTTTTTAATTTCAGGATTTCCAGCTTGCGCAGACTCGATCAAATCTTCTAAATCTTGATAAATCAGCCAATCGGCGCCAATGAATTCTGCAATTTGCTCTTCAGATCTTTGATGAGCTATTAGTTCAGCTGTGGCTGCCATATCTATTCCATAGACATTTTGAAATCTAATAGGTGGTGCAGCTGAAGCAAAATAAACTTTTTTAGCTCCAACACTTCTGGCCATCTCAACAATCTCTCTGCTAGTTGTTCCTCTGACTATTGATTCGTCTACTAAAAGAACATTCTTATCTTTAAATTCAAAAGGTATTGGATTTAGTTTCCTTCTTACAGATTTTTTTCTTAATTCTTGCTTTGGCATTATGAAAGTTCTTCCTATGTATCTATTCTTTACAAAACCTTCTCTGTAATTAACGTTTAAAGTTTTGGCTACTTCTATTGCGGAAGAAGTACTACTTTCTGGAATAGGTATAACTGCATCTATATCATGATTGGGATAAGTCTCAAGAATTTTTTTTCCCAGTTTTTGTCCCATTCTTAGTCTAGATCTCATTACTGAAATTCCATCAATAACTGCATCTGGCCTTGCTAAATAGACATACTCAAAAATGCAAGGATTTTTCGAAGGCTTATTATGACAAACCTTTCTATGCAACTCTCCTTCTGGAGTTATAAAAACTGCCTCCCCAGGCCTCAAATCACCTTCAATTTCAAATTCTAAAGCGCTAAGTGCTGGACTTTCAGATGCGATCATATAATCAGCCCCTATCAAGTCATTATCTTTTTTTCCCAAAATTAATGGCCTTATTCCTTTTGGATCTCTTATAGCAACTAGACCAACTCCACTGATCATCAATAAAACTGAATATGCTCCTTTCAACCTAAGATGAGTTTTCTCAACTGCCTTAAATATTTGTTCCGGGCTCGGGTTAAAAGAACCTTCCTTCTGAAGTTCATGAGCGAAAACATTTAAAATCACTTCTGAATCAGACGAAGTGTTTAGATGTCTATAATTATCCTTATAAAGTTCTTTGGCAAGTTCTTCAGTATTCACTAAATTGCCATTGTGACTGATGCTTATTCCATAAGGAGAATTTACGTACAGCGGCTGAGAGTATTCTCTGCTTGCTCCCCCAGCTGTTGGGTATCTGACATGGCCAATCCCTATTTGTCCTTTTAATTCCTCAATGTGCTTTTCTCGAAAAACGTCTCTTACTAAACCTATTTGTTTCCTTGTGTGAAGTCTGCCCTCTTCTATGGTCGATATTCCGGCGGCATCTTGTCCTCTATGTTGAATAACCGTTAAGGCCTCATAAAGCGATGGTGAAACTTCGTTCTTAGATACTAATCCAACAACACCGCACATATTTAATCTCTCTCCAATAATTTTTCGTCAACTTGAATTTCTTTAATTTCCTTATAGGGAACTTTACCAACCAAACCACCTAACAATTCTGCAGATTCATAGATATTATCCGCTAGGTAGCTAGACTTCCACCAACTCTTTGACATTATATATTCGTCGCTTAGAAGAAAAATAGTAATTGTAAGTAAAAAGCCTTTTGAAAAACCAATGAAGCTTCCTAGTATCCGATCCATTGCACTTTTTTGCATTGAATTAATACCCTTAATTATGGCTTTACCTATTATTCTAAAAAATATAAATACAATTATGAAAATGAGAAGAAAAGAAAACATTTCTTGCATCTCTTTATCTGAGATTATTCCCTCAATAAATTCCTGAGGAAAATATCTAAAAATCCAAGCAACAATAATGGAAGCAATCCATATACCAATTGAAATAAATTCTTGATAAAAGCCTTTAACGATTCCTAATATTGTGAAAGTAATAAGAAAAAGAGAAATTAAAAAATCAAAAGAATTAAAATAAAAAAGAAAGTCCATTGATAATTTAAAGAATCAATTATACATTTTTATAATAAGGTAGTTTATAAAACTCTCCAGCAAGATAAAAAGATCCAAAAATTAAAATTAAAGAATTTGGTTTTAATAATTTTATCTCACTAATGCTATTTTCAATCGTCTCATCAATGAATACTTTTATTCCCATGTGATTGGTTAAACTTTCTTTAATATATTCTTCATCTTGCAATCTAAAGTTATCTATTCTAGGAATTCTTATTTCTGAAATTAAGTTATTGAGCGGTAAAATTAAAGTTGAAGGATCCTTAGGTTTTGAACAATGAAAAATTGCTGAAATGCTATCTTTATCTAAGTTTCTAGCTTCAATGAAGTTTTTTAAATTTTTAATCGCATCTTCATTATGAGCCACATCCACTAGAATTTTATTTTTTATTAAATCGCATCTCCCTAAGATTTTGGTATTTTGAATTGAATTAAATATGTTTTTTTTTGAAATGCTAGAGTCAATTAATTCAATAGCTTTTTTAGCAGTCTTTATTGAATTTTTATTAAGATAAAAATCTTCTTCTAAATTTTGATCATCAATTTTATGAAGATCAACATTCAAGGAATCAATAATTTTGGCAATAGAGTTAGGTATTTTTTCAGCACCAAAAATAAGCTTTTGATTTCTTCTCAAAATCCCTGCTTTTTCTTTTCCAATTGAATCAATATCATTGCCTAAAATATCCTGATGATCCAAAGAAATGTTTGTAATTATTGATAAATCTGCATCAAAACAATTGATTGGGTCGAGTCTCCCTCCTAGACCTGCCTCTAAAACCCAAAAATCTAATTCATTATCTGAAAAATATTTAAATGCTGCTAAAGATAATATTTGATAGAAATTTAATTTTTTTTTATTAATTTTTTTTTCAATTTTTAAAAAATAATTCTTTAAAATTTCATCTTTAATATTATTTCCATTTACAGCTATTCTTTCGTTGTAATTTATTAAATGAGGTGATGTATATAATCCAACGGAGAAAGAATTGTCTTTTAAGATTTTACTTATCAAATGAGCTGTTGAGCCTTTTCCATTTGTACCAACAATTGAAATAATTTTTTTTGGAGTTGTTATTTCTAGTTCCAAGATTAAATCTTTGAGAATAGAAAGATCTATTTTTTCTTGGTTTAAATCTTTAACTTTTTTATCAAGCCAATTATTTACCGACAAAATAATCTATTTATGCAGTTTACTAATTAATCCAGATAACTTGTCTTTAAGTTCTGACCTATGAACAATCATATCTATCATGCCGTGATTTAATAAAAATTCACTTCTTTGAAAACCTTCAGGAAGCTTAACTCTTACAGTGTCTTCTATAACTCTTGGGCCAGCAAATCCAACTTGAGCTTTTGGTTCAGCAATATTTATATCACCTAACATTGCTAAACTAGCTGCAACTCCTCCAAAAATTGGATCCGTCAAAACTGATATGTAAGGCAGTTTATTCTCTTTTAATGTGTTTAAAACTGCACTTGTTCTTGCCATCTGAAATAAAGAGAAAAGTGATTCTTGCATTCTTGCTCCCCCTGAAGTAGAAAAACAAATAAATGGACATCTCTTTTCGATAGCTTTATTTGCAGCATCTATAAATTTTTGACCAACAACTGAGCCCATCGAACCGCCCATAAATCTGAATTCAAAAGCGGAAATTACAACTTCTTTTCCGTTGATCTTTCCCAATGCTGAAATCATTGCTTCCTTTTCATCAATATTTGACTGAGCTTCTAGAAGTCTATCTTTGTATTTTTTTGAATCTTTGAAGGAAAGCCAGTCTTTAGCTTCTAGTTTTGAAGAAATTTCTTCGTATGAATCCTCATCAAACAAATAACTCAATCTATGTCTCGCACCTATTCGAATGTGGTGATCGCAATTTGGACAAACAAATAAGTTGGATTCTAAATCCGGGCCATAAATTATCTCTTTGCAATTTGGACAACTCTGCCATAAGCCTTGTGGCACAGGACTTTTCTTTGCATTTGAACTATCTCTTCTTACAAAAGAAGGTAAGATTTTATTGAACCACCCTTTAGCCATATCTATGATATTCCATGTTTGAGTTCGCTAATTATAGACGTTAAGTTTTGATTTAATATATTTTCTTTTTTAGGTTCAAATTTTCCAATCTCATCAACTAATTTACTGCCAACTACTACGCCATCAGAAAAAAGAGACATTTTTCTCGCAGTTTTAGCGTCTTTTATTCCGAAACCTACGACAATGGGAAGTTTCGTTTGTTTTTTTATTTCTGAAACTCTATTTTCTAATTCATTCGATATTTTTAGTTCTGAACCAGTTACCCCCTTTAAAGAGATGTAGTATAAATATCCAGACGAAGAAGCAAGAATTTTAGCTATTCTTTCCTCAGTTGTAGTAGGCGATATTAATCTAATTAGATCTACACCTTTATCATTCAACTTTTTTAAGAATTCTTCACTCTCAACATAAGGTAAGTCAACAATAATTAAACCGTCAATTTTGTTATTTTTTAATTCATCGAAAAGATTTTCTTTCAAAGATAAGAAATTATTCATATAACCCATAAGAACCAAAGGTGTATTAGGATGATCATTTTTTATTTTCAAGCACATTTGCATGATACTCAAAAGAGAAATATTATTTTTTAATGCTCTTTCGTGTCCTAACTGAATTGATGGACCTTCGGCCATTGGATCAGAAAAAGGAATACCCACTTCAATTATATCTACCCCTTCTGAAATAAAATTTCTAATTATTTTTTCTGATGACTCAAGATTTGGGTCACCTGCAATAGAGTAAGTAATCAAAGCTTTTTTATTTTCTTTTTTTAAGTTTTGAAATACTTTTTCAATAATACTCACAAAGTAAGACCTTCAACTTTTGCAACATTAGCCATATCCTTATCGCCTCTGCCAGATAGGTTTATAACTATAATTTCTTCATTATCTAAACCTGGTGCAATTTTTTTAGCAAATGCTAAAGCATGTGCAGTTTCGAGAGCTGGCATAATCCCTTCTGTTTTTGTTAGATCATGAAAACTATCTAACGCTTCTTCATCTGTAGCAGCTTCATAAACAACTCTTCCAGTGTCTTTTAAATAAGAGTGTTCAGGTCCTACTCCCGGATAATCCAATCCTGCTGAAACAGAATGTGTAGACAAAATTTGACCTTCTTGATCTTGCATGAGATATGTTTTCATACCATGCAATACTCCAACACTTCCGTCGCTCAATGGTGCAGCGTGCTTACCGGACTCCACTCCAGAGCCCCCAGCCTCTACACCAATTAAATCAACGGAATTATCTTTTAAAAATGGATAAAAAATTCCCATTGCATTTGAACCTCCCCCAACGCAAGCAATAATTTTATCGGGATACCGACCAAAAAGTTCTCGAGACTGATCTTTCAATTCTATTCCAACTATTGAATTAAAATCTCTAACTATTTGAGGATATGGATGAGGACCAGCCACACTTCCAATTATATAATGGGTATCATCTACATTCGTTACCCAGTCTCTCATCGCTTCGTTCATAGCATCTTTAAGAGTTTTTGTTCCTGAATCAACTGCACAAACAGTAGCTCCTAAAAGTTTCATCCTATATACATTAGGAGATTGTCTTTCTATATCTTCCTCGCCCATAAAGATTATGCATTCTAAGCCATGCCTAGCAGCAACCGCAGCAGTAGCTACTCCATGTTGTCCTGCTCCTGTTTCAGCAATAATTCTTTTCTTGCCCATTTTTTTTGCCAGAAGAACTTGTCCAACAGTATTATTAATCTTATGAGCTCCTGTATGATTTAAGTCTTCTCTTTTTAAATAAATCTTTGCTCCTCCTAAATTTTCTGTCCACCTTTGAGCAAAATAAAGTGGCGAAGGCCTGCCTACGAAAGTTTCAAGATCACTTTTGACTTCTTCAAGGAAGGATTTGTCTTCAATTACCTTTTTATATGTGTGCTGGAGCTCATCTAATGCGGAAATAAGAGTTTCAGAAACATATTTTCCTCCGAACTCTCCAAACCTTCCATCTTTATCAGGAAAATCATAATTTTCTTTACTCATATTTTTTTACCAATTTTATGAAATTATCTATTTTAGAATGATCTTTTACTCCTCTTTTAGATTCAACGCCACTACTAACATCTACACCAAACGGAATAATAGTATCTAACAATACATTAATATTATTTGAATCCAAGCCGCCAGCAACTATTATTTTATTTGAAAGTTCTTTAGGTATAAGCTTCCAATCAAAAGTTTTCCCGGTTCCTCCTCTGGTCTGAGAATCTCCTGAATCAAGTAAAAATGCATAAGCATCCTTAAATCTATTTAGATCATTTACTAAATTCTCTTGATTAGAAATATTTATAGCTTTTATATAAGGTTTATTAAATGATTTGCAAAAATCTTCTTCTTCGTCGCCATGGAATTGAAGAATACTATTAGGAAAAATCTTTAAAAAATCTATTACATCCTTAGTTGAAGGATTTACAAAAACCGGAATGGTTAAAAAATTCGGACCGATAACATTTCTAATATCATTTAGAGTTTCTAAAGATACAAATCTTTCACTTTTTTTACTTTGAATAAATCCAATAGCATCTGCACCTTCAGTTAAACTGACTTTTGCATCTTCAAGATTAGTAATTCCACAAATTTTTATAAAAATACTCATTTAAATATAAGGCACTATCTGTCTTTTTATTGGTGGACTGGGCAATTTAAAAGCTGAAGGATAATCAGGGCCTATAAAGTATAGACCGCTTGAATCCAGTGTTTTTGAAGCCTCTTTTCTGTCTTTAGCATTTAAAATTTCCTTCATAAGTCTAGGATCTAAGTTATTTGCACCAAAGTTAATTAATGTGCCCATTATAATTCTCACCATATTAAATAAAAAAGCATTTGCAGATATCTCAAAAATAATTGTATTTTTTTTCTTAATAATTTTTATCTCTCTGACATTGCGCATGGGTGTTTTCGATTGACATCCAGATGCTCTAAAAGAAGAAAAATCTTTTTCTCCCAACAAAAATCTTGACGCTTTGATCATAGTTTCCATATTCAATTTCTCTTTAACAAGAGTTACTCTATTAGAGTGAATAATTGAACTAGAAGTTTTATTAAAAACTATATATTTGTAAGTTCTGTTAACTGCAGAAAATCGTGCATTAAATGTATCGTCAACGCTTTTAATCCAATTTATTGAAATATCTTTTGGAAGAAGTGAATTAGTGCCATCAACCCAAGATTTTTTAAGTCTTTTTGCATTTGTATCAAAATGAATGACTTGTGATAGTGCATGGACACCAGCATCAGTTCTTCCCGAACAAATTATATTGATTTCTTCGTTTGCAATGGACGAAAAGGCATTTTCGACTTTTTCTTGGATAGTTTCAGTAGTCTGTGATTGTTTTTGCCAGCCATTATAATTTGTTCCAAAGTATTCAATACTGGCAGCAAATCTTTTCATAAAACTAAATATCTTTTATCAAGTTCCGAGCCTTTTCTTTTTGATCCTCCGTTGCTTCTGACTCTAAAACCTGAGACAAAAGATCATTAGCTTTATCAATTTGGTTCATCTCAATATATGTAATTGCTAAATTAATTCTGGCTTCTATTGGGTCTCCAATCTCACCAAATTCTTCATCTAAATCACCTTTTAATTCTTCATCATTTTTTAAAGTTTTCTTTTCTTTTTTTGCTGGTCTAATTCTGAATATTGATAAAAAAACTAAAAGAAGAACAAAGCCAAAAAGTAAATAAAATTCTGTTCTTAAAAAGTCTCTATAAGTTGTCTTTTCCAAGCTTTTTTCTATTGTCGTTAAATCTTCAGAAACAATTTCAAATTTTGGAATATCTAAGACTTTTATTTGATTACTATTTTGATCGAGCTCTACTATCTCATCAGGCTCATCAAAAGAAATTAGAGATTCTTCATTATCTGGTAAATCAATCTCATCAGAAATTGAAGAGAAGCCATCAGCTGTTGATAAATTAGTCATATTTTTATCATTACTTCCCGAAAGATTTACTACTATTATTTTTTCAGAAGAATCTGAGTCTGGGTCGCTTTCAAGAGAATAAGTAATTAAAGTTTTTCTATTTTGTTTATTTGAAGATTCTTCGGAACTTGCTAAATCAATATCAATTTCATCTAAGATTAAAGAGGCATCTTCGTTGTCCTTCGACAACATAAATGTTGGCTCAGATAGAACTAATACATCTGTCAAAACGCTAAAATCTATCGGTTCTACATTTGCAGCTAAATTTTGCCTGGCTACCTCTCTTATAGAACTTAATGCATCTAGTTTTTCTAAATCACTTTCCTCAGGAAGATTCAAAACGAACCCTTTTTTTAAAGAATTTATATTTCCATTTTTAAAAGCAGATTCATTAAGTTCCAATAAAGAAATCATTATTTGATAGACTGAATAATCGATATATATTTCTTTAAGTTCTATTCCAATAGACCAAAGATTATTGTATTTGTCAGTATTTATCTCTCTATAATCTTCCGAAATTGTTAAATTTCCATACAAAAAGAAAAGAGATAAAAGACCAAGTTTGTAATTTTTAAATAAGTTCATTTAATATCTGAAGGCTATTCAAAGCAGCGCCTTTTCGTAAATTATCAGCAACAACCCAAAAATTTACTCTGTTATTTTTCCATAAGTCTAACCTTAATCTTCCAACCGAAACAGGATTCTTTCCTTCAGCGTGATCAACAGCGTTTGGAGATGTAAAATCTTGAGATTCAAAAATATCTAATCCTTTTTGTTTTTTTATCTCTTCTTTTAAAATATTTAAATCTATTTCTTTTTTCGTTTCTACATGAACGGCAAGAGAATGTCCAAATAGGACCGGAACCCTAGAGCATGTGGCCGAGAGCTTGATATCTTTATCTAATATTTTATTAGTTTCAAAACTCATTTTCATTTCTTCATTTGTGTAATTATTTTCCAGAACGTCTCCTGCAGGAATCACATTAAATGCTATCTGAGCACCGTATACTTTTGGCTTAATTTCCTTTTTATTTAAAAAATTTTCAGTTTGTTCTAACAATTCATCTATCCCTTCTTTTCCTGTTCCAGATACAGATTGATACGAAGCAACGTCAACGCGTTCAATTTTAAACAATTCATGAATTGGCTTTAATGCAACAACCAATTGTGCAGTAGAACAATTTGGATTGGCAATAATTCCAGGAAGTTTAAAATCTTTAAGATCTCTAGAATTGACTTCGGGGACAATTAAAGGTTTGTCTGAGTCTGTTCTAAATTGTGACGAATTATCTATCACTGTGCATCCTTGAGAGACAGCAATAGGAGCATATTTTTCTGCTGTTTCTGCGCCTGCAGAAAAAAAAGCTATATCTACTTGTGAAAAGTCAAAATCCTCAATATCCTGTATTACAAATTCCTCTTTGCCACATAGCATTGATTTTCCTGCTGATCGTTTACTAGCGACCAAAAATAAATCTTTAGTTCCAGGATACATCTCATCTAAAAGCTCAATAAATACTCTTCCAACAGCTCCAGAAGCACCAATAATTGCTAATTTTTTATTAAACATATTCTGATATTAAAGATCCCATTTCTTCTGTTGATAAAATTTTTGAATTTGATTGAGCAATATCTTGAGTAGCATAACCATTCGATAAGGCTTTTTTAACTGCGAATTCAATTTTCTCAGAAACTTTATTTAATTCAAAAGTATATTTGAACATCATCGCAACAGACAAAATTGTAGCTATAGGGTTCACCACACCTTTTCCTGCAATATCAGGGGCAGTTCCATGAACTGGTTCATATAATCCTTTAGATTTATGATCTAAAGATGCAGATGGCAACATTCCAATTGATCCAGTTAACATTGATCCTATATCAGACAAAATATCTCCAAACAGATTTGAAGAAACAATAACGTCAAATTGTTTCGGATCTTTCACTAATTGCATTGCAGCATTATCTACTAACATATGTTCAAGAATCACTTCAGGATATTTTAAAGAAGTTTCTTCTACAACTTCTCGCCATAGTTCTGAAACTTCCAATACGTTTGCCTTATCAACCGAACATAATTTCCCGTTTCTTTTCATCGCACTTTCAAAGGCGATTTCAGAAATCCTTTCTATTTCGTCTCTTGTATAAATCATCGTATTGAATGCAGATTTAGTTGACTTTTCTCTCGGCTCCCCAAAATATATCCCACCAGTTAATTCCCTCACAATTAATATATCCAAACCTTCAATAATTTCTTTTTTTAGTGTTGAGGCGCCTGAAGTTTCGCTAAAACATATTGACGGTCTTAAGTTCGCAAAAAAATTTAAGTCTGATCTTAGCCTCAATAAACCTTTTTCAGGTTTATCTTTGGAAGCTAAATTATCCCATTTTGGTCCACCGACTCCTCCTAATATAATGGCATCACTAAATTTAGCTTTAGAAATTACCTCGTCTGTTATTGGAGTTTTATATTTATCGATTGATATTCCACCAATTAAATCTTCATCGATCAAAATATCTAAATTAAAACTGTTTGCTACAGCATTAATTATTTTAGTAGCTTCATTGCAAACTTCTGGCCCTACTCCATCACCAGGCAATAAAAGAATATTCATTATTTTAGTCATTAATAACCCAGGATCTTTCTTTTCTTAATTTTTGTTCATAATTGCTTATTTCCTTCTCATACTTAAGGCTGTAGCCTATTTCATCAAGACCTTCTATTAGGCATTTTTTTCTATAAGATTCTATTTCAAAGTTTTCTTCAAATAATTTTTCATCAAATATTTTTTGATTTACCAGATCAACTGATATCTCTATAGGTTTAATTTCCGATTGATTTGAAAATATAATATCTAAGTTTTTCTTTGATATCTGAATAGCTAATATTCCATTTTTAAAACAATTATTAAAAAATATATCGCCAAAAGATGCTGCAATTATTGTAGTGATACCAAAGTCTTTAAGAGCCCACACAGCATGTTCTCTACTTGAACCGCATCCAAAATTTTCTTTGGCAACTAAAACATTAGCTTCAGAAAAGGCTTTATTATTTAAAACAAAGTCATTTTTTAATGTTCTTTTAGATGAGTCTTTTCCTAAATAACCTTCGTCTTCGTATCTCCATGAATCAAATAAAAAAGGACCAAGGCCTGTTTTTTTTATAGATTTCAAAAATTGTTTAGGAATGATTTGATCAGTATCAACATTTGCCTTATTTAAGCAAACAGTTTTTCCTGAAAATTTATTAGAAATTTTAGCCATGTCGTTATAAATCTCTTATATCGGAAAATCTTCCTTCTAATGATGCCAAAGCAGCCATCGCCGGACTCACTAAATGTGTTCTTCCTTTGTAACCTTGTCTTCCTTCAAAATTTCTATTTGAAGTAGAAGCACATCTTTCAAGTTCATTAAGCTGGTCTGGATTCATACCCAAACACATTGAACAGCCTGGATCTCTCCATTCAAATCCTGCTTCAATAAAAATTTCATCTAAACCTTCTGCTTCAGCTTGTTTTTTTACCAAGCCAGATCCAGGAACAACAATTGCTCTTTTAATCCTTTTTGAAATTTTATTATTTTTTAAAATTTCAGAGGCAACTCTAAGATCTTCAATTCTAGAATTAGTACATGAACCAATGAATATTTGATCTAGCTCTATATCCTTAATCATTGTTCCGGGCTTTAGGCCCATATAATTCAATGCTGAAATGATATTTTTATCGCTTGAATGGGGAATAGTATCTTCTATGCTTCCAACCATCTCAGGTGAAGTTCCCCAGGTTACCTGAGGTAAAATGTCTTCTGATCTAAAATTAAATATTTCATCAAATTTTGCTCCTTCATCTGAGGGTAATGACTTCCAATATTCAACAGCGTCTTCAAATAATTCACCTTTTGGTGCAAATGGTCTATCTTTTACATATGCAAAAGTTTTTTCATCTGGAGCAACCATTCCTGCTCTAGCTCCAGCTTCTATTGCCATATTACACAATGTCATTCTTCCTTCCATTGACAGAGCACGAATGGCCTCGCCGCCGTATTCGATAACATGTCCAGTTCCACCTGCAGTTCCGATTTTTCCAATAATAAACATCGTAATATCTTTTGCTGTCACACCATCTTCAATTACTCCATTTATATTTATAAGCATATTTTTTTGTTTTTTTGTTACTAAACATTGAGTAGCTAAGACGTGTTCTACTTCGCTAGTGCCTATACCCATAGCCAAAGAACCAAAAGCACCATGTGTAGATGTATGAGAATCTCCGCATACAATTGTCATTCCAGGCAAAGTAAGTCCTTGTTCAGGTCCAATCACATGAACTATGCCTTGCCTTGAATCATCAAGTTTAAATTGAGTTATTCCGAATTCGTTACAATTTTCATCAAGAGTAATGACTTGTAATTTGCTAATTGGATCTTTTATGCCATCAAGATTAATGTCTCTTGAAGTTGTCGGAACATTGTGATCGGGTGTAGCTAGAATCGAAGACACTCTCCTAGGTTTTAAATTATTTTGTCTAAGTCCTTCAAAGGCTTGGGGAGAAGTTACCTCATGTACTAAGTGCCTATCTACATACATTAAGTCACTTCCATCATCTCTTGTAGTTACATAGTGATCGTCCCAAATCTTGTCATAGAGAGTTCGTTTTGCCATTTTTAATCGCCAGAAGGAATTTTATCTACAGAGTCTTTTTTATCTGCGTTTTGCGCTCTATTTCTTAAAAAATGATCAGTTAAAACAATTGCTATCATTGCTTCAGCGATTGGAACTGCCCTTATGCCAACACATG